>Ga0257120_1001571_pt1 | contig 14858 bp, 16 predicted proteins | sample SI106_10metaG_FD_190153 | JGI IMG/M metagenome (GOLD analysis project Ga0257120, IMG submission 190153) | Marine microbial communities from Saanich Inlet, British Columbia, Canada - SI106_10 | ecosystem: Environmental > Aquatic > Marine > Inlet | place: Canada: British Columbia | collected... | reverse complement strand
ATTGTGACTTAAACCTTAAATATTATTACTAAAAAGGTTTAAAGAGTTGCATGCATCGGAGTATATTTTTGAATTGATGCATATAAAAATTAAAAAACTGACTACCGGTGGTAGTCGAGAAAAAATAAAAATAGTTAAGTGTGAATAAGATTCAAATGGTTGATCTTAAAGGTCAATATAAAAAGATAAAAGATCAAATTGATACTGCTGTGATTCAGACCATTGAATCAACGGGTTTTATTAATGGCCCAATTGTAAAAGAGTTTTCTAAATCATTGGAGGAGTATCTTGGAGTTAAACATGTAATTCCATGCGCTAATGGCACAGATGCGCTCCAAATAGCACTAATGGCACTATCTTTAAAGCCAGGTGATGAAGTGATTTGCCCTTCTTTTACCTATGTAGCAACTGCGGAAGTTATTTCTCTCTTAGGGTTGACTCCTGTTATGACAGACGTAGATCCAAATACTTTCAATATTACTGCTGATATAATTAGACCACATATAACAAGTAAAACAAAGGCAATTGTACCTGTTCATCTTTACGGGCAATCCTGTGATATGGAAGGGATCATGAATTTAGCTGATGATTTTGGTTTATATGTAATTGAAGACAACGCTCAAGCAATTGGAGCTAAATATACTTTTAGTGACGGGGCTGTACAAAGCACAGGGACTATCGGACACATAGGGACTACTTCTTTTTTTCCATCAAAAAATCTTGGCTGCTATGGTGATGGGGGTGCAATGTTTACAAATGATGATGAAATTGCTAAAAATCTTAAAATGATAGCAAATCATGGCCAAGAGGTGAAATATTATCATAAAGTCACAGGTTGTAATTCCAGATTAGATTCCATTCAAGCTGCAATTTTAAATATTAAATTAAATCATTTGGATAGTTATTCTGTTTCAAGAAATAAAATGGCCAAATATTATGATGAAAGTTTTTCAGAAATTTCAGAGTTATCAATACCAAAAAGACAGCACAATTCAACACATGTATTTCACCAATACACATTAAAGATTTTACCCGAATTAAGAAGCTCTTTAATTGATTTCTTAAATCAGAATAAGATTCCTGTGATGATATATTATCCGGTTCCACTTTATAAACAGGAAGCATTTAGTAAGAATGTAAATAGTGATTTTACAATACCTAATGTTGAAGAATTATGTAATACAGTTTTTTCACTTCCTATTCATACTGAAATTGAAAATTCGTCACAAGAATTTATTATTAATAAAGTTATAGAGTTTTTTAATAGGTAAATTATAAATCCCAACATTATATATTTAAATGAAAACAAATATCACTAAAAAAAGAATTTTAATCACTGGTGGTGCCGGATTTATCGGTTCAAATTTATGTGAAGCATTACTTAATAAAGAAAATAAAGTAGTTTGTCTTGATAATTTTGCGACAGGTAAAAGAGAAAACATAGAAGAATTTCTTGAAGATCCTAATTTTATTTTAATAGAGGGAGATATCAGAAGTCTAGACGATTGTCTAAAAGCAACCAAAGATGTTGATTATGTTTTGCATCAAGCGGCTTTAGGGTCGGTTCCAAGATCTATAAAAGATCCAATTACATCCAATGATGTGAATGTGAGTGGTTTTTTGAATATGCTAGTTGCTTCTAGAGACAATGGAGTAAAAAGATTCGTGTTTGCAGCAAGTTCATCCACTTATGGAGACTCGCAGTCAATGCCAAAAGTTGAGAATGTCATAGGAAAACCTTTATCACCTTATGCGATTACAAAATATGTCAATGAGTTGTATGCTGATATTTTCTCAAAAACCTATGGTTTAGAAACTATTGGACTTCGGTATTTTAATGTGTTCGGCAGGAAGCAAGATCCAAATGGAGCTTATGCAGCAGTGATTCCAAAATTTGTAAGTCAATTAATTAAAGGAGAATCTCCTTTAATTAATGGAGACGGAAATTACTCAAGAGATTTCACATATATAGATAACGTGATACAAGCAAATTTATTGAGCTTGGTGACTACTAATGAAAAAGCGATTAACACTGTGTATAATGTAGCTTATGGTGATCGTAATACGTTGAACGATTTAATGGGGTATTTAATAGAGTATTTATCTGAGTTCGACTCTGAAATTTCAAATATTGAGGTTATATACGGACCAAATAGAGCCGGAGATATTCCTCATTCACATGCAAGTGTTGATAAAGCAAAAGAAAACTTAAATTATAATCCACAGTTTAATTTACAAAATGGGTTGAAGGAGGCTGTAAAATGGTACTGGGAAAATTTATAATAAAAAATATGAAAAAATATGAAAAAAGATAAAATAGCAATTATAGGACTAGGTTATGTAGGTTTACCTTTGGCAAGGCTTTTTGCAACCAAATATTCAGTAGTTGGATTTGATATCAATACAGATAGAATATCTGAATTAATGTCTGGTATTGATTCCACATTAGAGGTAGATAACGAAACCTTACAATCTGTATTAATTGATGAAAACTCTGATTCAAATGGACTGTTTTGCACCAATAAGTTAAATAAAATCAAGGATTGTAATTACTATATTATTACAGTTCCAACACCCGTTGATAAAAACAATAGGCCTATTTTAATACCACTTGTAAAAGCAAGTGAAACAGTTGGTGCAGTATTAAAAAAAGGAGATGTCGTAATTTATGAATCTACGGTGTATCCTGGTGCAACAGAAGAAGATTGTGTTCCTGTGCTAGAAAAAGTGTCTGGACTTAAATTTAATAAAGATTTTTATGCAGGATATTCACCAGAAAGAATTAACCCAGGTGATAAAGAACATACTGTAGAAAAGATTTTAAAGGTAACTTCAGGATCAACCACTGAAGTTGGAGAAAAGGTAAATGATTTGTATAAATCAGTAATTACAGCGGGTACCCATTTGGCACCCACCATAAAAGTAGCAGAAGCCTCTAAAGTGATTGAAAATTCTCAAAGAGATATTAATATTGCTTTTGTGAATGAACTCGCCAAGATATTTAATTTAATGGATATCAATACTCATGATGTTCTAGAAGCTGCAGGAACAAAATGGAATTTTCTTCCTTTTAAGCCCGGTTTGGTAGGTGGTCACTGTATTGGAGTGGATCCCTATTATTTAGCTCAAAAGGCTCAAGAACATGGGTATCATCCTGAAATTATTCTTGCTGGTCGACGTTTAAATGACGGAATGGGTGGTTATGTTGCTTCTGAAATAGTTAAGTGTATGATTAAAAAAGATATTAATATTAATGGCTCTAACACTCTAATTTTAGGAATAACATTCAAAGAAAACTGTCCTGATGTAAGAAACACAAAAGCTGTTGATGTTGTTAATGCTCTAAAATCTTATGGGACTAATATCACTATTTATGATCCTTGGGCAAATGAAGAAGAAGTAATGCATGAATATGGAATGATATCATCAAAAAAAATACCTGATACTAAATTTGATGCTGTTGTTTTAACAGTTGCGCACAATAACTTCATGAATTTAGATTTTTCACTTTTACTAAAAGATAAAGCTGTAGTTTATGATGTGAAAAATATACTACCAAATTCTTTAGCTGATAGAACACTTTAATTTTACAATATGAAAGAAAAAAAATATTTCTCCCATGAAACAGCTATAATTGATGAAGGTTGTTTAATCGGTAAGAATACTAAAATTTGGCATTTTTCTCATCTAATGAAAGATAGTGTCGTTGGTGAAAATTGTAACATTGGTCAAAATGTTGTTATCTCTCCTGACGTAGTTATAGGTAGCAACGTGAAAGTACAAAATAATGTGTCTATATATACTGGAGTAGTTTGCGAAGATGATGTTTTTTTAGGACCTTCTATGGTTTTTACAAATGTCATAAACCCTAGAAGTGCAGTAAATCGTAGAAATGATTATATGTCTACACTAGTTAAAAAAGGTGCTAGCATTGGAGCTAATGCTACGATCGTTTGTGGAAATGATATTGGAAAATTTTCATTTATAGGAGCTGGAGCTGTTGTCACTAAAGAAGTACTAGATTATTCATTAGTTGTTGGCAATCCGTCTAAACACATTGGATGGGTAAGTGAATATGGTCATCGATTGAAGTTTAATGATAACGGAATTGCAATTTGTCCTGAAAGTAATCAAGAATACTTACTAGAAAAAAATAGAGTAAAAAGAATTAAATAGATGAAAAATTTCGCACTTATTGGAGCATCAGGTTACATAGCTCCAAGACATTTAAAAGCAATAAAGGATACAGATAACAATTTACTAGCAGCTCTAGATAGATTCGATAGTGTTGGGATTATGGATAGTTATTTTCCTAATGCAGATTTTTTTGTTGAGCCAGAAAGATTTGATAGACATCTTGAAAAGCTCAAATATGATAAAAATATTGAACTTGATTATGTTAGTATTTGTACCCCAAATTATTTGCATGATTCTCATATTAGAATGGCACTTCGTAGAGGTTCAGATGCGATTTGCGAAAAGCCTTTAGTGTTAAACCCATGGAATCTGGATGCTTTAGCAAAAATGGAAAAAGAATCTGGTCAAAGAGTTTGGAATATACTTCAATTGAGACTTCATAAAAGTATCGTAGAATTGAAGAAAAAAGTTGATGCTGCTCCAAAGGACAAAATATTTGATATTGATTTAACGTATTTAACTTCTAGAGGTAATTGGTATTATACTTCTTGGAAAGGAGACGACTCTAAATCTGGGGGTGTGGCATCTAACATTGGTGTGCATTTTTATGATATGCTATCTTGGATATTTGGAGGTGTTAAAACAAACATCACCCACATTCATACTCATGATAGAGCTGCTGGCTATTTAGAATTTGAAAGGGCTAGAGTTAGGTGGTTCCTTTCAATAAATTATGATGTTTTACCAAATGATATAAAGTCTAAGGGGCAAAGAACATATAGATCCATTGAAATTGAGGGAGAAGAACTTGAATTTAGCGGAGGTTTTACTGATTTGCACACAAAGGTATATGAGGGAATACTATCAGGACAGGGCTATGGATTGGAAGATGCTAGACAATCAATCGAGATAGTGCATGATATTAGAAGTTCTGAGCCGATTGGATTAAAAGGAGATTATCATCCACTTGCTAAAATTAATAGATCTAATCATCCCTTTAAAAAATAAACATGAAAATAATTACTATAGTAGGTGCAAGACCCCAATTCATTAAGCACTTTCCATTTGAAAGAGCTTGTAAAGGTAATTTAGAATTAATAACAATTCATACAGGACAGCATTATGATGAAAATATGAGTAATGTTTTCTTTGATCAATTAGGAATGAGTAAGCCAGACTATATGCTCAATATTGGTAGTGGTAATCACGGTTTACAAACTGCGAGTATGATGATCGAAATAGAGAAGATCATTGAGGTTGAAAAACCTGATGGAATGGTAGTTTATGGAGATACAAATTCAACCTTATCAGGTGCCTTGGTTGCTTCAAAGTTAAACTTGCCAGTATTTCATATTGAAGCTGGATTGAGAAGTTATAACAAAGAAATGCCTGAAGAAATAAATAGAGTTCTTACTGATCACGTTTCCGATAGCTTATTCACTCCTTCTGAAGTAGCAGTAAAAAATTTAAAAAAAGAAGGAATTATTAATAATGTTTTCAATGTTGGAGACATTATGAAAGATGTGATTTTTTATTTTAAAGATAGGAAATTAATCAAAAAAAATATTGTGGATAAAGAGTACTATTATGTAACTATTCATAGGCCTTACAACACAGATTCTAAACAGAGACTTAGCTATATATTAGAGAGTTTAAATGATTTAGAAAAAAAAGTAATTATGTCTATTCATCCCAGAACTAGTAATCTAATGAAGTTCTATAATATCAATGAGACCAAATACGCCAATATCAAATTTATTCAACCACAATCTTACCTTGATAACTTATCATATTTATTTAATAGTTCAGCTTTGATTACAGATAGTGGTGGAATGCAAAAGGAAGCTTATTGGATGAGAAAAAAATGCATTACAATTCGTAAGGAAACTGAATGGATTGAAACATTGATTAATGGAAATAATATTCTTCTTTTCGAAGATTTATCTACTTTGAACACAATTTTAAATAACAATTGTTCACATTGGAATGAAGATTTATATGGAAAAGGTAATACATCACAAATAATTGTGGAAATTTTAAAACAAAAATTATCTAATAATAGCATTAGTAATTCTATAAATGAATCTTAATTTTTTCAATATAAATAGTGCATTTAAAAAAAATATTTTAAAATTATTTAGTGCAACCTTAATTAGCCAAATAACTGCTATCTTAAGCTCCTTTGTACTAGCATTTTATTTTATACCCGATGATTTAGGTGAATTTTCTGTTGTTGTATCTTTATCAGCGATTTTATCAATCTTATTTACTCTAAGGTCAGAGTATCCAATAGTTATAAATTCAGGTGATTCTAATTTTAGCACTTTTTATTCTATTTGTATAACATTAACTGTTTTTGTTTTATTTTTACTTTTAGGCATGTCTTTGTTTCTTTTTAAAGCAATACTTTTTGATATTACTTTAAGTGTTTATTTAATAACCCTTTTTATTGCACTCAATATCAGTTTAATTAAAGTATTTCATGCTTACCTAACATTTAAAACTTTATTTGGGTATTTAAGTATATCTAAAGTATTGCAAGTTTCGAGTATCGTAATTTTACAATTAGTATTATTTAAGCTAAATATAGATAAACCATTAATTTTAGGTTTTTTAATTGGACTATCGATTAATACTATTTATTTAACTATTGTTTTTATTAAAACAGCACATTTTTATAAGTTTAAAAACATTATTTCGTGTGTAGTTCTTTATATCATAAAATTTAAAAAGATTATAGGAATTGGTTCAATCTCAGATATCATTAATAGTTCTGCTTCTAATATGTTGCCAACACTTATTTTAGTATCATTTAGTAAGGAGGCAGCTGGGTATTATTTCTTTGCAAATCGAGTTCTGTCTTTGCCTCTTCAGTTAATATCTGCCTCTTCTGCAAGTGTTTACTTTCAGAGAGCATCAAAATATTTTATTGAAAAAAAATTTAACAAACTAAAAAAACTAACTCTTAAATTAGAATCCTGGAACGGGCTAATTATGTTAGTTATAATAGTTCTTATAACTCTTTTTCTTGATGATATTTTGCACATATTGTTTCAAAATAAGTGGGACCCATCATTAAATTACATATATATATTACTTCCTTTTTTCTTAATTAGATCTCTTTTCAGTCCAATAAGTAATGTAATGGAAATTTTAAATAGAAACGATCTAGGTTTATATTTAAATATATTTATAATACTTATGAATTTATTTGCTATTAAATATGGAGATTTAAATAATGATATAATTTTGACAATAGGAATAATTTCTTTCGCAGGATCCTTAGGGTACCTTTGGATTAATTTTAAATTTTTAAACTTAATCAATAAATTATCAAAAAAGTAGCATGAATGACTTGACAAAAAACAGAATTAGAAAAATAGATTATTTCTTATTTGCTTGGATAATGAAATTGGCTTATTCTAATTATCATCGCCCAAAATATACTTATCAATGGAATTATAAAATGATATTTCGTTATGTTATATTACAGAAAATACTTCGTTTTAATGGAGGTATTAATTGGCCAGTTCATTTTACATCTGTAATTGTAGGGTCGAAAAATATAACTAAGGGTTTTATGTGCGATCCCGGAGATACCCCTGGTTGTTATATACAAGGAATAAATGGCATTCATTTCGGTTCTAATATTGAAATGGGGGCAGGAGTTAGAATTATATCAAGTAATCATCAAGAAGATGACTATTCCATATCAAAGAAAACAGACCCCATTTATATTGGAAATAATGTTTGGTTAGGTTCAAACGCTATTATACTTCCAGAAGTTACGATAGGAGATAATGTTATAATAGGTGCTGGCTCTGTCGTTACTAAAAACATTCCTAGTAACTCTATTGCTGTTGGTAACCCTTGTCGAGTAATTAAACAGAAAAAACCTTACAATGTTGAAATTAACAGTATAATTCTTAATAGAAAACATGAACAGTTTAGATAAGCAAGAGTATATTTTATTTGTAAATCAAAATAAAGATATAGTCCCTTTATATTTTCATCCTGCGTGGCTTAATGCAGTATGTGGAAATTTGTGGATCGCATTAGTTTATAAAAATAAATCAAACATAGTAGAAGCAATAATGCCCTTACCTTACAAGAAAAAAATTGGTAAAGTTGTATTTGTAATGCCAAAACAAACACAGTTTTTAGGAGTGTGGTATGATTTAAAAGAAAATGTTTTAAATCATAAGCGGTTTTCTTTTGAACAGAAAGTTATAGATTATTTTATAAAAAGAATTCCAAAATTCTTAATGTTTAAAATACGGTTTTCACCAAATTTTATAAATTCTCAACCTTTCAATTGGTCAGGTTTTAAACAAACCAATCAGTATACTTATCAATTGCGCAACATCACTAATCATGTTGAATTATTTGAATCGTTTAAGAACACTCTAAGAAGTGATATCAGAAAAGCAGAAAAAATAGTTAAAATTGAAGAAACTGAAGATATAAAAACTTTTTACGAGATAAATAGGTTAACATTTAAAAGACAGGGTGTTGATATCAAATACTCTTTTGAATTAGTAAATAAGATTGATGAATATTTAAAAAAAAATGATAGGAGAAAAATTCTTATTGCAAAAGACAATAAGGGTAATATCCACGCCGTGTTGTATATGATTTTCGATAAAGATATTGCATATTATCTATGGGGTGGTGCTAATCCCGAATTTAGAAGTTCACAAGCCCAAAATTATTTATTGTGGGAGGCTATAAAATTAGCATCAGAAAGAGTTAGTGTTTTTGATTTTGAAGGAAGTATGATTCAAAATGTAGCTTTAGTATACAGAAAGTTTAATTCAATAATAACTCCATATTATAGAATTTCTAAAGTTAATAATTTATTATTAAAAATTCGAGAAGCTTAATGAAAAAGAAAATATTAATTTTGTATGATGATGCATTTTATTGCGAAAAAGTGAAATATGTTTTTGATTTTATTTTCAATCTTCCATTTAACGAGTTTTTTGTCAAAATAAAATATCAAGAGGTAAAACAATTTAACAATAAGATTTGCTATGATGTAATCATTAATTACTCTTCTAAAAATATTGAAAGTGCAACAATAAATATTAATGTTACAGATTTTTTAAAATCAATAACTTCTTACAAGGATATTTTAAATTTATATTCCAAGGAATATGATTTTGAAAATACAAAACTTTATGGAATATCTAATGTTTCTGACACAGGTAGCTTAAATTTTATCGAAGATGATAAAATAAATTTAGATATAGTTAGTACATTCTTTTTTCACCTCTCTAGGTTAGAAGAATATCATTGCCCTTCAAAGTATAAAGATTTGCATGAAAGGATGCACTCAAAAGAACAATTTTTAGTGAAAAACTCTATATTTAGAGAACCAGTGTTAGATCAAATTAGTGTTGCATTTTTAAAAAGTTTAGATTATTACAAACAAATTGAGACAAAAAAAATAATGTCCCATGATATAGATGTGTTAATCAAATTCCCTAATTTTTATAGATATTTAAGGGGAGCTGCTAGAATATTATTTAAGAAAAAAAATTTTAAAGGTTCTATATTTACTTTCACAAAGTATTATTTAAAATCTTTGATGGGTCATCATGATCCATATCAGACATTTTCATGGCTGTTTCATAAGAATTTCTTTGATAAGAAAATAGTTTTTTTTATGTCAGGAGGAACTACGGACTATGATAATCTATATGACATAAAAGATCCTTCTTTAAAAGAAGTATTTAAGACCGCATTTGATAACGGTTATGAAATAGGACTTCATCCTAGTTATGCTAGTTTTAAAGATAAAAGACAGTTTTTAAAAGAAAAAAAAAAATTAGAAAGTGTTACAGGTCAAAAAATAACTTTATCTCGCCAACATATTCTTCATTATGATATAATAAAAACCCCACAAGTATTAGAGAATAGTGGGATAAGTAATGATTTTACTCTGGGATTCCAGGATCAAATAGGTTTTAGAGTAGGTACTGGATTTGAATACTATCTGTGGAATAATAAGGAAGATAGAAAATTCAATATCATTGAAACTCCACTCATAATAATGGATGGTTGTTTACTGATAGAATCAGAGTACTCTGTTGAAAAAGCCAGCAAAATTCATTCTGAATTTTTTAAAAAAAACAAATTTGATACGCAGATAACTTATAATTTTCATAATAGTATTTTTGATCCAGTACTATTAAACAACTACAAGTTAAAATTATTTTATTTAAATTTATGAGAATATATATATTGCCTGATTTTTTTTCAGGACTAACAAATTGGTTTGTAAAAGATGAAGCTCCAAAGGGAATGCCAGCTGTTTACAATTTTTTAACGGTATTAGGATCTAAAAAAGAGATTTCTTTTGATGGAGTCTTATATAATAAATACATAACTAGAACTATGCATTTTGAAAATGGTTCCAAGTTAGAGTTAAAAAAAATAACACTTTTTAAATCCTACCATTTACTTTGGAAGCTATTTGCATACATTAATACTTTTTTTTATTCAATTAGATATTTAAGTAAACATAAATTTGATTTAGTATATGGAATGTCTGTATTTGCCAATTATTCTATGCTACTAGGAAAGATTTTTAAAATAAAATCAGTGGGTAGACTTTTTGGAACTTTATCATCTGATATGATTAAAAGTAAACAGTACTTCAAGCTATATTTCAGAAATTTTTTAGATGTAATGGCTATAAAATTTCCATGTGATGTTATAATTTCTACCGAGGACGGAACAGAGTATAAGTTTTTTGCCAACGAAATGAATCCCTCAAAGGAAATTAAATTAATGTTTAATGGTATAGATAAGTCTTTAAAACATAAATTATTAAGCTATGATAATTTACAAAAGAAAATAAATCCTAAAAATATTAAAATTTGTTATGTTGGAAGATTGAGTTATTGGAAAAGGCAGGACCTTGCATTAGATGTTTTGTTTAGCTTACGCCAAAAAGGTATAGATGCATCTATGACGATTATAGGTGATGGACCTGATTTTAAAAAAATAAAAAGTCAGATTTCAGAATTAATGTTGTCAGATTTTGTTGAAATTATAAATGGGATACCACAAATGGAATTACCTGAAATTATAAATAAGCATGATATTTCTATGTTTCTCTATGATAATGGAAACCTTGGGAATGCTCTGTGGGAAGCCTGTTTGGGGGGGCAAATAATTTGTGTAAAAAATTCAGGAGATCTAAATGATATTTTTCAAAACAACGTAAATAGTATTTTAGTAGAAAGCAATGATTCATCAGAAGAAATTTCGCGTAAGATTATAAATTCTTTAGAAAATTATAATACTATAGAATTTGGGGGTATGATTCAACAAAAAGTGAATGAAATTATTATAGATTGGGAACAGAGAATTAATGATGAAATTTATTATATATTAAATAGATGAATCTGAGCAAGTTTTTTTATTTTATTGGAGTGATATTTACCCCTTTTTATATTTTTCCAAGTGGAGGGCTTCAGTTAAGTGATCTCTTTTTTTTAATTTCATTACTTATTTTTTTTACTACTAAAAATAATTATTTACTTTTTAACGAACTCAAATATTCTTCACAGTTAAAATATCTAAGAATTTTCATTTTTTGGGCATTTATAGTAAATCTAACTGTTTTTATTTTTTGGTTCCAAACAGACACTTTATTATCATCGTTTTATTACGTGTATAATTACATGGTCTTACTATTGACATTGTCTTTTTTTATTTTAAGTGGTAATTCTTTCTTAACTAAAATTTACTATTCATTTTTTATTAGTATAATTTTAGTGTTTTTAGTTGCAATTCTGAATTTCGATTATTTGTTTGCAGATAAATATTTTTTCAGAAGAGCAGTGACATTTAATAACCCTAATCAACTGGGGTATTGGGCACTAATGGCTATGACCGTATTATTCATTCTAAAGGAAATTTTATCTTTAAATAAAGTAAAATATTTTAATATAATATTTGTTTTAGGCATCTTAATGACATTATATCTTTCTATAATTAGTCTTTCAAAAGCTTCAACAATCTCAATCATAATTTTAATTATTTTAAATTCAATTAAGAATTTTAAGATTATACTTTTTTTGTCATTTGTATCTATTGCCTCTTTTTCATATATTGAACTTGAAGAAGATAATTTTATTTCAAGGATTGATGAAAGACTCAGTGATATAGGTAATGCTTCTGATGATAATTTAGAAGGTAGAAATTATGATAGAATCTGGAAATACCCTGAATATCTTATTTTTGGAGCAGGCGAAGGTACCATAGAAGAAAGATTCGACAAGGATAATGAAATTCATTCTACAATAGGAACAATAATTTTTTCATATGGTTTTTTTGGAATTTTATCGTTCTCATTATTTATCTTAATTTTTATTAGGGAGAATAAATATTCTTTTCTAGTTTTTCTAATGCCACTTCTTTTATACAGTATTACCCACATGGGGTTACGCTCAAAAACATTTTGGATAATTCTAATATTATTAATTATAAATAACCGTACCAAAATAAAGTATTCTAATGAATAAAAAAATCTTAATAAATGTAAATTCCACATGGAATATATTTAATTTTAGATTAGGATTAATAAAACATTTACAATCTGAAGGATATGAGATTTTTGCATTGGCTCCCAGAGATGAATATGTTCGCCATTTAAAATCTGCTGGAGTGAAATGCTTTAACATTCTTTTAAATCAAAAAGGCACAAACCCCATCACAGATTTTTGTTTGTTTGTACAGTATCTTAGAATATTTAATATAATAAAACCAAATCTAATTTTATCTTATACTATAAAACCTAATATATATGGAAATTTTGCGGCTAGCATACTTAATATTCCAACTATTAATAATATCAGTGGCCTAGGAACGTTATTCATCAAAACTAACTTTATATCGAGAATCGGAAAAATATTGTATAAATTAAGTTTAAAAAGCAGTAAACATATATTTTTTCAAAATAATAATGATCTTGAATTATTTGTAAATTCAAGATTAATTAAATCGTACAATTGTTCCGTGATCCCTGGTTCCGGTGTTAAAACTTCTGTTTTTAAACAGAATAAAAAACAGAATAAAGGAAATAAATTCCTTTTTGTAGGTAGGTTAATTGGAGATAAAGGAGTTTTTGAATATTTAGAAGCCGCGAGACGAGTACTTATAGAATACCCTAATGTTGTGTTTTTTTTAGCTGGAGAATTAGGCTATAAAAATAAAACCTCAATAACTAAACCGCAATTAGAAAACTATACTACATCTAATCCTCAAATTAAGTATTTAGGAAAAATAGATGATATGGTAAGTCTCTTGAAAAGTATAGATATTATGGTGTTGCCATCTTACCGAGAGGGTTTGTCTAAATCACTAATTGAAGCTGCATCTATGTCTTTACCTATTATTACGACTGATGTTCCCGGATGTGTAGATGTTGTTGAAAATGAGTATAATGGACTCATCTGTGAAGTGAAATCTATTAATAGTTTAGAGAATAGTATAAAAAAAATTATTGAATTATCAGCTGAAAAAAGAGATGAAATGGGGATAAATGGGCGTAAAATTGCGATTGCAAAATTTGATGAAAAAATTATAATTCAGCATTATTTAAAAGTGATTAATATGTTATTAAATTAAATAGCAATATGCCATTCGATCCAAATTCAGCTAAGAAAGCAGGTAAGAAATCCAAAAGAGGTGCTGCTAAAAAAGAAGGGCCTTCCATCAAAGAAAAGATGGAAATACTCTTTGAAAAAGTGTTGGATGATTTGCTTATAAACCAAGAAAAACTCACAAAACAGAATGCGTAAAAGTTTTTGGAACCCTGCCTAACGATATCTTCCCCAAAACAAAGTCTGTACGAGATGAATTCACGTTAGAAAAATTAAAAGAGAAAAAAGAAGATCTTTTTAATCAAGATTCTCCCTCATTTCCCAATCTCCTCAATCTTTCCATAAACACATCTGCAATTGCGTCTTTATTCGGGTTCTCTCCAATATAACTTAAAAAGGTGCTTTCTCTAGAATGCCCTGTAATTTCCATTAAAATAGGGGTTTCTATCTTTCCGAAATAATTTGTTTCAAAAGACCTTCTCATGGCGTGTGATGCTATCAATTCATATTTTGGATACATCCCAAATTCTACCCTCTTAGTTATTGAACACATCTTATTTCCTTTTATGATCTGATCAATGCCAGCCAATCGACACAACTCCTTAATTTTTTTATTAAAAACGTTAATATGGAGTTATTAAATGATTTTTTTAAAGAAAAATTAAATATGTTGTCCGAACACGAAATAGAACCATCCAATGTGATTTTACTGAATGAATTGGTAGTTTTTTGTCGTAATAAATTTGACAGTTAAAAGACACAAAGCACCCACAGGAATAATTATTAATTCTCGATTGTATCTGCTGAGTAATTGATTTTGAATAACGTAGTAAATTAAATCTAATTGGCACGATTGGTTGGGGTATTGAACTATTTGTCAAATAAGAACCATTTTTAATTGTTTTTCAAATAGACCTTTGTGAGAGTTTCTCCCATAGTGTTGCAAAGAATTTCCTGCGGGTGTTGCGCCAATGAGAATTGTTCCAATTGATCCTGATAGAGTTTAGATTTAGATTCTGATGTGATTAGGTAATAATGGAAATACTCATGGATGACGGTATTGATTAGTTCTCTGCGTATTACATTGTTGTTCCTGTAGATGGT
>Ga0257120_1001555_pt1 | contig 14949 bp, 12 predicted proteins | sample SI106_10metaG_FD_190153 | JGI IMG/M metagenome (GOLD analysis project Ga0257120, IMG submission 190153) | Marine microbial communities from Saanich Inlet, British Columbia, Canada - SI106_10 | ecosystem: Environmental > Aquatic > Marine > Inlet | place: Canada: British Columbia | collected... | reverse complement strand
TCACAGGAGCAGAAGTAAATGTGATTCATACACCAGCCGGTGACCTGTATTCCAAAGCGATGATACCGTTTCAATCGGGTCAAGCCCCGTATGATATCGTATTCGGTTTTTCAAACTTTCTCCGAGATTGGAAGCAATATCTTCAGCCTATCCCCGCCAAATATGTAAATATGAAGCAAATGCAAGACGTTACTCAGGGTCACATCGATGTGAATTCATGGGGTGGCGAGATGATACAATTTCCAATTGATGGTGATCGTCACTACCTGAAATATCGTAAGGATGTGATTGATAATCCTGAGTATCAAGCCAAATATTTGGCCGAGACTGGTAATGAGCTGCGTATCCCACAGACTTGGGAAGAATATGCTGAAATGGCAGAGTTCTTCAACGGTTGGGATTGGGATAACGATGGAGAACTAGAGTATGGCTCTGCGGAGGTCATGAAAAAAGATGACCTGATGTATGCCGCTTTCTTCAGCCGGTCAGTAGCATACTCAAAAAATCCGCGGGTTAAGGGTGGTTTCTTCTTTGATCTGGAAACTATGGAACCGTTAATTAATGGACCAGGATTCGTTGCTGCACTTACCGATTGGGTTGAGGCAACTAAATACGTGCCGCCAGGTGGCTTAAACTTTGGTTTAGGTGATGAAATCAACTCCTTTGGTGGAGGTCAAACCTTATTTAGTTACTCCTGGGATGATGCCTTCGTGGCTGCCATGCAAGATGATAGCCCAATTAAGAATAAGGTGGGCGCGGCCCCGTTACCCGGTTCAGACCGCGTTTGGAATCGAGCGACGGGATCTTGGGAAGATACATATAACCAAGCTCCATATATAGTTTGGGGTTGGACTGCTGCAGTTGCCAAGGAAAGCAAAAACCATGAAATGGCATTTGACTATCTTTGCTTCTTTGCCAATGATGCTAATCACCAAGCAGATATCGCCATTGGCCGGTTTGGCGTGAACCCATTTAGAAAGTCAGATTTCCTTCCAGAGATCTACGTCGAAAACCAAGGCTGGGACCCAGAAGTTGCGCAGCAGTATTCTGAGACCTTACTTGAGATGGAAGAAGGAAGCACAAATCTGGTATTCCCTCTACGCGTACCAGGTGTGTTCCAGTTTAACAGTGCAGTCGCAACAGGAACGGCCAAGGCCTTAGCGGGTCAGCTTTCACCACAAGAAGCACTGGACGAAGTCGCTACTGAGTGGAAGAAAATCGTGAAGCGTATTGGAGCTGATACAGTTCGCGAAGCTTACGCTATCGGTGTTGCTTTAGAAGATGCAGAATAAATCTATCTAAATTGCGGTAAAGTAGGAGTGCCCCGTTTGGGGCACTCCAAACATTTAGGAAAGACGATCAATGAATTTTAAACATAAGTATATGTTTCTACTTCCAGGGCTTCTGGTGCTGCTGGCCATTTTAATTTTCCCTATTGGTTTTACTTTTAGGTTAAGTCTTTCTAGCTGGGACAGTTTTTATCCGGGTCTAGATTTTATTGGCTTGGAGAATTACTTCCGACTTTTCACAGATGACTCACGCTTCTGGGAGGCTTTTGCTCGCCTAAGCTTACTCTCGCTCACTACAGTTTTTCTCCAATATATTATTGGGTTCTCTTTAGCTCTTTTGGTATGGAAAGAGATCAAGTTTCAAAGATTTTTCAGAGTCCTTTTTTTGATACCCATGATGACGACACCGGTTATAATGACCGTAGTTTGGCGAACTTTTTTTCATGAATCTTTAGGTCCAGTAAACGATTTTTTTAGCCTTTTTGGATTGCAACCACTCTGGCTCAGCAGTGAGATATTGTCTAAATTTACCGTAATACTCGTAGAAGTTTGGCAATGGACACCGTTTATGTTCTTGCTACTGCTTGCCGGTCTCTTATCGCTGCCAAAAGAGCCATATTTAGCAGCTTCTATTGATGGAGCAGGTCCCGTCCGAACTTTTGTTTATGTTACTTTCCCTTTGATGGCACCGATATCGATTGGCGCGATTATTATTCGGTTAATAGAAGCATCAAAGATTATGGACACGGTATATGTTCTGACTTCAGGTGGTCCCGGAACGTCCACCGAAACCTCAAGTTTTTATATTTTCATAAAAGGTCTGCGTGAATTCCAATTTGGTTATTCAGCGGCTCTGTCAATTACCTACCTAATAATCATGATTATCAGCTTCACTGTTATTGCAAAGCTGCTGGTTAAACTGATGGTAAGAGGTGAATAACATGCGTTTATTCTACACAACTGTTAAATATCTTTCTGTGACGCTCTGGAGTGTGTTTGTGATTGCTCCATTTTTATGGGCAATTACCACTTCGTTCAAAGACTTTCAGTCAGTAACGAATGGCGCAACTTATATCCCTTGGGTTGATTTCGAACCTACGCTTGAAGGATGGCGGTCACTTTTCAAGTCACCGGCTCAAGGTGGGATAGCTATTGTGGAACCGTTTTTTAATAGCGTCATTGTGACAGCGGCGGGTAGCGGGATAAGCATTGTTCTAGGAACTTTAGCTGCCTATTCCTTATCAAGATTTACTTTTCGGGCAGGGCCTATACGCAACGGTGACATTACTTTCTTTTTTATCTCACAGCGGATCATGCCACCAGTTGTCCTATCTATACCTTTTTTCATCATGCTTGGAAAATTGGGGTTGCTAGACACTTTGTTTGGTTTGGTTCTGGTTTACGTAGTCCTATTGATGCCAATAGCCGTGTGGATAATGGTGGATTTTTTCAACAAAGTACCTCATGAAATCGATGAGACTGCACTTATTGATGGTTGCAATCCCTACCAAGCATTTTTCAAAGTGGTTTTACCAAATTCTATTCCAGGCATCATTGTGGCTGGCATGTTTTGTATGATTTTTGGTTGGACTGACTTTTTCTTCGCCTTTATTCTAACGTTTACTGAAGTACAGCTGCTTCCGGTGGCAATCGTGGCTTTGAATTCGTCCATTACGCCGTGGTGGAGTCTTTCTGCAGCTGCCTTGGTCAGTGTTGCTCCACTAGTTGTGGTCGCGTTTATTGTAGAACGTTACTTGTCTAAAGGTAACTTATCGGGAGCTCTTAAATAGATGACACTTATCGCTTCAAATTTGAGTATAAAATCTGAGAAAAATTACCATCTAAATGACGTTAGTTTTACAATGTCGAAAGGTGAAATTTATACAATTATTGGCCGTACGTTAGCAGGTAAAACCACCCTATTAAAAACCATTGCAGGCCTAATTTCCCCTGATAGTGGAAAGTTAACTTTTGACGGCAAAGATTTTGGCAATATCCCCGTTTGGAAGCGTGAAATTGCCATGGTTTATCAACAGTTTATAAATTACCCTCACCTAACAGTTTATCAAAATGTTGCCTTTCCTTTGAAGCAACGTGGCATGAAAAAAATAGAAATCCATCGTCGCGTAATGGATGCGCTATCCCAGGTAGGACTTGAAGGATTTGAATCTCGAAAAATTCAGGCTTTATCTGGTGGGCAGCAGCAACGTGTTGCTTTAGCTCGATCTCTTGTCAAAGAGGCCAAACTTGTTTTGTTGGATGAACCACTTGTTAATCTTGATTATAAATTGCGAGAACAACTAAGAGAAGAGTTTCGAGGAATTTTTGACTCCAAGGCCTCGGAGAACTCAATCTTAATATACTCTTCGACTGATCCGGTGGAAGCTATGCAGTTAGGCGGTCAGATATTGGTCATGGATGAGGGGCGGATTCTTCAACAAGCCAGCGCTAAAGAAATTTATGAAAATCCAATTTCTACCAAGGTTTCTCAAATTACAAATGATCCTGCTATGAACCTGTTTGATGGAAAGATTGAGGATGGCTGTATTGTTCTAGGTCCAGAAATTAAGTTTGATTTGCCAAATCATTTTAATGGCTTGCCGCAAGGAGACTTTACGTTTGGGCTAAGAGCGGCAGCCATTAGTCAAGAGGACACTGGATTTCCATTTTCAGTTGAATTGTCTGAAATCAGCGGATCAGAAACCTTTCTCCATGTAAGGCACGAAGGGTTAAAAATCGTTGGTTTATTGAATTTTGTTCAGAATTTCTTGGTTGGGGAAAAAGTGTCTCTAAAATTTGATACAAAACATATGTACGCGTTTGCACCTGACGGACGTTTGAAGTCATCTCCATACGGTGGGTTGCAATAATGGCTAAAATTACACTTCAAAATATTGCTCATTCATACAATCCGGGAGCAGCAGAAAAAAAATATGCTTTGAACCCATTTGACATGACCTGGGTTGATGGTGGCCGTTACGCAATCCTGGGTCCTTCTGGCTGTGGCAAAAGTACGATGTTGAATATAATGTCGGGTATTGTGACGCCGTCTGAGGGAAAGTTATTATTTGATGACGTAGATGTGACAAACATATCAACTTCAGACCGCAATATTGCACAGGTTTTCCAGTTCCCAGTAATTTATGGAACTATGACGGTTGAACAAAATCTGGCATTCCCGTTGGTGTGTCGGAATTATGAAAAGCCTGTGATTGCAGCTAAAGTGCACGAGGTGGCGGAAGCATTGAGTTTGCAAGGGTTGCTGAAAAAATCAGCGAATAAATTAACTGCAGATCAAAAACAGTTAATTTCATTGGGTCGTGGATTAGTTCGTGACGACGTTTCTGCAGTCTTAATGGATGAACCGTTGACAGTTATTGATCCCGATCTGAAATTTAGGCTCCGCAGGCAACTAAAGGAAATAAATCAGAAATACAGTTCAACTCTGATCTACGTCACGCACGATCAGAATGAAGCGATGACTTTTGCAGAAAATATTATAGTTATGGATGAGGGTAATATTGTCCAGGTTGGTACGCCAACTGACCTGTTTGATAGGCCCAAAACAACTTTTGTTGGATATTTCATTGGCGCTCCAGCAATGAATTTTCTTAACTGTGAAATTCATGATGTACGAACGGTTCGTCTTGGAGATGCGATAATTAAGACCAACACTGATATGGCAGCTATAAAAAGCAATAACTTAAAATTAGGTATTCGGGCAGAGTACATTAGGATTACGCAGCAGATGGGAAGCAATAGATTAAGTGCTAGCATTCAGCGGGTTGAAGATTTGGGTAGTCATAAGTTGATAACCGCAAAATTTCACGATGTGATCCTCAAAATAAAAGCAGATCGGGAAAAGCCTATTCCAAGTGATGATGTATATCTTGAGCTGCCACCTGAGCATTGTTGTTTGTATGCGGATGAAATCCTTATTTAGTTTGCCTAAAGCGACTGTCTGACACCAGCTCCTTTTGGTCCGAAGTTTGTATGAGCCAGAAGCGCACGAGTTGGCTTATAGGCATTTTCTGATGCAAAAAATGCTTTTCGTTTAGTAACTTCAAAATTAGTTTGTTAGTCATTTGCTTTGCAGTCGCGCTGTTTATTCGCATTCCATCTTCTAAAATATATAACCAAACTACGACGCTGCTTTGGCTGAGTGGCGTCGACTATTGAGCGCATAGATTTTGATTGCCTCTTCAATCTGATGCGGCAACCATTAGTGCTGACAGCACTTCAGCGGCCGATCGCGCTGGACAGTCCATATAGGCGACTCTATATTTTACTAAACTCGTTCAACAAAAGGTTTGTTCCCATGTCCAGGATTCTATCACTTTCCGCTATGTTCCTTGCCTTAATGACCACTACCGCATTTGCGGGTGGGCATTGTGCGGCCGGTAAAACCCTGACCGGAGGGACGCTGACAATCGCCACAGGCAATCCTGCCTATTACCCTTGGGTGATTGGTGATGCGCCTGAAAGCGGGCAAGGTTTTGAGGCCGCGGTTGCCTATGCCGTTGCGGCTGAAATGGGTTTTACCGCGGATGATGTCACGTGGGTTCGCACGTCATTCGACGAGGCGATACAACCAGGTGCCAAAAGCTTTGATGTGAACATCCAGCAGTATTCAATCACTGCCGCGCGGGACGAGATGGTTGATTTTTCAATCCCCTATTACACTGCACCGATGGCAGTTCTGGTTGGGCCGGGCGCGGTCGATACGGCCGCAACATTGGACGCGCTGCGTGATCTGAAATGGGGCGTGATGGGATCGACAACGGCTTTGCCAAAGATCGAAACCGTGATCCAGCCAACCGATGATCCGTTGATCTATGGCGACAACGCAGATGTTAACGCCGCGATGAGCGCAAACCAGATTGACGCTGCTTTGTTTGATTTGCCAACGGCACTGTTCCTAAGCGCGGTGATGATCGAAGGCTCAAAGGTTGTGGGCCAGTTCGCGCCAGACATGACAGACAATCCTGACCAGTTTGGCATGTTGATGGAAGAGGGTTCATCCTTGAAGGCCTGCGTTGACGAAGCGCTTGCCGCGATCACCGAGAACGGTACGCTCGCCGCTATTGAGGCGTCTTGGCTACAGGACACCACTGGTGTTCCGCTGATCAAGTAAAGTGAGCGATAACCGAGTGGTAGGTATGACCCGCCGTCAACGCTACGAAGCGACACAGCGCCGCCGGTCGCTGATCATTGCGGGCGCAAGTACCGCTTTGGTCATCGCAGCGATTGTGATCTTTGTGCCAATGGCACCGGGTTGGGAAAAGGTGCAACGCAGCTTTTTCAACGGTGGAGTGCTTGCTGATACCTTTCCGAAATTGCTGGAGGCTTTCAAAGTCAATGTGATGATCTTCGCATTGTGTGCGCCTGCGATTGCCATTCTTGGGCTTTTGATCGCTTTTGCACGCGATGCGAAATCTCCTGCGTTCTTTCCGCTGCGGATTTTTGGCGCCGCTTTCACCGATGTTTTCCGTGGTGTGCCCGTCATCCTGACGGTCTATTTGATCGGCTTTGGTATACCGGGTCTTGGCCTGCCGCGTCCGTATAATTCGCCTTATATCTGGGGGTCGCTGGCGCTGATCCTGACCTATTCGGCCTATGTGGCTGAAATCTTTCGCTCTGGCATCGAAAGCGTGCATCACAGCCAACGCTCTGCTGCGTTGTCATTGGGCCTATCAGAGAGGCAAGTCATGCGCTATGTAGTCCTACCACAAGCGGTGCGCAATGTGGTGCCGTCCCAGATGAATATGCTGATTGCGTTACAAAAAGACGTGTCACTGCTGAGCTTTATTGGCCCTGTCGAGATCTTTCGCCAAGCGGGGGTTTTTAAATCCCTTACTGCAAACTTCACGCCTTATGTGGGGGCTGCCATCATCTTTTTGATCGTCACAATTCCCGCAACACGCTATGCCGACTACCTGATGGCCAAGCAACAGAAAGCGCGCAGCTAATGGCGAAACTTGAATTGCGCGGCGTGATCAAGCGCTTTGGGAATATGACGGTTTGTGACAACATAGATCTGGATGTGGAACAAGGGCAGATGGTTTGCCTTATCGGGGCATCGGGGGCGGGGAAATCCACGCTGTTGCGTTGTATTAACCTGTTAGAACCCGTTGAGGATGGCGCGATATATTTGGATGGTAAAGATATCGCCGAACCCGGTTTGAACCCACAAAAAGTACGTGCACGGATCGGGATGGTTTTCCAGAGCTTTAATCTGTTCCCGCATATGACAGCGCTCGAAAATGCGATGCTTGCGCCGCGCTGTCTGCATGTGAAATCGCGTGACGAATTGCGTAGCGAAGTTGAAGAGCTGTTCACCAAATTCGGCCTTGCCGACCGGATCGACAACTACCCTGATCAGCTTTCAGGTGGGCAACAACAACGTGTGGCTATTGTGCGTGCATTGGCGTTGCGTCCCGAGGTGATGCTTTTTGACGAAATCACCTCTGCGCTTGACCCGCAGTTGGTGGGCGAAGTGTTGGACGTGCTTTTGATGCTGAAAAATCAGGGCATGACGATGGTTTTAGCCACCCATGAGATGGGTTTTGCACGTGAGGCCGCCGATAAGGTCTGTTTCCTTCAAAGCGGGCGTATCATCGAAGAAGGCCCGCCTGAGGCAGTGTTCGAGGCGCCTCAACGCCCAGAGACACAAGCGTTCCTTGCAAGGGCGCTTAAGTGACCGTCTATATTCTAGGCGCTTTGGATTTGTCTGCGGCGAATAAGGTTCGTCTGGGTACTGTCAGATTAAACAAGCTTGAAGCGGGCAGGGCTGCTTTGTAGCATCTTGGGATGACTAAACTGTCTTCTTTTCCCTACTTCAAAACCAGTCCAGACATCATCTAGTTTGCAGTAATGATGTCCGTCTGTTTTACACTATCCATTTGATCGCCCCCTCAATCTAATGCTTGCAATCATTAGTCTGGCAGCACCTCTCAATGATAACTGAGCAGCCCCACTTGAGTGGTCCAATCTGAAAGCGTCATTGCGCGTTTGATACATGGACTCTAACGTGGCTCAAACGTGCAGGAGTTTGGTAATGGGAAGAATTATAATATTTGATAACAACACTGTGGATTGGCCATTTATTGGGCTTTTCAGGTTATGAACCCGGCCGAGTGGCTTGTAAGAACTGCATGTCTATCTCCCACAGCGCCTGCTTTGCTTAAAGGAGAAAAGATTGAAGCAGATTATGCCACATTTGCTACTCGTGTTGCGGCTATTGCGGGGGCACTTTGCGCTAAGCATAGAATTCGTAAAGGCAGCCGTGTAGCCATCTTTATGAGCAATCGCACGGAATATTTGGAAGCTATGTATGGCATTTGGTTTGCGGGGGCTGTTGTGGTACCGATCAATGCAAAGCTGCACGCCAAAGAGGCAGCTTGGATCATTGAGAATGCTGAGGCAGAGATTGCTTTTGTCTCGTCAGATGTGGGTAAGGCCTTGCAGGCATTTGCGCCGAAGTGTCTCAAAGAACTAATCTATGCGGATCTTCCAGAGTTTTCCTTACTGCGGCAACATGTAGAAATGGCTCGGCCTAAAGAAATGCATGAAGATGAGTTGATGTGGTTGTTTTATACCTCGGGAACGACAGGTCGACCAAAGGGAGTGATGATTAGCTCAGGTAATATCAGCTCTATGGCGATGGCCTATTTTAGCGATGTAGATGAAGTCCATTGCAAAGACGCAATCCTCTATGCGGCTCCCATGTCGCATGGGGCGGGGATCTATAATTTTATGCATGTGATACGGGGCGCGCGGCATGTGGTGCCGGATAGCCATGGATTTGATGCGGATGAGATTTTGGAACTCGCTCCAAAAATTGACAATATTTCAATGTTTGCGGCCCCAACAATGGTCAAAAGACTAGTTGAGCGGGCGCGTGCCGTTGGCAGCAATGCTAATGGTATTAAAACAATTACTTATGCAGGCGGACCTATGTATGTTGCTGATATAATCACGGCAGTTGCAGTTTTGGGAAATAAGTTTGTGCAGGTTTATGGCCAAGGGGAATGCCCAATGGGGATCACATCCCTTCGACGTCACTTTGTCAGCGACCGTAAACACCCAAATTGGCGAGTGCGTCTCGGTTCTGTAGGCGTGGCGCAAAGCCCTGTTTTGGTTCGCATCAGTGATGAGACAGGAACAACTGTGCCTCGGGGTGAAATTGGTGAAATTTTGGTGTCTGGGACTACCGTTATGAGCGGCTATTGGCAAAATCCTGAGGCAACAGCAAAGACCATTCGAGATGGTTGGTTGTGGACTGGAGATATGGGGGCGATGGATGAGGATGGTTTCGTTACCCTACATGATCGATCGAAAGACATGATCATTTCTGGTGGTTCCAATATTTATCCGCGAGAGGTGGAAGAGGTCTTGTTAGAATTAGAGGCTGTGGCAGAGGTGGCGGTGGTTGGACAGCCGCATCCAGAATGGGGAGAAGCAGTTGTCGCATTTGTCGTTTTAGCATCCGGTCAAGAGGTTGATCCAGCCGAGCTTGATGTTCATTGCATTGCGAATATCGCCCGTTTCAAGCGCCCAAAAAATTATAGGTTTGTCTCAGAACTACCAAAAAACAATTATGGGAAAGTGTTGAAAACTGACCTGCGCCTGATGTTGCAAGATGGAGAGAATATTGGGCAATAATCGGAATGAGCGCGTAACAAACGTTGATTTCTTTTTTCATGGTAGGGTACTGTCAGATTAAACTATCTTAAAGCGGGCAGGGGGGGTGGTTCGCAAGCCAGTACCAATCACTCATATACGAAACGTTCAATCGGAGTGTCGTGCGATCGACGTCGATATGCGGTGGTTGATAGCCTTAATCTCCGACACTGGAATGAGGCTGGCTGAAGGGGCAGGGCTTCTTAAACAAGACTTCATAGGTTTGGATACTGATCTGCAGTATGTTCGTATTATCAAGCATCCTTGGCGTAATCTTAAGACTGCTAGTCGCGAACGTAGGATACCTCTGGTTGGTGAAGCTCTTTGGGCTGCTAAACGAATATTAAAAATAGATAACGGATCAGACTTTGCCTTCCCAAGGTATAACAGGACACCACCGACAGCAGCTAACTCTGCCAGTGCTGCACTGAACAAATGGCTTAAATGGGCATTTGAAGAGTCACTCAGCGTTCTGCGCAGTCCAACCACTTGCTATAATCACTGACCAAAAGGTGCTTTGGATCAACATCTTCCTCGATGTTTGCAAAGCGCCCAATTGGTTCACAAAAAATATTGTCTGTTTCGTCGTCGTTCACAGTGGAAACTTCTCCGATCAAAACATTTCCTCCGTCGCCCCAGAATGCATGCCAGTCACCAGGCATAAGGGTGACGCTTTCGCCGGGGGCAAGGCGCAATTTTTCGCCAGGTTCGAAATTGCGTTTAATGCCGTCGCAATAAACTGTCCCGCCTTTATCATCGGCAAAGTTGCCAGCGTCGTCTGATCCAAATAATTCCACTACGAGCGTTGCGCCACCACGGTTAATGATGTCTTCTGTTTTCAGTAAATGAGTATGCATTGGGCTGAGTTGATCATGCTTGGATATTAACAGTTTCTCAGCGTAACACATGCCGCCACCGCGATGCAGATCAGCCAATCGTCCATTGCGCAGCGTGAATAAGAACAAGCCCATTTCGTCATATTTACCAGCGCCATAATCGGTAATGTCCCATCCGCAGCGCGCGTCTATCACGTTTTCGGCTATGTCTTTACGGGTCTTAAATTCTTCTGGCGACCAATAAGCAAACGGCGGCATTACAAACCCAAAGCTGCGCATCATCTCGTCTGATTCAGCAATAAGATCGTTGATACGTGAGCGTTTCATCGTGTTTGTACCCTAGACTCAAATAAGTAAGCCGCAAGCGCTTGTTCAAGAGCAAGAACAAACGATTTGTCTCCTTCAATAACCGACACTGTGACACGCAAACCACGTGAACCACCTTCTAAAACATCGATGTTTGCGTCACCAAGACCCATCTCGTTGTGAACCAAATCTGTTACCTTCAATTTGGCGGCTTCACACCGCAAAACTGGTTTGTAGATTTTACCGACTGAGGTCAGAGGTACCGTGTCGATAATCTGTATTTTTTTTGGCCATGCAGGACGCTCGTCAATTGTGCTTTGGGCGTGAGTTTGTAACTCTGCAACGCTCACCTCAGCGCCCTCGTTCAACTGAATAAAGCAGATGGGTAACTCTCCTGCATAAGCGTCTGGCATACCTACTGCAGCAGCTAATGCGACTGCGGGATGCGAGGTCATGGCATTTTCAATCATGGCGGGATCAATATTGTGGCCGCTGCGGATAATTAGATCTTTTGATCGACCAGCAATGTAGAGCCGCCCCTGTGCATCCTTGTACCCCAGATCGCCGGAATTTAGCGCGCCATCATTGAACACATTGTTGTTTTGTTCTGGATCACTATAGCCTGGCGAAACGTGATCTCCGCTAATCACGATGACACCGATTTCGCCGACATCGCACGCCTGCCCAAGTGTACCATTCGCGTTCTGGTGCAACACGTCCACCTGAGTGTAGGGCAACGCCCAACCGACAGACCCATTAGCGCCGTCCCCGCAAGCAGGATCAATGCATATTAAACCTGAGGCTTCAGTCATTCCCAATATTTCAAAAAGAGTGCAGCCCGTAACTTCCTTGAACTGGTGCCCAACAGCAGGAGGTAATAGTGCAGCGCCCGTCAGACCTGCTCGCACAGCGCTGATGTCATATTTACCCACCCGGGTCTGCAACACTGCGCCAAGTGCGGTTGGAACACCGGCTACCAACGTGGCTTTGTATTGGGCTGTTAGTCGCCAGAAATTCTCTACAATAGAAGGATTGCGCAGGCCGGCTGGCGACATGATGAGCATTTGCGCGCTCGCCATAAAGACACTCAGACCTGCGACAATTGTTCCTGCAACATGGAATAATGGAAAAGTTGCAGTCAAAATATCGCTGGAGGAGTAACCGCACATAGACGCTCCGCCAAACGCGGCTACCAATTGGCTATGATGAGTGTGTGCGACCAGTTTTGGTACTCCGGTTGTGCCACCAGTGTGAAAATACGCAGCCACGTCATCGCCTCCGCGTGCTTCACCAAAGGTCAAGTGATCATCAGGCTGCGCCATCAAGGCTGAACTAAAATCAATCACGCCCTCTTCCGCTCGCTCACCGGGAGGCGAAACTCGCACGAGGATTAGGTCAGGAATCTGACTTTTTAATTGTAATGCTTTTTCCCAGATATCCAGCTGAGGGTGTGGGCCAAGAGCGACCAGGATTTTTGCACCCGATGCTTTGAGCAATTCGGCGATGCTATCTGGCTGCAAAAGGAAGTTGATCGGAACCGCAAAACCGGATGTTTCCGCACCCCATAAAGTTACGTGCGTTTCGACCAAAGACGGTAGCATGTAAGCAACGCCTGATGCTGGCCCCCCTAGAGCGGAAAACATATTGGCAGCTCTTCGGATAAGCCCAAGTAACTGAGCATACCCAACCTGACGTGGCTGCTCATCTGGAGCACCTGTCATTAGCATCGTGATCGCGGTGGCGTCTGGCCGTTGATCTGCGCTTGAAATAAATACGTCTAGAATGCTGCGCTCCGGCAAGCGTTCCTCGAGCGACATTTTAGCCTCAAAACATTTAAGGTCTCTCGCGTTCCGGATGGGGTCATTTCCCAGATTAGCCATCAAATGCTCCTCAAGTCTGTATTTGATTTCGAGTTAGTCTTTCCCAACAAACAGAATAGGGTAATGCTGTTTCTTATTCTGGGCTTAGTTGCCCTCTAATGGCATTGTCTAAGTAAATGCACTCGAAGCTGGTAGGGCTACTTTTTAGTATCTTTGGATGACAAGACAGTCTCCTTTTTGCTACTTTAAAACCAGTCCAGAGATCATCCGACTTGTAGAAATTCTGTATGTTCGTTTTTAACGATTCATTATGTTGGTTCATCAAACTGATGATAGGATTCAATATTTTGACCGCACCTAAGGCCTAAAAACTCAAACGTTTTTAAGAGAGTCGGCTGATATTGTTTCCATTTTATCAGAACCTTTCTAGGTATTTGACAATACCACTTATAGAGTATGGTAATATTCCCCGTATCAAGAGATGTTTACTATCATAGCGACACAAAGGTTCCCGTCTGTAAAGCCATTTGATTGCCCACATCAATCTGATGCTTGGAATCATTAGTCTGTCAGCACCGGAAGCTCAGTTTGGAAATTGAGATTTGCTATTTGCATCTTAGCTTGCAAGTTGGTGAAACTTTCCGATTAGTTCATTTGCAAGAGTTCAATTTATAAAAGAGGGCGAAATCCAGATGGCCAGTCAATTATTTTCACCTATTACTCTGGCCGGCATAGAGCTGCGCAACAGGATAATTGTGGCACCTATGTGCCAATATAGCGCCGATGAGGGTGCCGCAACCGATTGGCATTTGATGCACCTTGGGCAATATGCGGTCTCTGGCGTTGGCTTAATCATTACTGAAGCGGTGGGCGTAGAAATGGCGGGCCGGATTTCACCTGGCTGTTTGAGCCTTTGCTCAGATGCCCAAGAAGCGCGTCTGAAACGAGTAGTCGATTTTTGCCAGACATTTGGCAACACCAAGATGGGTATTCAGTTGAGCCATGCGGGTCGCAAGGGTTCGACGGATTTGCCTTGGCTCGGTGGTAAACCAATTCCAGCTGCCGACCCAAGAGGTTGGGCCACCGAAGGCCCATCGGCCACGCCCTATGCACCTATCGGCTGGGAGACTCCGGCTGCCCTGGACGAGGCTGGACTTGCTCGAATCAAGGCGGCTTTTGTCGATGCGGCTGTTCGGGCAGATCGTATCGGGTTTGAGGTGGCTGAGTTGCATGCGGCGCATGGCTATCTTTTGCATCAATTTCTCTCCCCCTTGAGCAATCTGCGCACTGATAACTATGGGGGCACTTTGGAAAACAGAATGCGCTTCCCACTCGAGGTTTTTGACGCTGTGGCTGCAGTTTGGCCCAAGCATAAAGCTCTTGGCGTGCGTTTTTCAGCGACAGATTGGGTGGCGCGTTCCAGTTGGGACATTGCAGAATCCACCCAATTCGTAGCTGAGTTGAAAACGCATGGCTGTGACTTCATCGATGTCTCCAGCGCAGGTAATTCGCCCGAGCAAAATATTGAAGTTGGGCCTGGTTATCAGACGGGATTTGCCGCGGAGATACGCCGACACACTCAAATGCCGACGATGGCTGTTGGGCAGATTACTGAGCCCCATCAGGCAGAGGCCGTGATCCGTTCGGGGCAGGCTGATATGGTGGCTCTCGCGCGTGGCATGCTCAACAACCCACGGTGGGCTTGGCATGCGGCAGAAACATTGAATGCCGAGGCTGCTTACGCACCCCAATATATGCGCTCCAACCGAGCGCTACGCGGCATGGCAATACCGGGCAACCCACCAACCGCAGTGAAAAAGTAACCGCAGGGTACTGTCAGATTAAATATACTTAAAGCGGGCAGGGCTGCTTTGTAGCATCTTTAGATGACAAAACAGCCTTCTTTTCGCTGTTTTAAAACCAGTCCAGACATTATCCGACTTGCAGTAATGCTGTATGTCGGTTTCCCGCGTTTTAGCATTTAAGCTTACACCCCGCGCTGATCACACCAGTATG
>Ga0257120_1001544_pt1 | contig 15007 bp, 12 predicted proteins | sample SI106_10metaG_FD_190153 | JGI IMG/M metagenome (GOLD analysis project Ga0257120, IMG submission 190153) | Marine microbial communities from Saanich Inlet, British Columbia, Canada - SI106_10 | ecosystem: Environmental > Aquatic > Marine > Inlet | place: Canada: British Columbia | collected... | reverse complement strand
ACCTTCAAGAGCTATATCTTGGATCTCTTGCCGCAATCGGCGTTGACATGGACCTACACGACATCCGTTTTGTTGAGGACGATTGGGAAAGCCCAACCCTTGGTGCGTGGGGCCTAGGCTGGGAAGTCTGGTGTGATGGCATGGAGGTTTCCCAATTCACTTACTTCCAACAGGTCGGCGGCCATGACTGCACGCCCGTCTCTGGCGAACTGACTTACGGTCTTGAACGCCTTGCGATGTACATTCTTGAGTGTGACCACGTGATGGACATGCCCTTCAATGACCCTGATGCACCGATCCCGTTGAAATACGGCGATATTTTCAAACAAACCGAAGAAGAATATGCGCGCTGGAACTTTGATGTTGCCAACACCGAAGTGTTGTTGCGCCACTTTGAAGAAGCCGAGGTAGAGTGTCAGGCCATTCTTTCGCAAGCCTTTGACGATCCTAAGACTGGCAAACGTATCATCATGGCACACCCAGCCTATGATCAATGCATCAAAGCCAGCCACATCTTCAACTTGTTGGATGCACGCGGAGTTATCTCTGTCACTGAGCGTCAGGCATACATTGGGCGCGTCCGTGCGCTTTCTAAACAATGCGCAGATGCATTTGTTCAAACCCGCGCTGGCGGCTTTATCGAGGCGGCGGAATAATGGGAAAGTTTTTAGCAGTGTTGTTACTTGGAAGTGCCGTAATTGCAGGGGCGTCAATGTATTACCTGCAGGTGTATGGCCTGTATGACGAAGTCAAAACAAGTGATGTACAGCTTGTTTCGGTTGTGGATGACCTGCCTGAAACGATTAGCTTTGACAATTTCCATGCCATCGATTCACAAAGCTCTCCAATCCGCTATCGCGCCTGCTTTACAACAGACCTTAGCATATCGTTGCTAAGCGAAACCTATGTTGGTTTGGAAAAAGCGTCTCCGCGCAACGCTCCAAAATGGTTCGACTGCTTTGATGCAGCCGCAATCGGTGCAGAGCTGGCGGCGGGAACAGCTGTTCCATTTCTTGGTCAGAAGAATGTCCACTTCGGCGTTGACCGCATCGTTGCCATCACGGACGACGGACGCGGCTATATTTGGCACGACCTCAATGATTGCGGCGACAAAGCCTATGATGGCACGATCGTTGGCGAAGAATGCCCAGGACGGGAAGCAACAGAATGACTGATCTATTAATCGAACTTTTCTCTGAGGAAATTCCGGCCCGTATGCAAACACGTGCCGCCAATGACCTGAAAAAGCTGGTCACTGATGGTATGGTGGAGGCTGGCTTGACCTATGCTTCTGCCGCCGCGTTCAGCACGCCGCGCCGCCTAACGCTGACGGTTGAAGGTATGCTTGATGCGTCGCCAACAACTGTTGAAGAACGCAAAGGTCCAAAGGCCGATGCCCCTGAAAAAGCGATTGAGGGTTTCTTGCGCGGTGCAGGTTTGACCCGCGATGATCTTGAAGAACGTGAAACGCCTAAAGGAAACATCTTTTTCGCCAAGATTACGAAAGAGGGCCGCCCGGCCGCCGATATCGTGGCTGAGGTTCTAGAGCGCACAATCCGCAATTTTCCATGGCCAAAATCCATGCGTTGGGGCAACGGTACGTTGAAATGGGTACGCCCGCTGCATTCTATCCTATGCATCACCAGCTCTGAAGAGGGCGCAACTGTTGTGCCACTTGAGGTCGATGGGATCATCTCTGGGAATACGACCCATGGCCACCGTTTCCTGTCACCTGACAGCATAACGGTGAACAACTTTGATGACTACACCAGCAAACTGAAATCGGCCCATGTGGTGCTTGATGCCCAAGAACGGGCAGATGCGATTTGGAACGACGCGACCAATCAGGCTTTTGCGACTGGTTTTGAAGTTGTCGAAGACGCGGGCCTTTTGGCCGAGGTGGCAGGCCTCGTAGAATGGCCAGTTGTTTTGATGGGTGAGATTGGTGAAGATTTCTTGGGGCTACCAGCCGAAGTGCTGCAGACCTCGATGCGCGAACATCAAAAGTTCTTCTCTGTACGCAACGCCAAAACGGGCCGCATTGAACGCTTTATCACCGTGGCCAATCGCACGACGGCTGACAACGGTGCTACGATCCTTGCGGGCAATCAAAAGGTGTTGTCGGCCCGTCTGGCAGATGCAAAATTCTTCTGGGAAAACGATCTACGCGTTGCGAAGTCAGATATGAGCGTTTGGTTGAAGTCGCTTGAAAATGTGACATTCCATAACAAGCTTGGCACCCAAGCTGCATTGGTAAACCGCATGGCGACGTTAGCGCGTGAGTTGGCTCCGGCAGTTGGGGCAGACCCCGACATGGCCGAAAAAGCTGCACGTCTGGCCAAAGCGGACCTTAGTTCCGAAATGGTCTATGAGTTCCCAGAACTTCAAGGGCTTATGGGGCGCTATTACATTGAAGCTTCAGGTGAGGATGCTCAAATCGCAGCCGCTGCTGAAGAGCACTATGCACCACTTGGCCCTTCTGATGACGTGCCAACGGCTCCGGTTTCTGTTGCTGTGTCGTTAGCTGAAAAGATCGATAAACTGACAGGGTTCTGGGCGATTGATGAGAAACCAACGGGGTCGAAGGACCCGTTTGCCCTTCGGCGTGCTGCTTTGGGTGTCATTCGTATTGTTGCCGAGGGAGAAATTTCAGCAAGTTTACTAAAGTCAATTTCGGCTTCGTTGTTCGTCAAAGCTTATTTTGAACACTATGTGCCTACGTTGATGTACTCAAATTATGTGAATTCCGGTGACCCTAAATTTCTAAATACGCTGCAACAGGAATTATCGCGTTTTCGTTCTTCAGATTTCAATGCGGACTGGAGTGATGAAGATCATGAGGCTCTGGTTGGGGAAGCCTCATCAGAAGCCGAGAGAATGAAGCTTGGCAATGATGGGTTGTTCCATGGAACCCTCAAACTATACTACGCTATGGAGCCTATAGGTAAATCACTGCTATCCTTCTTCCACGATCGCCTCAAAGTATATCTAAAAGATCAAGGCATTCGCCACGACATCATTGATGCTTGCATCGCCATGGACGGCAATGACGACATTAATCTTCTGGTGAAACGTGCACGCGCGCTATCTGAAACGCTGAAAACAGATGACGGTAAAAACCTGATTCAAGGGTTCAAGCGTGCCAATAACATCCTGTCTCAAGCGGAAGCTGCAGATGGTGTCGAATACTCCTACGGCGCCGATGTGAAATTCGCTGAAACAGAAGAAGAGCGCAGCCTGTTTGGTGCCCTTGATAGGTCTGAGGTGAAAATCAAACCCGCAATGGAGGCCCAAGACTTCGCATCTGCTATGTCTGCAATGGCAACGCTTCGCACGCCGATAGACGCCTTCTTTGAGGCCGTTCAAATCAACGCAGACAATCCAACGGTGCGTCGTAATCGTCTGAACCTTCTCAGTCGTATACGCACGGTTTGTTCTTCGGTGGCGGATCTAACCAAAATCGAAGGCTGATCCAACTTCGTCTTACTAAATAAACTCCGGGGGAGCGGCCCGTAGGGACGTGGGGGCTGGCCCCCTTGTTTTCTGCTCCCCCGGCATGCGCTAAATCCTTGATCGCCTAGGATTTAAGCCTATGCTGCGATTGAAACCGGTAGGTGCTGCAATGCAGAATAATCCAGATACAACACTTGTTACGCAAACAGCCAAAATGGCGGCGTCCACGCATGGTGGCCGTGCAAAATGCTTGCAGCGATTGATCCGTCTTGACCTGCCAGTGCCCAAAACGGTGGCGCTTAGTTTTTCGGCGGTCTCTAAAATCGCCAATGGAGAATTGCCAGATATTGAGGCCGTTCTTTCCCAGTTTCCGAAAGACGCACTTTTGTGCGTGCGCCCGTCCTCTGAGGATGCGGATTGGGGTGGCCCCAGCGCTGTACTCAATATCGGGATGAACGATACTTCCTATGCGGACTTGTGCGCTCAGCTCGGGACAGAGGGTGCAACTGCGATTTACACTCGGTTTGTTCAATCTTACGCAGTTAACGTTGCACGTCTTGATCCAGATATGTTTGACGATGTTGTTGCATCGGGTCGTGAGGGGCTGGCAGAAACGCTGCGGGCGTATGAATCTGAAACAGATGAGAAATTTCCCTCCGACGTAGGCACACAACTCGCCGCTGTGTTGCGATCAATGGCACGCGCGTGGGATGGCACATCTGCGCGCCTGCTTCGCCAAGGCAAAGGTGCACCAGCAGGTGCGGGTCTTGGTCTGGTGGTTCAACAAATGGCATTTGGCGTAGGCAAGCAACAAAGCGGCTCTGGGATGTTCCAACTGGTCAACAGCGACACTGGGCAGTCGCAGATCACAGGCCGTTATCTGCGCCAAAGCCAAGGGCTTGAGGCGCTGTTCCAAGATGCTGAAGCGATGTACCTCACGCGTGACCCACGCGGCCCATCCTTTGAGGAACTTGAACCAGAGCTGTTTGAAACGCTCAAAGCCCACGCTGCCTTGAGCCGTGTGCGTCTGCGCGAAGAGATGCAATTGGAGTTCACAGTAGATAACGGTAAGCTCAACATTTTGGACGGGATCCGTGTCACTCGATCATCACGCGCGGCTGTTCGTATTGCAGTCAGTTTAGCCAATGATAAAATAATCCCACGCCAAGAAGCCTTGATGCGCGTCGAACCACTGTCACTTAACGAACTATTGCACCGCCAAGTTGACAGTGATGCCCTGCGTGATGTTGTGGGCCACGGCATTGCCGCGAGCCCGGGGGCCGCTACGGGTAAGCTGGTGTTCACGGCCGCCGATGCGCAAGCGCACGCGGCCCGTGAAGAAGATTGTATTCTTGTGCGTCGTGAAACGTCACCCGAAGATATTCGCGGAATGCACGCCGCACGCGCCGTTTTGACAGAGCGGGGCGGGGTCACAAGTCATGCTGCCGTCATCGGGCGCGGCATTGGTTTGCCCTGTGTCGTTGGCGTATCCAACATTCGGTTCGTGCCAAGCAAGAAACAGCTTATTTTGGCAGATGGCCGCATTCTTGAAGAGGGCGAGGTCGTCACAGTTGATGGAACGTCCGGGCAGGTTTTGTTGGGCGCTGTCGCGATGCAAGAAGCAGCACTTGATGAAGCATTTCAAACTTTGATGGAATGGGCAGATGAAGAACGCGATATTGGTATTCGTGCCAATGCGGATACGCCTGCTGATGCTCAAACTGCGCGTAACTTCAACGCCCAAGGCATCGGTCTGTGCCGCACAGAACATATGTTTTTTGAGGCAAGCCGTCTGACAGTGATGCGCGAGATGATCTTTGCAGAAACATCAAAAGATCGTCGCGCTGTACTTGAGCGCCTGTTGCCGATGCAACGTGAAGATTTTACCGAACTGTTCCGCATTATGCAGGGACAACCGGTTTCGATCCGCCTGTTCGATCCGCCCTTGCATGAATTCCTTCCAGCAGATCGCAATGGTCAGCGCGAACTGGCTGAAGCCCTTGATCTACCATTGTCAGACGTTACGCGCCGTATCGAAGCGATGCGTGAATATAACCCCATGCTTGGTTTGCGTGGGGTGCGCCTTGGTGTGACTGTCCCCGAGATTTATGAAATGCAGGCGCGTGCGATTTTTGAAGCAACGATTGTGGCTAGTCGTGATGGCGCATCGATTGTGCCGGAGATCATGATCCCCCTCGTCAGCGCAAAACGCGAAGTTGAGTTGGTCAAAACCCGTGTTGATGGAATCGCCGCTGCTGTTCGTGTCGAACAGGACGCTGATTTCGATTACCGATTGGGTGTTATGGTTGAAACCCCGCGCGCCGCTTTGCGTGCAGGCGACATTGCGCAACATTGTGCATTCCTTAGTTTTGGGACCAATGACCTTACGCAGATGACCTATGGCCTTAGCCGTGATGACGCGGGTCGCTTTATGTCGGACTACGTGCAGCAAGAGGTGTTCGCCGAAGATCCGTTTCATACACTTGATATCGACGGCGTGGGCGAGTTGCTTAAATTGGGCGCAGAGCGTGGCCGAAAGACCCAACCGAACATGACCTTGTCGATTTGCGGTGAACACGGAGGTAACCCCGAATCAATTGCATTTTGCCGCGAAGCTGGATTTGACTATGTTTCATGCTCACCGTTTCGCGTTCCGGTAGCCCGATTGGCCGCGGCACAGTTGGCGATCAAGGACAAGACAGGGTAGGCGGACGAACAACTTTCCGCTACATCCTGTGGGTTCGGTCCAATTTACAGTTGTTTAACTAATACGGCCTAGACTGATGACGTTGGGTCAACTGGACGAACTGTCTAAAACACACTAATTGGCTGGCATCGAAGTAACTTTGGAGCGCCGAATGCGGGCCGCAATATTTTTCTCAGTTCTTTTGGCCGTATTTGCGCCAATAACGGCCACTGCTAATGAAAAGCAGGCCAACGCGTTGCATCAAACAGAAACGCGTGGGCTTTCGTCCCTCGCGCCAGCGCGTCTTCAAGACATGATTACCGCGCCAGTTGCCGCAAGCGGCGTTGAGTTTTCCACCGCTTGGTTGGACAAACAACCTAAAGCTAAAGGTGATGCGAATTGGAAATGTCTTTCTGAAGCGCTCTATTTTGAGGCGCGCGGTGAAACCGTCAAAGGTCAATTTGCCGTGGCTGAGGTGATCATGAACCGTGTCGCACATTCACGTTTCCCCAGCTCGCTGTGTGGTGTGATCAATCAGGGAACAGGTAAGAAATTCCGTTGCCAATTTACCTATACTTGTGATGGTAAAGCCGAGAATGTATCTGAGCCGCGGTCATACGCGCGTGTCTCCAAAGTCGCGCGTGCGGTGATAGATGGCCGCGTGCCCAAACTGACCAATGGCGCGACCCACTATCACACAACAGCTGTCAGCCCGAGCTGGTCACGTGTTTATACAAAAACGGCACGTATCGGGGTGCACATTTTTTATCGCCACAATGTTAGGTCGGCTTCTAATTAATACAACGGAAGGGATGGGGCGCTTTTGTGCCCTAGCCTGACGTAAAGCACACTGGTATAGGCATCTGGCGAGCCTAAAAGGGCTTAACCCAACAGCCTGACCAAAAGGGTCCAAACTTATGACCTCTGAAGTGCGCCTTGCCTTTGCCCATCCGTCCGAGCGTGCAGACGCCACAGCGGCATCTGGGGCATTGGATCGAATTTCCGTTCGTGATCATATTGTTGATGTAGAAATTGGTGCGTTCCAAGCTGAGCGCGGCGTCACGCAGCGCATTAGCTTTAACATCGTTGTAGAGGTTTCGCCTCTGACGGGACCAATCGATGATGATGTTGATCGCATTCTAAGTTACGATAAAGTCACAGAAGCGATTGCTTTTGAATTGGCTGATGAACGACTTAACTTATTGGAAACATTGGCCGAGAACGTTGCTGACCGCATTCTTTTGGAACCTCAGGCGATGCGCACATTTGTGCGGATCGAGAAACTGGATCGCGGTGCGGGTGCGTTAGGTGTCGAAATAGTGCGCGCACGTGGCGACGCTGCCGTCGAACTGGTTGAGCCTGAAGATGCGTTACGACCTCAGTTGGTATTCCTGTCCAACGCGGCCATTTCCTCACCCAATTTCAAGACTTGGATTGATCAACTGCAAGCCACAGATCAACCGTTGATTTTATGTGTTGGGGCTGCGGATACGGCTGCCCCACAAACGGGTCACAAAATGACGCAACGCCGTGTCGATTTACTGGCTGTTGAACAAAATGCATGGGTTGTCGCTTCGCGAGATGAGCGTTGTGTTGTTGTTGAAACACGCACGGAGCTGGAGTGGGCAATGCGCAATGATCAAATCTGTGTTTGGGCACCGTCAAAGTTGGTTCTTGATGCTGTTGATGGTCCATCAACGGAATTGGATGATGCGGTCGAATTGGCTGCATGGTTTGCCTCTACGTTCGATGTACAAGAGATGATTGTTATTGGGGCGGACTTGCCTTCGGCCACCAAAGTGCCCTTGCGGGTCGTGGGTGTGGATCAAGCGGTGCTTTGAAACGATGATACGTTACATTCGTCCGCTTGTTCAAACCGGTCCGGCACGGCCCCGTGATGCCCACACGCTTGCAGGCGGCTGGTGTTGGTTCACACATGTTGAGATTTTGTCGCGCACGGCTGCGCCAAGCGTGGTGCCAGTAACAGGTATAGCGGCGGATGAGTTGGCCGCGCTTGTCGCTGAGCGTCCAGCAATTGCGGGCCTTTCTTTTGAAGGCCCACGATTAATGGGTATCTTGAATGTGACGCCCGACAGTTTTTCCGATGGTGGACGCCACCAAACGCTAAGCGACGCTGTAGAAGAGGCGATCCGCATGGTTTCAAAGGGCGCTGACTTAATCGATATCGGGGGCGAATCTACAAGGCCTGGCGCAGTAACTGTTGCACCTGAAGATGAGATGCAGCGGACAGCCCCAGTTATTCAGGCTATACGCGAGGCTGGCGTTGCTACGCCAATTTCAATTGATACCCGTAAAGGCGCGGTAGGACGGGCCGCAATCTCTGCCGGTGCGAATATAGTGAATGACGTCTCTGGGTTTACTTATGATCCGGTATTGGCGGCTTTTTGCGGCAAGTCGGGCACGCCTGTTTGTGTAATGCATGCGCAGGGTAGCCCGGCAACGATGCAGAACGAGCCGCAGTACGACGACGTGCTGCTGGACGTCTATGATTTCTTAGAAACACAAATCGACGTTTTGCTTTCACTTGGAATTCAACGTTCGTCTATCATAGCTGACCCCGGTATCGGGTTTGGGAAAAGCCAAAGCCACAACCTTAAAGTGCTGAACCGGATCAGCCTGTTCCACAGCCTTGGTGTTCCAATTTTGCTGGGTGCATCCCGCAAACGGTTTATTGGAAGTATTGGGGATGAGCCACTAGCCGACAAACGTGCCGCTGGCTCTGTAGGAGTTGCCCTAGCGGCGATTGGCCAGGGTGTGCAATTGATACGTGCGCATGATATCGCTGAACATCAACAGGCTATTGTGTTATGGCAGGCTAGCGTGACACAAGATCTGAACGAAATTGAATAAGAACTGAATTATGACCAAGCTTTTTGGAACTGACGGTGTACGCGGCACCGCAAATACTTACCCTATGACTGCGGAAATGGCTTTGCGCATTGGAGCAGCGGTTGGACGCTATTTCAAGCGTGATGCAAAGGGCGTTCACCGTGTTGTAATCGGTAAAGACACACGCCTATCTGGGTATATGTTTGAAAGTGCTTTGACTGCTGGTTTGACCAGTACGGGTATGAATGTGCTTTTGCTTGGTCCCGTTCCAACACCTGCGGTTGGATTGCTGACGCGTTCAATGCGTGCTGATCTGGGCGTCATGATTTCTGCCAGCCATAACCCAGCAATTGACAACGGTATCAAGTTTTTTGGCCCAGATGGGTTCAAATTGTCTGATGTGGCTGAGGCTGAAATTGAAGCGTTGGTTGCTGAGGGTGTTGTGCCGATTGAGCCTGACCAGATTGGTCGCGCCAAACGTATTGATGATGGTCGATTCCGTTATATTGAGCGTCTTAAGTCTTCGTTTCCACGACAGACCCGTCTCGATGGTTTGAAAATTGTCATCGATTGCGCGAATGGCGCCGCGCACCGTGTTGCCCCTGATGCTTTGTGGGAGCTTGGTGCGACTGTCATTCCGGTAGGAAATTCCCCGAATGGGATGAACATCAACGAGGGTTGTGGGTCTACGCACCCTCAGATGGCTGCAGAAACAGTTGTGGCACACGGTGCAGACTTGGGTATTTGCCTTGATGGGGACGCTGACCGCGTGATCCTTGTTGATGAAAATGGCAGAGTCGGAGATGGCGATCAGTTTATGGCCCTCATGGCGTCCCGTTGGGTCGTCGAAGAGCGCCTGAAGGGCAACGCTTTGGTTGCCACTGTGATGTCCAACCTAGGGCTTGAACGGTATCTTCAGGGGAAGGGCATTGGGTTAGAGCGCACTGCCGTCGGTGATCGCCATGTTGTCGAACGTATGCGCAGCGGTGGTTTTAATCTTGGCGGCGAGCAATCGGGCCACATTGTTATGACGGACCATGCCACGACAGGTGATGGCCTTATTGCAGGTTTGCAATTTATGGCTGAGATGATCCGCAGCGGGAAACCCTCAAGTGAATTGCTTAATTCATTTGAGGCCGTTCCCCAGTTGCTCAAGAACGTGCGTTACGGCGCAGATCAAACGCCGCTTGATGATCCCAAAGTGATCGCTGCAATAGCCCAATCTGAAGCGGACTTAGTAGGTAATGGCCGATTGCTTATTCGGAAATCGGGCACTGAACCTTTGGTGCGTGTGATGGCCGAGTCCGAGGACGAGGGCATTTTAAATCAAGCCGTCGACAGCATCGTTGCTGCTGTTGAAGATGCTGTTTCGCATTAGGTCTGATTAGAATGACGCAAACGTAAGCTGTTTAACCTCTAAACAGCTTACGGAACGCACCGTATTGAGACAATCCAACGCCTGCCAAAATCAAAACCATTGCAATGATCAGTGACGCAGGCAGCGGTTCGCCCAACAGCAACGCGCCTAACACAACCGACCAAACCGGCACTTGGTAGTTGGTGATAGACATGAACACTGGCCCTGCTGAACGTATTACCAATGTGCGCAAGAAATTGGCAGCTGCGGTTGGTATTAAACCCAAGAGCGCGATTACGATCATCGTCTTGGTTGAGGGCATTGGTGGGAGTCCTTCGACAATCAGTGCGATGGGAATGACAATCGCCGCAGACATGATCAACAACACTGTGGATAGCCCAATGGTATCGACCGCAGGCAAGCGGCGCATCATTATGGAATTGATACCGTAACACATCGCAGCGATTAAGCATGCAAGCCGTCCAGCGGTTTCTAGTGAGGCCCCAGTGCTTTCAAATGCTTGTGCGCCCATCAGGATGACAACGCCACAAAATCCGATCAAGAAACCAAGTGACTTGCGCCAGGTTAGACGTTCACCGGGTACGAAAAAATGTGCTAGGGGAAGGACCATCAACGCGATAGCAGCCATAGAGACACCGGCAAAACCGCCCGTAACATATTGCTGCCCCCATGCCAAAAGCATGAAGGGAATTGCAGAGCTCAGGGCACCCATAACCCACATGATGACCTTGGTTTTTTGTGTTGGTGGTTCAGCGAACAATTTGCCTCCGCGCGCTTGCCAAATTGCGTACATAAGGATCGAGGCAAAAGCGATGCGGCCAGCGGCTAGCCAGAATGGTGTGATGCCTTCCAGCGCGATTTCAGTGACGAGAAATGTGCCACCCCACGTGAAGCCCAGTAGGGCCACCATCATCCAGCTTCGTGCATTGATTTCAGATGTTTGTGTCATGTAGTTAATTCTTCGGATGAAGTTTTTGCAACAGTCAAAAGTCGCTGCATTGCGAGCATTGGTGATGTTAGGATCGGCACGCCGAGATCTCTTAGAACATCGGTTGCAACACCCATAGAGGCTTGCGCAAGAACGATACAGTCGGGCGTGTTTTTTTGGTCAATGGACTGACGGATTGCCCGGTCTATTTCAGCGGAAAACGCTGTCATGTCGCCGGCTTCGAAATAGAGCCACGCGGCGTCGCACATGATTACCTCAATGGACGTTGGGTCCTCGGTTTCCTTGGCGCAGTCGTTTAACAACGCCAAGGTTGCGTCACGTGTGCTCTCAAGGCAAATGGCGACCAATATTTTTGGACCGCTCTTTACTGCGGCTTCCATTAATGGGCGGTCAATTCGAACAACGTTGGGGTTGGTTTGTGCGAAGCTATCAACCAGCGGACCCAGTGTTGAACAGGTGCACAAAACTGCGCCTGTTGTCTGTAATTTTTCAAGAATTTCGATGGTTTGGGCGGTGATACTCTTCAACCCATCAGTCTGAGCTGATGCAAGCAACTCGGGCGCGACATGATGCGTGCGTTTGGATTGGGGGGCGAGTTCTTGAACGAGCGCTTCAAAGGTTTCAACGTGAACCTGAGCTGTATGGAGAAATGCAATGTTCATTGAGGATCGCCCTGCTTTCTAAGCTGTTGGCTAAAGTAGAATGCAAATAGCGGTCAATGAATAGTAAAAAGTTCGTTTTGTGTAACTATTGTAGATGTGGGGTCGGATTGTTCCGACCCCACTAAGGTTATTAGTTCTTTGTTTTATCGACCATTTTACCGGCAGAAATCCAAGGCATCATAGCGCGCAATTTTCCACCAACTTGTTCGATTTGGTGCTCATCGTTTGAGCGACGTGACGCTTTGATTGTTGGTTGACCAACAGCATTTTCAAGCATGAAATCACGAACGAATTTGCCGTTTTGAATGTCGTCCAAAACGCCTTTCATACGTGCTTTTGTCTCGTCGTATGGCAAGATGCGTGGGCCAGAAACGTACTGACCGTACTCAGCTGTGTTTGAGATTGAATAATCCATGTTAGCTATGCCGCCTTCATAGATCAGGTCAACGATCAACTTGGTTTCGTGCAGGCATTCGAAGTAAGCCATTTCTGGCTCGTAACCAGCTTCAACCAAAGTCTCAAAGCCCATGCGGATCAACTCAACGATACCGCCACATAGAACTGCTTGCTCACCGAATAGGTCGGTTTCGCATTCTTCGCGGAAGTTTGTTTCGATGATACCTGAGCGGCCGCCACCGATGGCAGAGCAATATGACAAGCCGATTTCTAGGGCTTTGCCAGATGCGTCTTTGTCGACTGCTACGAGGCAAGGAACGCCGCCGCCTTTTGAGTATTCGCCGCGTACAGTGTGACCTGGGCCTTTTGGTGCCATCATGATCACGTCAACGCCAGCTTTTGGTTCGATCAAGCCGAAGTGTACGTTCAAGCCGTGTGCGAATGCGATTGCGGCGCCTTCACGGATGTTGTCGTGGACGTACTTTTTGTATGTTTCTGCCTGAAGTTCGTCGGGCATTGTGAACATGATCAAGTCAGCCCAAGCCGCAGCTTCGGCGATGCCCATTGTTTTCAGGCCTTCACCTTCAGCTTTTGCGATAGAGGCAGAGCCTTCGCGCAAAGCAACAACAACGTTTTTCGCGCCAGAGTCGCGCAAGTTCAACGCGTGTGCGTGACCTTGTGAACCGTAGCCCAAAATGGCGACTTTCATTTCTTTGATCAGGTTAACGTCGCAATCGCGATCATAATATACACGCATGTTTTCTCTCCTAGGTGTGAATTCTGACGCGAATATAGGGGATAAAGTGAATGAGTTCAGCGTTGCAATTGAGCTAATATTATATATAAATTATCCATATAATTCGTATATTTGGAATTTTTGATGAAAATCATTCTTGATGATCTGGATCGTAGCATCCTGCGGCAATGGCAAGCGGACCCTACGCTGTCACCTGCTGAGCTTGCTGAGCGCTGTGGCTTGACTGTGGCTAAGGTCACGCGGCGCCAAACGCGGTTGCAAGAGGCTGGGGTGGTCAAGGGCATTGAGGCGGTGATTGATTGGGCGGCGCTGGGTTATGCATTCGAAGTCTCACTGCGTGTGACCTTGGACAAAACGATCGATCGCGCTTTTGACGAATTCATCGGGGCAGCCCGTGGCGTGCCGGAAGTGATTGAAATTCAGACCTTCTTGGGACGTGTTGATGTTCGCCTTTCGGTGATTGCTCGTGACATGGCGCATTATCAGCACATCTACAGGTCCAGCATTTTAACGCTGCCGCATATTGCTGATATCGAGGGCTTGATGCGTGTGGCCGAGATTAAGTCCAATGAAAGCTTGCCGTTATGATCGAAATTGATGACTTCGATCGCGCCTTGTTGCGTGCGCTGCAGCGTGACGCCAATCAAAGCGCAGGTGCGTTAGGGCGTGAGATTGGGATGTCCCAACCAGCCACTTGGCGTAGAATTCGGCGATTGCAGGAGGCAGGCGCGATAAAAGGGCGGAGGTTGCATTTGGATGCAGAGGCACTGGGCTTTGGGGTGACAGTGTTTCTTGGCGTTAAGTTGGCGACCAAAGGGCGGGTGAGTTTGGATGATTTCGAGCGAGCGGTAAGTGCGATCCCCGAGATTCAGAAAGTCGAACACGTTTTGGGGTTTTATGACTATCGCTTGCGGGTTGTAGCACGGGACTTGTCTGACTTTGAACGGGTTTTGCGTCGACGGATCATGACCCTACCAGGTGCAGGTGAGGTAGAGGCCAATGTGTTGCTAAGCGAAGAACGCCGGCCTGGTCCGCTTTGAACATTTCCACGCCCTGATCAACTTTTTGTCGATTGGGCGTCAATTCAGAAGTTGCCCTTGGCGCACATCGCTTCGGCGCATAGGGTCAAAGAATGAAACTATTTCTCATTACAGCGCTCACAATGATGGCCTTCGCATCCAACTCAATCCTCAACCGCATGGCGCTTGATGGGGGGCATATAGATCCGTCCAGCTTTGCAGCTGTAAGGATCGTTTCGGGTGTGGTTGCTTTGGGCCTTATGCTTGCGATCCGTCGTGAAAAGTTACCGCTTTGGGAAAAATCGCGCATACTGGGTGCCTTGTCACTTGCTGCCTATATGATCGGATTTTCATTGGCTTATGACAGTTTAGATGCAGGTTTGGGTGCATTGATATTGTTTGGGGTCGTCCAAGTGGCGCTGTTCATCTACGGAGCGATCCGTGGAGAAACACCAACACAGCGTGAGCTCATAGGAGCCAGCATTGCCTTTATCGGTTTATTAATTGCGCTTTGGCCAAGCGAAGATAGCGTCGCCACCTTAAGTAGTACCGCTCTTATGGTGATCGCGGGTCTTGGCTGGGCTGCTTATACATTGGCTGGGCGCGGGTCACAGAACCCATTGGCGTCAACCGCAGCAAATTTCCTGTTTGCTATGCCATTGCTCTTGCTTCTATTGCTCGGTCAAACACTCAACATCAGTGTGACTGGTGTCGCTTTGGCAGTTTTGGCGGGGGCAATTACATCTGGAATGGGTTATGCCCTATGGTATTGGGTCCTTCCGCAAATAGGCCCAAGTACTGCGGCGGTTGTCCAACTTAGCGTGCCGATCATCGCGATCGTTGCAGGTGCCGTGTTG
>Ga0257120_1001532_pt1 | contig 15063 bp, 16 predicted proteins | sample SI106_10metaG_FD_190153 | JGI IMG/M metagenome (GOLD analysis project Ga0257120, IMG submission 190153) | Marine microbial communities from Saanich Inlet, British Columbia, Canada - SI106_10 | ecosystem: Environmental > Aquatic > Marine > Inlet | place: Canada: British Columbia | collected... | reverse complement strand
GCAAGTTTAACTGAGTTTAAACTAGATTCCTTATCCGATAATGAGGAAGACAAGTTTGTAAAGTCTAATAGCCTTTTTGATTTGGTAAGATCTAAACTACTGGATGAAGAAATAGGTGTTGAGACTAAAACTTCCGAAGAGCCTTCCGGTGATGAAAGTTTGGAATCAGACCAAAAAGATCAAGAAAATTCATCTGGATTTTCTGATGTTAAACAACCATCTTCAAATGACCCGAATATATTAGAAAGTCCAGACTCAATTAGTGAGACCGAGGGCGAGAGATTAAGAGTTATTGAAGACTCTTCTGAAATTTCTAAAATTGACGACGTAGATTTGGAAATCAAAACAACTGATAGTCTCAGCAAAGATAATTTTGCTCAACCTAGTGATGATACTTTTGAAAGGTCAGCAATCGTTGACGATATTAAAGAAGTTGCATCGCAGAAGATCGAAATAAAAGAAAGTGATGAATTTTTAAAGGAAATTGAAAATTTAAATTTGGATTTTAACAGTCGGTTAGAAAAAGAAAGATATAGTTTTGAAAAAACTTTAGAAATATTATTTGGTGCTTCTAATTTCATTAAAGGTGAAATTGAAAGCCAGATATCGGAGCTTGTTTTAAACGTAGCCTCGGATCTGGCTGGAACAAAGATTGATGAACTTCCAGCTCCGTTTTTTGAAAAAATAGCACGGGTCGCGAAGCAAATAGTGGGGAATGAGACCGATGTAACGGTATATCTCAGCGCTGACGATTTTAAAGTGATTGATGCATTAGAGAATGACACAAATTTCATTTATAATTTTGGCGAAAAAGAAACTTTAAAACGTGGTGAGTTTGAAGTTCTAAGCCGTAAATCCACAGCTAAAATTTCGTTATTTGATATGACTGAAGAAGGTTAAATTCCCATGTCTTTTACAAAAGAGGAGATGTCCTCGCATCATAAGGCAAAGTGGTTTGATACTGTTTTTTCTGGCATTAATAAAAGGGTCATTTCGCGCTCAGGTATTGAATATTGTGGAGTGGTGACTGGTTATGATGGTCAAGTTATCGAAAGCAGCCAGTTTCCCGCTTCTGTTGGGTCTGAATGTATTATCCAATCGCGTGATGGAACCATTTCCAAAGGTGAGATAATAGGTTTTAAAGATGATAAAAACATCATCTTCCAATATGAAAAAACTGTAGAAATATTTAATGGCGATAGAATAGTTGCTTCTGGAGGGGTAAAAAAAATTGACGTTGGGTCGAACCTTTTAGGCCGTGTTATAGATGGGCTTGGTAATCCTCTGGATGGTCAAGGGCCAATTGGAATAACTGAGACAAATTCCATCAATGGTGAAAATATCAACCCGTTTGATCGTGGCGACATAGATCAAATTTTTGATGTTGGAATTAAAAGCATTAACGCAGTTACTTCCATTGGCCGTGGTCAGAGAATGGGGATTATAGCTGGCTCTGGCGTTGGAAAATCGGTTTTATTAAGTATGATTACACGCAGTGCAGAGGCCGATGTAATTGTTGTTGGGCTTATAGGTGAAAGAGGACGCGAGTTAGCATCTTTTACTAAAGAGATTACAGCGTCCCACTCGAAGCAAAAAGTCGTTATTGTTGCCGTTCCAGCTGACAGGTCCGCTTTGCTAAGGATTCAGGGAGCGAAGCGAGCGACCAGTATTGCTGAATACTTCCGTGATAAAGGGAAAAATGTTTTACTTATTTTGGATTCCCTCACGCGGGTTGCCCATGCTCAGCGAGAGATTGGTTTGTCTCTTGGAGAACAGCCCACTGCGCGAGGGTATCCTCCGTCAGTGATTTCGCTCATACCAGAATTAATCGAGCGGACTGGAGCTGGTATAAACTCAGTAGGGTCTATAACCTCGATTTACACAATTTTAGCTGATGGAGATGATACTGTTTCGGATCCAATTGTGGACAATGCGCGTGCAATTTTAGACGGACACATTGTTTTATCTCGCAAGCTTGCGCAACAAGGGATTTATCCTGCTATAGATGTTAGCAATTCTGTGAGTAGGTTGATGGATGATCTTGGGTCTGACAGCCATTTAAAAAATTCTCGCAAGTTGAGAAGGTTAATATCTATTTACCAAGAAAATCAGGACCTACTTTTAATGGGCGGGTATGTTCAGGGTCAAGATGCCGATTTGGACTTATCAGTCCAGTTATGGCCAAAAATCGTAAGCTTTCTTCACCAAGACAAGTCCGAACGATTTTCATTTGACCAAACTGAGCAGCTGCTCTCTAAATTACTAGCATAATGGTGTATCATGGCTAAATATAAAGTTTTTGAGTTGCTTTATCGCGCCGGAAAACACAAAAAATTGAAATCTCAATTAGAACTAAACAGTATGACGGATAGTATTGAAAAAATACGCAAACTAGAAACTGACTTAACATATAATATTGAAGAAACCGTTGAGACTGGTATCGCTCAAAATGGCCATATGGTGAAAGTTAATAGTAAAATACGTGAAAAAATGATTCATCAAAAAGAGGTGGTGGAGAATAGAATTGAATTTCTAACCACTGAACAGGTGCATCTACAAAAAACGGTTGCACATCATGACATAAAAAATAAAAAAGTATTAGAAAAGTTGGATGATTTAAAGCGTATTGATCACAAATCTGAAGAATTAAAAAGGTTTGATAGAGATATATTGATGCGAAAAAAGTAATTGGTACAAAATTTGCTCTCTGATAAGTAAGACGGTTTGGAGTTTAATAAATGAACATTACTTTTAGTAGTGTCGGAACCCAAGGGGGAACTGATGCTCATCCCAGTTCAACAGGTCCTACAAAGGGACAGGACAATGCAATATTTGCAAACTTTTCAAATTTATTGATGTCAACTCCAGAAGAAGGTTTGGATTCAAATTCTTCAAGCGAAATTTTAAATGTCCACCTTAGCGATTTTGATGATCGCTCATTGGGTAGGGTTTCTGCGCAAGAGTTTATGAACCAAATCATTAGTGATGACTCCATGCTAGTTGACAGAAAATTGCAAGTTATGATGGCGGAGCATGGTGTTGATGGACTTGTTAGCCATCTTGAAAATGGGGGGAATTTAGATGCTAGCGTGCATTTTAATGCGACTGCTGCTTTTATGGACACGAGGATTGGGGCGCTCACGGCGGACAATATTTTGGATAAGGAAGCGAGCGGTTTAACCCTATCAACGTTTATTGACCTTCTCTCTGCCATCGACCTCTCTGATAATATGAAGACACCCGATGGCTTGGCTGATAGTTTTAATGATCTCAATAAATTAGATGCAGGCAATATAGCAAAGCTAAACGATCTCATGGTTAGTGCGCCGGTACAGTTGGAATTGAGCGACGCAGCTGATTCATCAATTTTGTTTGATATAAGAGATTTGAAGAATAATCTTGGTGAGATGCTTGCATTAGATTCCAATGAATTTGGATCTGATGTTACGCCAAGCGAAGTTTTAATTCCACAAATTATTCCAATTAGCGCTGATAGCGTTATTAATACTGATAGCGTTATTAATACCGACGGCGTTATTAGTGCTGATAGCGCTATTAATTATGATACCGTCGCCGGTGTAGATGATGAAGTCGCCAGTTCAAGTAACCAAGTTTATGCTTTAATGGATGAATATGACCCGTTTGTATCTGTGAAGGTAGAATTGTTGGATGCTCAAGGTAAATTGGGTGCCACAGAACATATTGAATTACCAGCACATCCTGATCAAGAAATAGGCTTGAATATCGTAGGCGTCACGCGGACTGTAGAAATTGATACTAACGTTGATCCTCGGTCAAAATTACTTTTAGGATTGTCCATTCCTGAAAATACGAGCTTGCATGATCTACCAGATTTTGTTCGATTTAAAATTAGACTATCAAAAAATAGTAGCCCTGAAATTAGATCAGAAGTTGAAGGTAAAGATGGGTTAAACAGTATTTCGAAAGAGCTGATAATATCTGGCGATAAGTCAACGCTGGAAATCACTAAGATCGCCCAACAACTTGTTTCATCGCTACAGGAGATGTCGACTCTTTCATCCAGGCCTACGCAAATAGTTGTTAAAACGGTCGCATCCGAGCCTGTGATACCTAGTTTTAATATGCAAAACATGGTGCCATCAGGAATTAATAAATTAGTTTCGACTGACATAAACGAAGCTTCAGCATTAACAGACGTGGAAAGTATATCTGCCAATCCAATGCACATCAAAGTATTGTTTGATGAAATAGTAAAACCAGTTGCATCAATGAATAATGATGCGCGCATTGGTGTAGCTACAAGTGCACTAGCTTTAGATACTGAGCTTAAATATTTTTTAAGTAAAAAGGATTTTAAAAATAATTTTTTTACGAAAGAAATTGAAACTGATTTATTTGAACAAAAAACTGTATCAACTAAGTTTAACCCAAAAATTTTTCTAGAGGCGGTAGAAACTTTAAGGGTAAAACAAGCAACTTTACCTAATTTATCGCCCAAAGTAGAGCAACGGGTTTTTGGACAGTCTGATTCGAACACTTTTACTTTCACTAAAGTTGATAGCCAAACAGCAGTGCAGGCTTCCTCGTCTAATAACCCTATGGCCCCTGCGTCCAGTATGAGTGGCAAAATTTCGCTTTATGATGCTCAGTATGCGTCACGAATAAGTATGTTGGTTGTAGATAAAGTACTAAATGGCAAAGAAAATTTTGAAATCCATCTAGAGCCTGAAAGTTTTGGAAAAATTAAGGTGAATGTTTTGATGGAAAAACAAGTTTTAGATATTCGGATGGTTGCTGAGACTCAGGCAGCTGCAAGTTTGCTAAGAGCTAATGAAGAGTCTTTGCTTCAAATCACTAACCAAAACGGTATGAAACTTGCTGGTTTTTCAGTCGGTTTGCAGAATGGAACTGATCAACAACGGCAGAACTCAAATCAGAATCGAAATAAACTTACTGATCAAGCAAACAGTGTGCTAGGTCTTGATAAGACACAAAACTCTCAAACCATTATCTCTTATAGAACATCAACTGGTTTGAACCTGATCGCGTAGGATAATATTATGGCTGAAGAAGCTCCAAAAAGTAAAATTAATTTTAAAAAGATTGCTCTATTCGGGTTGGGTCCAATTGTATTGTTGGGTGTTGGCGTGGGTGCAGGAGCTTTTTTATTCATGCCCACGCAGACACCTGTGGAGCAGGTCGAAGAGCTGATAGAAAAAAAACTCAAGCAGGCGGGGCAATTGCCCAGCGAAGATGGAGCCAATGAAGAGGACTTAGAGCCTCAAAAGCTTTCAAAAGAGACCCCTGCCAATGAGACTTTTATAACAAGCTATTATACTTTTGCAGATAATTTTACGACTAACTTAAATAAATCAAAACAGTTTTTGCAGATAAGTGTTGGTGTATCGACTCAATATGACGAAACAGTAATCGAAAATGTCGAAAAACATCAGATGGCGCTGAGGTCTGAGGTGCTCGGAGTCATGGGTACTTATTCGGTAGACGATATAGATGGTAAAATTGGTAGGGATAAGCTTGCCGATAGCATAAAGGATGCAATCAATGTAAAGCTTGAAGACTTAGAAGGCTTTGGTGGTGTTGAGGGTGTTCATTTTACCTCGTTTGTACTTCAATAAAAGGCCAAATTTAAATGGTTGGTTCTCGAAAACTTTCAAATGACGAAGTTGAAGCTCTCCTTGGAGGGCTTGGAAATGGTGCGGACCAGGAAGATATTCCTGCAGTTTTTGACCCGACTGCCGTTCGAGAATTTGACTTTGGATCAGAGGATCTTTCCCTTCTAGGCGATTACTATGCCTTGAGAATGGTTAATGAGAAAATATGTCGGTTTACGCGATCAGTATTCCTCCCGATGTTGCGTATTATGCCGCGTATTTCGTCGTTTCCACCAGAGGTGAAATCTTTCGATGAATATGTTGAGGGCTGTGACAACTTTGTAAGCGTCACCACAAATAGATTAGACGAACTAAGGGGCAATTCCCTTCTGGTAGTTCAATCCTCGTTTATATCTATTTTGACTAATTCTTATTATGGCGGTTCAAAAGTCAAGGCTCTTCACCAGGCTAAGGGTGAGTTCACGGCAACAGAGCAACGGATCATACAAATAATTACTGATGGAATGAACCGAGCTATGGAAAATGCTTGGAAAGACCTTTTTGTTACGAGCTTCGAGCCGTTGTCGCGGGAAGAAAATATTCAATTTGTTTCTTTTGTTGATGGCGGGGATACTGTAATCGTTTGTTCGTTTATGGTCCAAATGCCAGATTCAGAACCCGCTAGCTTTGATATTTTATATCCACTTCAAACTTTGAAGCCAATATCTTCTCAACTGAGATCAAGAGTGCAAAATGAATTTGTACAAGATGATCGAAGTTGGAAGGAAAAACTTGAGCAGGCAGTACTGTCAATTAATCTCCCACTATCGGCAGAATTGACTACTAGCAAAGCTAATTTAGGTCGTTTGATGAAGAGCACTGTTGGTGATACTTTCCCTATTTCAATGCCGGAAAATGTTACAATTAGGGTCTCGGGAGAGCCTGTTTACAAAGCAGAAATCGGAAAGTTAGGTGGAAATGCAGCTGTTTCGATGACTAAACGAATTTCACTTAAGAAGGAAAAAGAAAATGGCTGAAGATAAAAAGATGGATGCTGACATACAAGAAAAGCACGTAGGCATAGAAAACTTAAAAGTATTGGAAAATATCGACGTTGAACTCACTGTTGAGGTGGGTCGAACGGAAATTACAATACGTGATCTGTTAAGGTTAAATGAAGGATCTGTTGTTGAACTGGACCGTTTGGCTGGGGACCCCCTTGATATTCTAGTTAATAATACAAAGATCGCACGGGGTGAGGTTGTTATGATTGGAGAACGTTTTGGTATCAGGTTTGGTGAAATTGTTGAGCCTGAAAAAAGAATGGAAAGTATCTAGACATATGCATATTTAAAATTATTGACAGTATTAAAAATTACAACATAACACATTGAAATATATAATTTTTTATTAATTGGCATCATTATTGCTCCTTGATTGTGAGGAGTACTTAAATGCCTGATTTTGATGTTTCTAAAATTTTAATAGTGCTAGTATTTTTAGCAGTTTTGATAACTATACAGATTGTCTTGAAGCGTTCTAAATATTTTAAACTTGGCGCCAGCAAATCTATGCATTTGCCCCTAAAAATAATTAATACTTTAGCATTATCTAAATTTTCATCGGCGACTGTTATAGAATGCGCCGAACAGTCATTTTTGGTAGTTTCTGGGCGAGATGGTTCTCCAGTAATAGTTGAACTGCCAAAGCCAAATCAAAGTTCAACTATTAAAGCAGAGCTTGAAGACCAATGAGCCATTTAATTTTAAAGGTATCTGCCTGTTTATTTTTTAGTTTGATTTCATCTACAGCTTTTGGGCAAGATAGCAGCATTTTGGGTATGCCGGCTTTAACGTCCAGCGTTGGGGAGAATGGCGAAGCAACATACTCTTTGTCTTTACAAATTTTGGTACTGATGACGGTGTTAACTGTAGTCCCATCAATTGTTTTGGGAATGACGGCATTCACTAGGGTAATCATTGTTTTGTCAATCTTGCGGCAAGCTCTGGGTACTCAGCAAACACCGCCGAACCAAGTATTAATTGCGATCGCTCTTTTTATTACGTTTTACGTGATGAGTCCAATTTTCGAGGTTCTGTATGATACTGCAATAAACCCATATTTAGAGGGCACAAAAACAGCACAGATGGCTCTAGCCTTAGGTACAGACCTTTTAAAAGAGTTTATGGTTGCCAATACTCGCTCGGATACAATGAACATGTTTGCTGAAATGGCAGGCGAAGGGCCATTCCAAGATACGCAGTCCATCCCACTTTCTATAGTTTTACCATCCTTTATCACATCTGAATTAAAGACGGCTTTTGAAATTGGGTTCCTGATTTTCTTACCATTTTTGGTGATTGATATCGTCATCGCGTCTATTCTCATGTCTTTGGGCATGATGATGTTATCACCCATGTTGATTTCCCTACCGTTTAAGCTGTTATTGTTTGTGCTAGTAGATGGTTGGGCAATGACAATTGGCTCACTTTCATCTACATTTGTTGTGGGTTAAGGGCATGATTTTTGATCAGAATGTCCAGTACCTTAGCATGGCGTTTTGGCAAATTATTATCGTTGCTGGTCCCATTCTTGTGGTTGCACTTTCAGTTGGCTTGTTTATTGGCCTAATTCAGGCGGCCACTTCAATTAATGAAATGACGCTCAGCTTTGTGCCTAAGTTATTTATTGTTTTATTGACCATGTCGTTAATGGCTACTTTTACTATTACGCAAATGACAGATTATTTCAGTTATATTTTTGATGAAATATCAAGAAAGGGACTTTAATTTGTTGCCTATAGTTAACGAATTAGACGCTCTGCCAGGACTTGAATTACAAGAGCTTTTCACATTCCTGATTTTGTTATTGATTGCTTCCCTTAGGGTGGGTGCATTTTTAATTTCTGCACCATTTTTTGGCGGCAGAATGGTACCTTTGCAAATTCGAATTGTATTTTCGTTCTGCCTTGGGTTTTGGATACTCAAAACTCTTCAATTTCCAGATCAAAATACGCTACTCGGCCCAAAGCTCATTTTGATCGTTTTCCAAGAGTTGTTCATTGGCCTAACTGTTGGTTTAGTTCTAAATATTTGTTTTGCTGCTGTGAGCCTCGCAGGTGAAAAAATTGCTGCGACATCGGGCCTTGCTTTTGCATCCCAAGTTGATCCAACTGGTGGTGGCCAGTCGCCTGTTATTAGTCAAATTTTCTATCTATTTTTGATAGTCATTTTTTTCTCAGTGAACGGACACCTAATACTTCTCGGATTGATTTATAAGAGTTTTGAGTTTTATCCCCTAGGGCAGTTTACAAGCTATGATGAGCTGGTGAGTACTGGTTTATCTGCAAGTAATATTTTGTTTAAATCTGCGGCAAACATCGTACTACCGATAGTCTGTGTTTTACTATTTGTTAATATAGCGATTGGGTTCATAACGAAATCAGCGCCTCAACTAAACTTATTTTCATTTGGGTTTCCAATGACACTCATTGGTGCGTTCCTAATTTTATTCTATTCGGTTGATGCAATTTCCTTTGCCTTTAAAGACTTGATTCAAGAAATTATTGATTTGCTGATGTCACTCCTCGTGGGGAAGAGCGATGGCTGAGCAGGACAATAGTCAAGAAAAAACATTAGATCCGACCCAAAAACGTTTGGATAAAGCCAAAGAAGATGGTGATATTCTCTCGTCTAAGGAAATGTTTGTGTTCGGTTCAAGCTTAATGGGCTTAATTCTCTTGTTTTGTTTGGGGCTAGTTTCAACGAATGTTCTTTCCAGCTGGGCTTCGCTATTTCGTTGGGACCATCCTGAAACATTGGGCGTTTTGCGGGTGTTTAGTTCTGAATTGGCTTTTAATTTGGTTTTAGGAGCCGCAGCTTTTTTTGCCTTTCCAATTCTTTTTGCGGTAATATTCACTCAATTTGTTGTCTCAGGATCCATTAATTTCTCAGGAAAGGCCATGGCTTTCAAGCCAAACCGGATAAACCCACTTAGTGGTCTGAAGAGAATTTTTTCGGTTAAAGGCCTGGTCGAACTCGTTAAATCAATATTAAAAATTATTTTTTTGATATCAGTAAGTGGCTCTATTATCTGGTTGGCGCTGCCTAATGTATTATATCTGAGTAGCTCATCTTTAGGTGATGGGATATCTGTTTTTCATCAAATTTTAATTTATTTAGTTGGAGGTTTGGTCTGTATATTAGCAATTATTGCCATATTTGACTACCTCTGGAGCCGCCACCAGTGGATGCAAAAGTTGCGAATGACCCATAAAGATATGAAAGATGAATCAAAGGATAGTGAAGGTTCTCCTGAAGTTAAGTCACGAATTAGGCGTCTTCAGATGGAAGCCAGTCACAAGGCTGCAACGAGGGCTCAGGCGGTCGAAAATGTGCATGAAGCTTCTGTGATTATAACAAATCCAACTCACTTTGCGGTAGCGCTAAAATACGCGCCAGGTGAACGTGACACACCCTATATAGTTGCAATGGGAAAGGGACCAATGGCATTGCGTATTATTGATGCAGGAGACAAGGCAAATATAAGCCGGGTACGCAGTCCATTATTGGCAAGGGCATTGTTTTTCACAGGAGATATTGGTGCCGACGTTGCAGAGGACTTGTTTTCAGCAGTTGCTTCAGTTTTAGCTTATGTGCTTCAATTAGAACGTGGGGCGAACCCGTCTTTTGAAGATCCTGAATTGCCTGACGATCTTCTATATGACGAGTTTGGTGCAAAACTATGAATTCAAGGATCGCGGTATGAAACAGCGCAAAAGATCAACGGGTGAATTAATTTCTTCAGTGACGTTTTTTGGTGCTGCTGTCTGGTTGAGTTTTGAGGCAAAACTTTTCATGGATAGTGATCAGGAGCTGAAGGGTGTTTTAGTTTATGTAGGAGCATTCTTGTCACTTTTAGCAGCTATGCGATTCACTATCCAAAGATTGGTGCACAGGGTGAGTGAAGCAATATGGCCAAAGTAACATGTTCTAATTGCCTGCATTTTTTCATAACACATGATAAAAATCGGCCTTGGGGCTGTAAAAAATTCAATTTCAAGTCGAAATCTCTACCTAGTCAGTCAGTTTTTATAACAACTGGCACAGATTGTGCTTATCACGTGGAGAAGAATAATGCGTTATTGTCCAAAAGGTTTTGATAGATGGCAGCTAAAACAACACCAAAAGAAAACATTCAGGATAGTATACAAGTTGCCTTAGATGCTGCAGATACTGCTGCTGGGGTGACCGAAGAGTTCCATAATCTTAGAGAGCAATTCGAAGTTGTAAATATTCAGGCAAAAAGAATTTATAATTCTGTTTTGATTATTTTTATAAGCTCAATTGTTGCTGGAGTTGTCTCTCTTGGGGCTGCCTCTCTGATGTATTATAAAGCTCTGGGTACATTGAAAACAAATTCAAATGTTTCCATTGAGGCGCTGGCTATTTTTACGGAAAATGTTGCTAAATTAGATGAGTCGATAAAGCTAATTAAAGACAATACGGAAAACCAGGAACTTATTAAGTCTACATTGGTCGATTTAGAAGTTACAGCACAGCAAGCTGTAGACGACATTACCGGTGCAGAGGTCAAATATGCAAAAGCCATGAAGTTAACTTTGCAGGAAGTGCAGGGCCTTATCCAACAGTTCGCAACTACTACATTGGAAAGCATACGATCAAAAACTGATAAGACGCAAACAGAGCTGGCAGCTCAGATTTCGAATATGGAAAAATTCTTTGTGCAGGTTGATCAGGCAAAGGATGAGGCTGGAAACGATGGTAATAGTATAGTAACCTATAAACAATTTCAGGCACTTGAAAATAAGGTTGATCAACTGATCATGCTACAAAAAGAACTATCTGCAAAGATTTTTGAAATGAATAAAGTTGCTAAAGTTGCCGCTAAGAAACGAGTTGTAAAACCAAAACCGGTTGTGCAGAAGCCAAAACCGAACCCGCTTAGATTGCCATGAACGATAATTTGAATGATGACGTAGATGACGGCGTTGATGAAGAAAAAGCATATGAAAATAAGGCTGATTTAAAAGGCTTTTTACTAAAAATTGCAGTTGGTGGTATAACAGTTCAAGATTTTGTTAAGCGTCTTGAGGAAGACGACATTCTTGTAGCTATTGATGGTCAACCATACTTAGACGGACCGCAACGTTTGCGCGAAACTTTTTTGAAAGGTGAAGATCAAGAGGCTAAATGGCTTTTGACATTTTATAGGGGTGGGGTTCTTTTTGATATCTTAATTGATCATCCAATTAAGAGTTCTTTTGGATACGCTACCGAAAGTGAGACAAAATTTGTTTTAGCTGAATTTACCAAACATGCATTCGGGGAATTCCAAGGCTATGAAAATTTCGAAGTGTACAGAGATAAAAGTGGAAAGTGCGATATTTTAAGTTTTAGACCTGATCCCTTAGCTTGGATCGTTCCGCCATTATGGTTGCTAAAACACCACTTATATCCTCCTCTCTCTGTTGTTTTGATTGTATATTTGCTTACGTATACAATTAACATTTATTTTTTTTTAGGCACGGCAATTACGTTGGCAATCTATATCAATAGAGCTCAAAATAACTTGATGCGGTCTTTCACTATGTTTGCGGACAAGTATCACTATATGACTGTCGCTGCTTGTAACGAGGCGGATGTAAGTTTGGTTGTTAGGAGAATTGATCCCAACAACAGGGTTAGGTTCGAAAAAAATATTGTAAAGAAAAGAGTGGAGATCAAGAAAACTATTGAAAAGACAATTGATGATAGTGACCAAATTGGTGGTTCATAGAATAGGGAGCCCTGTTGCCACTAAACCAGATAGTTACCAGTAAATAGAAACACATTTTTTTAAAATTTAGTTCATATTTTACAGCTTATTTCAATGCGTGTTAACTCGTTTTAGCCATTATTTCTGTCTGTGTTTGGTATTTGGCTTGGATATTGCTGTTCTGTAACAACTAAAGCATAAAATAGTTAGGCGTATTTATGTTAGATGTCATTGAAGAGCTTATGCATAAAGGCGTTGAGCTTCATAAATCAGGAAAAGTTGAAGTTGCAGCCCAGCTTTATTCTGTGGTGTTAAAAGAGCATCCTGAGCATCCTGATGCCAACCATAACATGGGTGTCTTAGCTGTAGGTATTGGTAAGATACCAGAGGCTCTTCGATTTTTTGAAACAGCCTTGGAAGCCAATGCTGATGTGGCGCAGTTTTGGGTAAGCTATATTGATGCCTTAATTGGAGCGGGTCGCATGGGTGATGCGCAAGCTGTGTTGGATCAAGCGAAGAGTAATGGCGCTCGGGGTGAGGGCTTTGATCAGCTTGAGGCCAGGCTAAATGTATCGGCTCAAGGGCAACTCATGACTTGTTCTGCAGCTTCCGAAGCACATCCGCAAAAACCAAATATTTTGGATAGTCTAAAGCTTGATCAAGCTATCAGGTTGGCCAAGAAGAAGTCTAAAGAAGACACTGGAGAGGAAGCCAAGCGTATCTATCAAGATATTTTGATTAAGTTTCCCAAAAATAAGAGAGCTATGGAAGGGTTGAAGGCTTTAGTTGGTACGCGAGTTGGCAAAGCATCTAAAGTTCAAGACCCGCCACAAGAGCAGCAGCAATTATTGATTAGTCTTTATAATGAAAGACAATTTATACAGGTCTTAGAGCAAATAACCGTATTGTTAGAGATGTTTCCCAATTCGAGCTTTTTGCACAATATTAGCGGCGCAGTGTATAAAGGGCTTGGTCACTTAGATACTTCAATAGAGGCTTATAAGAAAGCCTTAGCTCTAAAACCTGATAGTGCTGTTGCCTTCTATAACATGGGCAATGTCCTTAAAGAACGGGGAAAATTAGAAGAGGCGATAGAAGCTTACAACAAAGCACTAGTTTTCAATCCTGATTATGCTGATGCTCATAATAACATCGGCAATGTGCTACAAGATCAAAGCAAGCTTGAAGATGCCATAAGTGCCTTTAAAAAAGCACTGTCACTCAAGCCTAATTGTGCTGAAGCTTACTGCAACATAGGCAATGCCTTTGCAGCTCAAGGTAATTTGGAGGAGGCGATAATTGCTTACAGGAAGTCTCTTTCAATCAATCCTGATAGTGTTGTGGCTCACAGCCACATGGCTGCTGTTTTTGCAGATCAGGGTAAGTTGGAAGAGGCGATAGAGGCTTACAGCAAAGCATTGGCTATAAATCCTGATTATGGTGATGCTCATAATGGCTTAAGCTTTGCATTACTTAATGTGGGTGAACTAAAGCGGGGGCTTGATGAATATGAATGGCGCTGGAAGAGCACAAAATATATTTCTAGCAAACGACATTTTTCACAGCCGCTGTGGGACGGTCAAAAAAGTCTGCAAAACAAAAAAATTCTTCTTTGGTGTGAGCAAGGAGTGGGGGACACAATAAACTGGGCCTCCTGTCTACCGCTTGTAACCTCTCAGGCTAAGCATTGTATTGTAGAATGCCAGGAGAAACTTGTTCCCTTGCTATCTCGATCATTTCCAAACGTTGAAGTTAAGCCAGAAAACAGAAGTCTAGATACTGAAAGAAATGACTTTGATTACCACCTGCCAATGGGCAGCCTCTACAGGAGTTTTGCTTCCGAAGTTTCACGGAAGGCCAAAGCAGACGCTTTTCTTTTTCCTGACCCAGTCAGAATTAATTTTTGGAGGAAGCGACTGATTTCAATGGGAAAAGGTCCTTATGTTGGCATTAGCTGGAAAAGCGCCAATATGTCCGCGAAACGGCTACCGAACTACGCTTCCACGTCTGATTTGTCTCCTGTGCTTACGCTTCCAGGTGTCACTTTTATAAATCTACAATATGTAGATTTTGCAGATGATCTGAGTAAAATTCAAAATGAACTTGGGGTAACAGTACATCACTTTGATGATTTGGATCATTACAATGATTTACTTGAAGTGGCTGCGCTTTGTGCTGCACTTGATATTATTGTGTCAACCACGAGCGCAGTACCATTTATCTCGGCCGGTGTTGGAACGTTAACCAAATTTGCCAGTTGGAAGCAGAGTCCTTGGAGCAACAATCTATTTAACCCAGTTGGACCTTCGGTTGATAAATTTGAACGAAATACATGGCAGTCTTGGCACAATGTATTCCACTTGATTGCAGAAGATATCTTGAAACTGAGTGATGATTGGAGCCACCAATGAACAAGATTACAAAAATAGCTTTTGGATCTAAAAGCGAACATTTACCAAAAAAATCTCATAGGTTTCCCCCTCAGACTGGGTTTAAATCGTTTGGGAGTCTGGTGCTAAGCTCTACAGCTACCTGTGTGGTCTAGCTTTTAGATGGTCTGAAAAACTCAAAGATAGAAAGAGTTTTTAACTATTTCTGTCTGTGTTTGGTATTTGGCTTGGATATTGCTGTTCTGTAACAACTAAAGCATAAAATAGTTAGGCGTATTTATGTTAGATGTCATTGAAGAGCT
>Ga0257120_1001525_pt1 | contig 15129 bp, 10 predicted proteins | sample SI106_10metaG_FD_190153 | JGI IMG/M metagenome (GOLD analysis project Ga0257120, IMG submission 190153) | Marine microbial communities from Saanich Inlet, British Columbia, Canada - SI106_10 | ecosystem: Environmental > Aquatic > Marine > Inlet | place: Canada: British Columbia | collected... | reverse complement strand
ATTATAGGCTTTGGGTTACAGTATAAAATTTAAGTTAAATTTAGATCGACAATTATGAAAAATCTAAGCACAATAATCCTACTTCTCGCCCCTCTATTTTTGGGTGCTCAATCTTGTGATTTACCCCAGTATTATAGCGGACTGAATACGGGTTCAAACATGTCAATACTTCTTCATCAAGACTTTATTGCGAGTTTAAATCTTAACGCAAACGCACCCTATATAGTTGCGCTTTCAGAAAGTGGAGTTGTAGTTGGTTCTAAAAGTTTGGTGGACGAGAATGGGGCTGTTGTCTTTCAAGAAGCTATTGCGGTATGGGGAGATGATACCTCTACACAAGATGTGGTTGATGGAGCCCTAGCAGGAGAAACAATTGTACTAAAAGTAATAGACGGAGCTGAATTGTACACCATAGATACCGATCAAATGGAAATTAGCTTTACAGTTAACGGGTTAATTGTTGTATTAACTGGAACCATGAATTATGAGTGTACTGGAGTCGTATTGGGTTGTACTGAGTCGATTGCTTGCAACTTTAATTTAGACGCTACAGAAAATGACGGCTCGTGTGAATATGCAGTTGAATTCTATAACTGCCAAGGAATTTGCAATACAGATACGGATGAAGATGGCGTGTGTGACGAACTAGAAATTGCTGGATGTGTTGAGCCTATGGCGTGTAACTACAACGCATTTGCTACCGATACAATTGAAAACTGTGTGTATCCAGAACAATATCGAAACTGTGAGGGTGCATGTGTAAGCGATCAAGATGGAGACGATATATGCGATCAAGAAGAAGTGGAAGGATGTACCAATTATTTTGCTTGTAACTACATAGCCGAGGCTACAAACGATGATGGTTCGTGTATCGTAATTAACGCTACTATACAATACGATGCGCAAAATGGACTGCTAAGCTTATACACAAATATAGACAGCCTTAACATTACATGGCTTTACTACGATGCAGTGATCCCCTTTGAGCATAGCGACTCTATTTATGTATTAGAAGATGGCGTTTATAGAGTGTTGGTTTTTGACCCTGAAAATGATTGTGGTACTTCAGATACAATTCATATTAATGTGGTTGACTTGAATCAAATTAGCCAACCTAAAATACGTATTTACCCAAATCCTGCAATTTCTGTTTTAAACATTGAATTAAATAAAGAAAGTGAGCTCGCGATATTTAATTCTAATGGAGCAGAAATGTATCGTACAAAAACTCGAGAAACAGCTATTAACGTAGCTTATTACCCATCGGGAATCTACTTTATTAAACTAGTACAAAACAACAATCGAATTGTTTATCCGTGGGTAAAAGAATAAATAGAGTACCCGTTTAACAGAGGCTTTAAATCACTTTACATCAGCTACTCAAAACCCTGATTTTTCTTAAAATAAAATACAGCTATTGGAAATAGAATTTCGCATTGCATATCTGCGAGTATTGGTGTAGATTTGAGGCTTATAAAGCATTGTTATGTCAGAAAATAAAGGAAGAATAAATTCAAAAACTGCACCAGAACCTGTTGGGGCATATCCACATGCGCGCAAGCATGGTAACTTATTATTTTTATCCGGTGTTGGTCCTCGTGAAAGAGGAACAAAAAAAATACCAGGAGTTGAACTAGACGCCAATGGAGAAATCCTATCCTATGATATTGCAGCTCAATGTCATTCTGTATTTAACAATATTAAAACCATTGTAGAAGACGCAGGCTCTTCTTGGGATAAAATTATCGATGTGACGGTTTTCTTAACCAACATGAAAGACGATTTTAAAACCTACAATAAAATTTACGCAGACTACTTTAAAGACAATCAACCTTGTCGAACTACAGTAGAAATATTAAGTCTACCTACGCCAATAGGCATTGAATTAAAAGTAATCGCAACAATCGACTAAGTACAGCAATGAAAAAATACCCAGAATACAAAGGACTCAACTTACCAAATATTGCTGCGGAAGTTTTAGCAAATTGGCAAAACAATCAAATCTTTGAAAAAAGTATTGCAACACGCAAGGGCAATAAACCATTTGTTTTTTTTGAAGGCCCACCTTCAGCAAACGGAATGCCCGGTATTCATCATGTAATGGCGCGAAGTATAAAAGATATTTTCTGTCGATTCCAAACCTTAAAAGGATTTCAAGTAAAGCGTAAAGCAGGTTGGGATACTCATGGTTTACCAGTTGAATTGGGTGTAGAAAAAGAGTTGGGAATCTCTAAAGAAGACATTGGAACCAAAATCTCGGTAGAAGACTACAATAAAGCCTGTAGAGAAACGGTAATGCGCTATACAGATGTATGGAATAAACTTACCGAAAAGATGGGTTATTGGGTTGATATGGAAGACCCATACATAACCTATGAAAGCAAATATATGGAGTCGGTATGGTATTTATTATCCGAACTCTACAAAAAAGATTTAATTTACAAAGGCTACACTATTCAACCTTACTCGCCTGCTGCAGGTACAGGGTTGAGTTCGCACGAATTAAACCAACCTGGTTGTTACAAAGACGTTAAAGATACATCTGCAATTGCACTTTTTAAAGCTAAAAAAGAAAGCTTGAAGGCACAGACTTTAAAGTCGGTTAAAGGCGATATTCATTTTATAGCCTGGACAACCACACCATGGACGCTCCCTTCAAATACAGCACTTTGTGTGGGGCCTAAAATAGACTATGTTCTTGTAAAAACCTACAATCAATATTCAGGCACTCCAATGAATATTGTTTTGGCTAAAAAATTAGTTGCTAAACAACTTTCAGGAAAATACTTTGAAGCAGAAAATGAAGAAGAGCTTAGTGCTTTCGAATTTGGAGCTAAAAAAATACCTTACATAGTAACTCAAGAAATCAAAGGAACCGAACTCGTTGGAACTCGTTACGAACAGTTACTACCTTATACCCTACCTTATCAAAACTCGGAAAATGCGTTTCAAGTAATTTCAGGAGATTTTGTTACTACAGAAGATGGTACCGGAATCGTTCATATTGCTCCGACTTTTGGAGCAGATGATGCAATGGTTGCAAAAACATTTGACATTCCTGGGATGTTGGTACTTGATGAAAATGACAACCCACGCCCGTTAGTTGATTTACAAGGTCGATTTGTACCTGAAATGGGAGAATTGGCTGGCATGTATGTGAAAAATGAATACTATGCAGAAGGACATGCTCCAGAGCGCTCAGCTGATGTAGAAATAGCCATTAAACTTAAAGAAGAAGACAAAGCTTTTAAAGTTGAAAAATACGAGCACTCCTATCCGCATTGTTGGAGAACAGACAAACCCGTGCTGTATTACCCATTAGACTCCTGGTTTATTAAATCTACAGCGATGAAGGATCGTATGATAGAACTTAACAAAACCATTAATTGGAAGCCTGCATCTACAGGTACAGGAAGATTTGGAAACTGGCTTGAAAACCTAAACGACTGGAACCTTTCTCGATCCCGATATTGGGGAATCCCAATTCCTATTTGGTCTACCGAAGAAGGTGACGAACGCATATGCATTGGCTCGGCAGAAGAATTGTTCAAGGAGTGTGAAAAAGCGGTTGCTGCTGGGTTAATGAAACAAAATCCAATTACCGATTTTGAACCTGGGAATATGTCTCAAGAAAACTACAACAAACTAGATCTTCATAAAAACTACGTTGATGAAATCGTATTGGTTTCTCCAAGTGGAAAAGCAATGAACAGAGAATCAGACCTAATTGATGTTTGGTTCGATTCTGGAGCAATGCCTTATGCCCAATGGCACTACCCTTTTGAAAATAAAGACCTTATTGATGGCCAAACTTCTTATCCTGCAGATTTTATTGCTGAAGGAGTCGATCAAACACGAGGATGGTTTTTCACCCTACATGCAATTGCTACAATGTGTTTCGATTCTGTAGCGTATAAAAATGTTATTTCAAACGGTTTGGTTCTAGACAAAAATGGACAAAAAATGTCCAAACGCCTAGGTAATGCAGCCGATCCTTTTGAAACCTTAGACAAATTTGGCCCAGATGCTACGCGATGGTATATGATAACCAATGCACAACCATGGGACAATCTTAAATTTGACTTAGACGGTATTACCGAAGTACAAAGAAAATTCTTTGGAACACTTTACAATACCTACTCATTCTTCTGTTTGTATGCAAATATAGATGGATTTACCTACACAGAAGCGGATATTGAACATGAGCAAAGACCAGAAATAGACCGTTGGATTTTATCAGAACTAAACACGCTTATGACAAGTGTTGATAAATCTTACAGTGAATATGAACCTACTCGAGCGGGTCGTTTAATTCAAGAATTTGTTACCGAAAACTTAAGTAACTGGTATGTTCGCTTGTGCCGTCGTCGTTTTTGGAAAGGAGAATACGAGCAAGATAAAATTTCGGCTTACCAAACCCTATTTACTTGTTTGGTAAATGTTGCAAAAATGGCTTCTCCAATAGCGCCATTTTTTACCGATCGGTTGTACAAAGATTTACTTAATGCAACTGAACTTCCAACAGAAGAATCCGTGCATTTAACTTTATTCCCACAAGCGAATCAGGCGCTGATCGACGGCGATTTAGAAAAGCGTATGCAAATGGCGCAAAACATTACCTCAATGGTTCTTTCCCTTCGTAAAAAAGAAAAACTGCGCGTACGTCAGCCATTGCAAAAACTAATGATACCCGCTTCTGACGAAAAAATGAAGCTCCAAATTAATGCAATAAAAGATTTAGTTCTTTCCGAAGTAAATGTAAAAGAGCTAGACTTTATGTCCGAAGACTCTAACATACTTGTAAAAGAAATTAAAGCGAATTTTAAAACTTTAGGGCCTAAGCATGGAAAGCAAATGAAAGCTATTGCAGCAGCAATAAGTACATTTGAACAACAAGATATTAAAAAACTAGAACAAACAGGAAGCTATACGCTTACTATAGATGGAAAAGAACTTGGTATAACTACAGATGATGTTATTATAAGTTCTCAAGACATCCCCGGATTATTAGTTGCCAATAACAAAGGCATTACCGTTGCATTAGATATTACAATGGATGAAACACTAATTGAAGAAGGGATTGCAAGAGAATTGGTAAACAGAATCCAAAACATACGAAAAGATTCAGGTTTGGAGGTGACAGATAGAATCCGATTAAGCATAACAAAACACGCTAAAATTAGTGCTGCCATTGCCACAAACAACAAATACATATGTGAGGAAACCCTTGCAGATGAGATTGTTATTGTGGATAATGAGCCGAAAAATGGAGTTGCGATTGAATTTGATGATATAAAGACTTATATTGCCTTAATAAAATAAAATAAAGGATTATGTTAGAAATGAGTAAACGATATTCAGACAACGATTTAGATGATTTTAAAGTATTAATTCTTGACAAAATTGAGTCCGCAGAACGCGACTTAAAAAGATTAAGAGACTCTATAACACAAAGTGCTGGTAATGGAACCAACGACACATATTCTGCCTTTAAGGCTTTTGAGGAAGGTTCTGAAACACTTTCAAAAGAATCAAATTCAATACTAGCTCAGCGTCAAGATAAGTTTATACGTGACTTAAAAAACGCCTTAATTCGTATTGAGAACAAAACGTACGGAATCTGCAGAGTTACAGGTAAGTTGATTCAAAAAGAACGTTTAAAGTTAGTGCCTCATGCAACACTTAGCATTGAAGCCAAGCAGATGCAAAATCGCAAATAAACAAGCATTGAAAAAATCCATCTGGATTATTCTAATCACTCTTTTTTTAGATCAAGCTCTAAAAATATGGGTGAAAACTCACATGTTTTTAGGTCAAGAATATAAAATTCTAGATTGGTTTTACATTCATTTTACCGAAAACAACGGCATGGCTTTCGGTATGGAACTAGGCGGCGATTGGGGTAAATTAACACTGAGCCTATTCCGAATTGTTTTTGTTGCATTTATAGTGGTTTACTTAATTAAACTGGTAAATAAAAAAGCGGATCAAATTCTTATCTCATCTCTTTCATTAGTCATAGCAGGTGCTATTGGAAACATTATAGACGGTGTTGCATACGGAGCTTTATTTTCTGATAGCTATCATCAAACTGCTTCTTTTTTACCTGAAACTGGCGGTTACGCTCCCCTGTTCTTTGGAAAAGTAGTAGATATGTTTTATTTCCCTATGTTTAAGGGTTATCTACCAGAGTGGCTTCCCTATTGGGGTGGAGAGTACGCTGTATTCTTTCGGCCTGTTTTTAACATTGCTGACGCAGCAATTTCTATTGGTGTTGGAATAATGATTCTATTCCAAAAAAGAATTATGAAAGAGATTGACTAAGATTAACTAAATACAATCTCATAAAACATTCAAAAAATTTATACTTCAAACAGAATATAAAATTTCATTCCCTACAGTAGAATTATACGAACCATCCCTATAATTACAGCAAAAAAAACTTGAAGAAAAAACTAGATAAATAACATTGATAGCTCTCTAGTTTACAGCATTTAAATAGAAAACTTTGAGGTGCAAATAAAGAAACAAGGGATGAGTATGAAAAAGCAATATCGAAATGATGGAGATACCGTTATTTGAAAGCACTAAAAAGGGTGGGGTTTTATCAGAGTGTCAAAGTTATCGTTATAGGCTCTGGCGGATTTGGGATGAAGTAAAACCAAAAGTTATGTTTATAATGCTTAACCCTTCAACAGCCAATGCAGATACAGATGACCCTACGATTAGGCGTTGCATTGGTTTTGCGAAATCATGGGGATTTGGTGGCTTGTATGTTGGAAATCTCTTTGCTTATCGCTCTACCCAACCTAATGGATTACTTGAGCCAAATGATGCAGTAGGTATTGATAATAATTATCATCTACAAGAAATGAGTAAAGAGTGTGAAATTGCTATTTGTGCGTGGGGAAATTCACCAATTCTCAGTAAAATAAAACCGAAGCATGAGCCACTTAAATACGTAAGCATACCGCTACATTACATTGAACTTTCAAAAGATGGCACACCAAAGCACCCTTTGTACTTAAAATCAGAACTAAAGCCCGTTAACCAAACCTTTTCTAAGCGACTTATTTAATTTACACAATGTTGTTGTGAGTAAAGCGAAAAAAGCATTTTAATGGCATACAACACCTACATCCGAAATATCAACTAGGGGAAAGAAGTGATGCCGGGTAAAGAATTAATTAATCTTTTTGTATAAGCCGATTTAGAATTTGTGAGCAAATCATGAGCTAAAATTGACTCTTCAATTTTACCTTGATTGAGCACAATAACTCGATCGCAAAAATGTTTAACAATCCCTAAATCATGAGAAATAAAGAGATAGCTTAATGAGTAGGTTTCCTTTAACTCGTTCAACAAATTTAAAATTTGGGCTTGAACTGAAACGTCTAGAGCAGAAACAGATTCGTCGCATATAATTATTTTAGGCTCTAAAGCTAATGCTCTGGCAATTCCAATACGCTGCTTTTGCCCCCCCGAAAGCTCATGCGGAAATCTATGGAAGTACGCTGGTTTTAAACCCACATTAGAAAGTAGCTCTTTTGCCTTTTGCTTTCTTTCTTTATTTGAGATTCCAATACTGTGTACTCTCATCACCTCAACCAAAGCAACTCCTACTTTTAATCTAGGATTAAGTGCAGTTGCTGGGTCTTGAAAAACCATTTGAATTGCCTTACGGTAGGCTAATGCATCTAGCTCAAGTAATTTTTTTACAGAATCTCCATAAAATTTAATGGAACCACTAGATTGATTTTCTAACTGAATGATGCATTTACCAAGTGTACTTTTCCCACTACCCGACTCGCCAACAATGCCTAAACTTTCTCCTTTGTACAAGGACATAGTCACCTTATTTAAAGCGACAATATCATTGCTTTTTCTGAATAAACCAGAACCCTGATATACTTTACTAAGCGCATCTAATTCTAAAATTGGAGTTTTAGTATAAAGCTCTTGGTGTTTGTCATCAACCTGTTTTATACTCAGTTCATTTTGAGCGTAAAAATCTTTTATATTAAACGATGGGTTTTCTAAAACATCGGATACAGTGGCTAATGTTTTTAAATTTTTATGCATTGCAGGACGACAGGCTAACAATGCTTTTGTGTAGGGATGAGTAGGTTTAGCAAACAATTCGTTTGCAGGTTTACATTCTACAATTACGCCATTTTGCATCACTGCAATGTGGTCGGCTACCTCACGAACCAATTCTAAATCATGGCTAATAAACAAACAACCCATCTGGTGTTTTTGCTGGAGCGATTTAATTAAACCCAAGACCTCTTTTTGAACCGTAACATCTAAAGCAGTAGTGGGTTCATCTGCAATCAAAACTTTAGGATTACAAGACAAAGCCATTGCAATCATTACCCTTTGCTTTTGCCCTCCAGACAATTGGTGTGGATAAGAATTGTAAATTCGATCTGGTTCTGGGAGTTCAACAGCGTCAAACAAGTCGATGGAACGAGCTCTGTTTTCGGATTTTGAGAGGTTTAAATGTTGTTGAATCACTTCACAAACTTGAGCTCCACAGGTCATCGATGGATTTAAAGCCGTCATGGGTTCTTGAAATATCATTGCAAGCTCTTTAGCTCGAAAAGTTTGCATCTGAGATTCTGTTAATTCATGAAGCGCTATTGTATCTTCAGCATGAGCATACCAAATTTCGCCCGAATCCATGTTCTCTAGGCCGTTCGTAATTAATTGCATGGCCATTAAACTGGTAACAGACTTACCAGAACCAGATTCGCCTACTAATGCCAAAACTTCTCCTTTGAAAATTTGTAAGTCTACGCCTTTTAATACTTGAATACGTTCTTTTCCTTGGCCAAAAGACAAAGATAAATTGGAAATATGTAGAATAGGTTTTTTGATAATAGGTGGTACTTTGAACTGATTTACGAGGCATCTCAAAAATAAACAATAAATTAGAACTACTCATTTTAAAAACAAAATAGATTCAATTAAAAGGAGGTTTTCAAAAGACACAAAAGGCTCCAAATAAATATTCAGAACGCCACTCTTTTTCTTGTTCTCCAAAAGTGTATATTTGAGGTTATAAATTTTAGTATAAAAAGTTAATTGAAAAATAAAGATACCATACTATTAATTGGAGCCTCTGGTCAAATCGGTACCGATTTGACCATGAGCCTTAGGACTATTTACGGAGCTTCTCATGTGGTGGCTTCTGATATAAAACCTGCATCTAGAGAAGTCATGGAATCTGGGCCATTTGAACAACTAGACATCATGGATCCAGTTCGATTAAACGAGATTGTTCTTAAATACAAGGTTACACAAGTTTATTTATTGGCTGCTCTTTTATCTGCAACAGCAGAAAAAAACATCGAATTAGGTTGGGCCTTAAATATGAAATCTTTATCTCATGTACTAGATCTAGCCAGACATGGAAAGGTTAAAAAAGTTTATTGGCCAAGTTCAATTGCTGTTTTTGGACCTACAACACCGTCAATAAATACGCCGCAACACACCATTATGGACCCCAACACTGTTTACGGAATTTCTAAACAAGCCGGAGAGCGATGGTGCGAATACTACTACCAAAAATTTGGAGTTGATGTAAGAAGCATTCGCTATCCGGGTTTAATAAGTTGGAAAGCTAAACCTGGTGGTGGAACCACAGATTATGCTGTTCATATTTTTCATGAAGCAATAAAATACGGCAGGTACCAATCATTTCTTTCAGAAACAACTAGCCTACCAATGATGTATATGCCCGATGCAATTCGGGCTACACTTGAGTTAATGGAGGCACCCGCGAATAGCATTAAAATTAGATCGTCTTACAACGTAGCAGGAACAAGTTTTAATCCAGCTGAAATTGCGGCTGTGGTAAAGCAATATATTCCACATTTTGAAATAACATACAAAACAGATGAGCGTCAAGCTATTGCTAACAGCTGGCCTCAATCTATAAACGATTCTTTAGCAAGAGAACACTGGAATTGGAAACATGAATATGACTTAGGTAATATGGCAGAAGACATGATGCTGAACCTAAAGAAAAAATACAAATAAAGCTGTAAACCATGCAAGACTTAAATCTATACAATACTCTCACTAGAAAAAAAGATGTCTTTAAACCTATTCATAAAAACAAAGTTGGTATGTACGTTTGCGGCCCAACAGTATACGGAGATGCGCATTTAGGACATGCTAGGCCAGGTATTACTTTTGATGTAGTATTCAGATACATGCGACACCTTGGCTATAAGACTCGATATGTACGTAACATAACAGATGTAGGACATTTAGTGAACGATGCCGATGAAGGAGAAGACAAAATTGCAAAAAAAGCACTTTTGGATCAATTGGAGCCTATGGAAGTTGTTGCTCATTACACGCGCTCGTACCATAAAGACATGGCGCTCTTAAATACACTACCTCCAAGTATAGAACCAACAGCAACAGGACATATTATTGAGCAAATTCAAATGATCGAAAAAATCATTGCAAATGGATACGGCTATGAGGTAGAAGGTAATATTTATTTTGATGTAGTTAAATACGATAAAGACCACGCGTACGGGAAATTGTCAGGTAGAAATATTGAGGACATGATCTCCAATACACGAGAGCTGGATGGGCAATCTGACAAAAAAAACCCTGTTGATTTTGCGCTCTGGAAAAAAGCATCAGCGGAGCATATCATGCGCTGGCCCTCGCCATGGTCTGAAGGTTTTCCTGGATGGCATCTGGAGTGTTCTGCTATGAGCACAAAATACTTAGGCGCTAAGTTTGATATTCATGGAGGTGGAATGGACTTGGTTTTCCCGCATCACGAAGCAGAAATTGCACAATCTTGTGCCAGCGATGGTGCAGAAGCTGTAAACTACTGGATGCACAACAATATGATTACCATTAACGGACAAAAAATGGGGAAATCATTGGGGAACTTTATCACGCTCAGCGAATTTTTTAGTGGCGAGCACGAGAGCTTAGAACAAGCCTACCAGCCCATGACGATCCGTTTCTTTATACTTCAAGCGCACTATCGTTCTACGGTTGATTTTTCTAACGAGGCACTTCAAGCTGCAGAAAAAGGAATGACTAAATTAATGAACGCACTAGATACCCTGGATGGAATTAAAGTTGACAGCGATTCAAGTATAAATGTTGAAGACTACAAAAATAAATTCTACCAAGCCATTAACGACGATTTTAACACCCCTATTTTAGTAGCACACTTGTTTGATGCTGTAAAGCAAATCAATTCAATAGCTGCGGGAAAAGGAACTTTAAATAAAACATCAAAAGAAGAACTCATTCAATTAATGTCAGATTTCTGCTACGATATTTTAGGCTTGCAAAAAACAGTAGCAGAGTCGCAAGATGGACTTGCAGACGAAGTAATGGATGTAGTACTCGGTTTAAGAAAAATAGCAAAAGAAAATAAAGATTGGTCAACAGCCGATTTCATTCGTGATGAATTGGGAAAACTTAATATTACCGTAAAAGATTCAAAAGAAGGTGCCAGTTGGGCAAAAGAATAAAAGTACCTTTTCAAATTTACAGCCAAAACGACAGCGGGGCTTTTTAGTTTTCTAACAAATTCGATAAACGCACAACTTTAATAATCAAATGGAACACCTACTTATTGCACTGCTTACACTTATACTAATCGGCTGTACTTCGGAACCAAAAGTTAAAAAAGCGAAAAACCCAAAGAAAAAAGTGGAGGCTCCGATTTTTAACCAAGATTCGGCTTACAATTTTATAGCAAGCCAAGTTGCTTTTGGTCCTCGTGTTCCGAACACTAAGGGGCACATAGCCTGCGGCGATTACCTAATAGAAACACTAAAATCGTATTGCGATACCGTAATTATTCAAGAAGCGCAACTAACCGCTTTTGATGGAAATGTATTAAATTCTAAAAATATCATTGCCTCTTTTAAACCAAAAAGAGCCAAGCGAATTATGCTTTGTGCGCATTGGGATACCCGTCCTTTTGCAGATCAAGATACAGAAGACACAAATAAAGCGATTGATGGCGCAAATGATGGTGCTTCTGGAGTAGGCGTGCTTCTGGAAATAGCGAGACAATTTTCGTTAAAAAAACCCAACATTGGAGTAGATATTATTCTATTTGATGCAGAAGATTATGGCCAACCAGCTGTAAGTGATTACCCAAGAATGGAACACTCCTATTGCTTGGGATCCCAATACTGGGCTACCCACCTACACAAATCGAATTACTTTGCAAAATACGGAATCTTACTCGATATGGTTGGGGGAAAAAACGCGGTATTTACGCAAGAACTTGCCTCGCTTACCTTTGCACCAAAGGTGCTTAAAAAGGTGTGGAATACTGCAGCAGAATTGGGCTACGGAAACACTTTTCAATTCAAAAAAACAAACCTAATCATCGACGACCATTTGTACATCAATAATTTGGCACAAGGAAGGGTTCCCACAATCGATATTATCGAATACAATGAGGTTACCGAAAGTCACTTTTACAAACATTGGCATACGCACAAAGACAAGTTAGAGAACATTGACAAGAACACGCTCAAAGCAGTGGGTCAAACTGTGCTTCAAGTTGTTTACAATGAATAAAATAGAACCGAAAATACTGTAAAGCTTTTGCTATATTAGTAGTCAATTGAATATTCGATTATGACACCAGAAACCAATAAAAAACTATTTCTATTTGATGCATTTGCACTTATATACAGAGCTTATTTTGCCTTTGCCAAAAACCCCAGAATAAACTCCAAAGGGCAAAATACATCTGCTGTATTAGGTTTGGTAAACACGCTTATGGAAGTTCAAATGAAAGAACAACCTACACATTGGGCTATTTGTTTCGACACATCCGAACCCACCGAAAGACATATAGAATACAAAGAGTATAAAGCGCAACGCGAAGCAATGCCCGAAGGTATTTCCACGGCGCTGCCCTATATTTTTAAACTAATGGAAGCGTTAAACATCCCGGTAATTGCAAAACCCGGATTTGAAGCGGATGATGTGATTGGAACGCTCGCTAAAAAAGCAGAAAAAGAAGGTTTTACAACCTATATGATGACGCCCGATAAAGATTTTGCTCAACTTGTATCCGATAATATTTACATGTACAAACCCCCAAGAATGGGAAATGGGGCTGAAATTTGGGGAATACCTCAAGTACTCAAGAAATTTGAAATTACGCGTATAGAACAAGTCATTGATTATTTAGGTATGATGGGTGACGCCTCTGATAATATTCCTGGAATACCAGGTGTAGGAGACAAAACTGCAAAAAAATTATTAGGCTTATACGGAAGTATGGAAGGCTTGTACGAAAATACACACGAACTTAAAGGAAAACAAAAAGAAAAAGTTGAAGACAATAAAGAATTGGCTTTTTTATCTAAAAAATTAGCCACAATAAACTTAGCCGTTCCTGTTGATTTTGAAGCAGAAAACCTACAAAGAGTTCCTATGAACAAGGAGGCTGTAAAGGAGCTTTTCTTAGAGTTAGAATTTAGAAGGTTGGCCGAAAGATGGTTTGGAAAAGAGACCACAGAAACAACACCAACAGAAACAAACACCAAAACCAAAAGTTCAAAAAAAACAAAAGATACGGCACAAACAGATCTATTTGGAAGCAATGATGCTGATGAACAAGACCTGTTCACATCAGCCTACAAAACTTTAGAAAGTGAAAAACCTACGTATAAATTAGTAGATAGCATAGAAGAGTGTAAGGTTTTGGCTGAAAAATTAGCCGTTTTAAAGTCCTTTGCTTTTGATACCGAAACGACTTCTTTGAATGCGCTTAAAGCAGAAGTTGTTGGGATTTCATTTAGTTTTAAAAGCAAAGAAGCCTACTACGTTCCAATAAGTAATGATGAAAATAGTCGAAAAGAACGCTTGGCTCTTTTTAAACCGCTCTTTGAAAACGCTCGTATTGAAAAAGTAGGACAAAACATTAAATACGACCTTCACATTCTAGCGAATTATGGCATTGAGTTGAAAGGGAAGTTTTTTGATACCATGATTGCGCATTATCTGCTAGAGGCAGACATGAGGCACAATATGAATGTACTGGCAGAAACATATTTAAACTACTCGCCGGTAAAAATTGAATCGATTATTGGAAAAGGGAAATCGCAAGTAAACATGCGCGATATCTCACCTTCAAAAGTTAAAGATTACGCTTGCGAGGACGCTGACATTACTTGGCAATTAAAAGAAGTATTTGCCCCTAGACTAAAGGAAGAAGAGGTATACGAACTCTTTACAAGTATGGAGATGCCATTGGTTTCTGTACTCGCTAAAATGGAACGAGAAGGGATTAACTTAAACGTTCCGGGCTTGCAGGTTTTTTCAAAAGAATTAGAAGAAGCCGCATTAAATACGCAAACAAAAATATTTGATCTGGCTGAAATGGAGTTTAACATCGCATCTCCTAAACAGTTGGGCGAGGTACTTTTTGATCATTTAAAGTTAGACGATAAGGCAAAAAAAACAAAAACAGGGCAATACTCTACCGGCGAAGAAGTCCTTTCGAAATTAAAAGACAAACATGCTATTATTGAGCACATTTTAGATTTTCGCTCTTTGCAAAAACTAAGATCTACTTATGTAGAGGCACTACCAGAGTTAATTAACCCTTCTACAAATCACATACATACTTCCTTTAATCAGGCTGTTGCAGCTACAGGAAGATTGAGTTCTAACAACCCGAACTTGCAAAACATTCCTATTCGAACCGAAAAAGGAAAAGAAGTACGTAAAGCCTTTATTCCTCGAGACGAAAACCATGTTTTACTAGCAGCAGATTATTCTCAAGTAGAACTGCGTTTAATTGCCGAGATGAGTGAAGACCCCGTAATGATGGATGCTTTCCAAAAAGAACTAGATATACACGCAGCTACTGCTTCCAAGGTTTTTGGAGTACCTTTAGATGAGGTTACAAGAGAAATGCGATCGAATGCCAAAACCGTAAACTTTGGAATTATTTACGGCGTATCGGCCTTTGGCCTAAGTCAGCAGTCTACCCTTTCTCGTAAAGAAGCAGCCGAAATTATTAAAAATTATTTTGCTACGTATCCGAAACTCAAAGCGTATATGGATGCAAATATTGCATTTGCTCGAGAACATGGTTATGTAAAA
>Ga0257120_1001524_pt1 | contig 15133 bp, 10 predicted proteins | sample SI106_10metaG_FD_190153 | JGI IMG/M metagenome (GOLD analysis project Ga0257120, IMG submission 190153) | Marine microbial communities from Saanich Inlet, British Columbia, Canada - SI106_10 | ecosystem: Environmental > Aquatic > Marine > Inlet | place: Canada: British Columbia | collected... | reverse complement strand
CGCCTTCACGAGCAAGCATGCAATCTTGGTTATGGGAGTGGATCGACCAATTTGGACGTGGCTCAGGTGCGGGTTGGACGCCTGATCTGACGGGTCGCCGCCTTATTCGTTGGATCAATCATGCCTTATTCGTCTTGCGCGGCCAAGAGAGTGATCGCTCAGACGCATTCTATTTATCGCTGGCCCAGCAGACGACATTTTTGTCCAAACGCTGGCACAGTGCGAGTCCTGGTTTGCCGCGCTTTGAGGCGCTGACGGGGCTGATTTATGCGGGCCTTTCCTTGCAAGGCATGGAGAGCTTGGCTAGACCTGCAATTAAAGCGTTGGCTAAAGAATGCGCTGTTCAAGTCGATAGTGATGGCGGGTTGCCAACACGCAATCCTGAAGAGTTACTTGCGGTCTATACGTTGTTGACATGGGCGGCAGCTGCACTGGATGAAGCGGATCTTGAGGTTCCAGCTGAGCATCTGGGTGCAATAGAGCGGATCACGCCGACATTGCGTACTTTGCGCCATTCTGATGGTGGATTGGCCCGTTTCCATGGTGGTGGACGTGGCCAAGAAGGCTGGTTGGATCACGCATTGGCTGCGGCTGGTATCAAGACTAGCCAACCTGATGGGCTATCCATGGGCTTTGCGCGGTTGTCTGCAGGTCGGACCAGCGTGATTGTTGACGCAGCGGTTCCGCCACGCGGAAATGCTTTGCGCAGTGGACACGCTTCGACACTGGCATTCGAATTGACATCTGGCCGCCGTCCTTTGGTCGTGAACTGTGGGTCTGGCGCGTCTTTCGGCGCTGAGTGGCGGCGCGCTGGGCGTGCAACGCCATCGCATTCGACCGTGGTCTTGGATGGGTACTCAAGCGCGCGCCTTGGTGATGCGGATCGTGCGAGCAGTTTGGAAACTTTGATTGATGCTCCAAAGCACGTGCCAATTGAGGTAAGCCAAGCCCCAGATGGTCTTCGGTTTCAGGGTGGCCATGATGGGTTCTGTGACATCCATGGCCTAACGCATGCGCGCACACTTGAGCTAACCTTTGATGGCCGCGGACTCGCTGGTGAAGACATGTTACTGGCGATGGAAGACGCCCAGAAACGTCAGTTTGATCGTTCCATGGACGATGTACGCCTTGGTGGAGTGCCGTTTGATGTGAGATTTCATCTCCACCCAGAAGTCGACGCAACTTTAGATTTGGGCGGTGCCGCCGTCTCAATGGCACTTAAAAGCGGTGAAATCTGGGTTTTTCGTCATGACGGCAAATTTAATTTAGCCTTAGAGCCAAGTGTTTACCTAGAAACTGGCAGATTAAAGCCACGCGCATCGCAACAGGTCGTTCTATCTGGCCGCGCAGTAGAGTATGCCACGCGCATTCGGTGGTCTTTGTCCAAGGCGCAGGAAACTGCGATTGGGGTCAGAGACTTGAACCGTGATGAACTTGACCTAGCTGAATGACCTTAAAGGACCAATTCCAAATGACTGATCTCTACCCTGTTCGCCGCGCTCTGCTTTCTGTTTCTGATAAAACCGGATTGGTTGCCTTTGGCACCGCATTGGCCGCGCGTGGAGTTGAATTGCTCAGCACAGGCGGTACCGCAAAAACACTACGTGATGCAGGTTTGAACGTTAAGGATGTTTCTGAGGTTACTGGTTTTCCGGAAATGATGGATGGTCGCGTTAAGACGCTTCACCCGGTTGTGCATGGTGGCTTGTTGGCGCTGCGTAACAATGATGAACACGTTGCTGCGATGGATACACACGATATCGGCGCGATCGATTTGGTCGTTGTGAACCTTTACCCATTTGAAGAAACCCTCAAACGAGGTGCCGAATATGCTGAAATGATCGAGAACATCGATATTGGCGGTCCTGCGATGATCCGTTCAGGTGCAAAAAACCACGGGTTTGTGAATGTGATTGTGGACGTTGAGGACTACGACGTTGTGCTTGCAGAGCTTGAAGCCAACGACGGCCAAACTTCATATGCCCTGCGCCAACGTTTGGCACAGACCGCTTATGCCCGTACGGCTGCCTATGACACGGCTGTGAGTACATGGATGGCATCGCAAATTGGTGAGACACCGCGTCGCCGCACCGTTGGTGGTACATTGGCGCAAACATTGCGTTATGGTGAAAATCCGCACCAAGCGGCAGCCTTTTATACAGATGGTTCTTCGCGCCCTGGCGTTGCGACTGCGCAGCAGCATCAAGGTAAAGAGCTGTCCTACAATAACATCAATGATACAGATGCGGCGTTTGAACTGGTCAGCGAATTCGATCCAAGCGAAGGTCCAGCTGTCGCAATCATCAAGCACGCGAACCCGTGCGGTGTTGCGCGCGGTGATACATTGGCCCAAGCATATTCACGCGCATTCGATTGTGATCGCACCAGTGCGTTTGGCGGCATCATTGCGGTAAACCAACCGCTTGATGGTCCAACTGCAGAAGAGATTAGTGCGATCTTTACAGAGGTGGTGATTGCCCCCGGTGCTGATGACGCGGCACGTGCAGTGTTCGCAAGGAAAAAGAACCTGCGTTTGCTGACCACAGATGGTTTGGCTGATGCGAAGGCCGCTGGTCAAACAATCCGCCAAGTGGCTGGTGGTTACCTGTTCCAAGACAAAGACAACGGGTTCATCACGCTGGGCGATTTGAAAGTAGTGACTAAACGTGCGCCAACTGAGCAAGAACTGTCAGATCTGATGTTTGCATGGACGGTTGCCAAGCACGTTAAGTCCAACGCGATCATCTACGTCAAAGACGGTGCGACTGTTGGTGTTGGTGCTGGGCAAATGAGCCGCGTTGACAGCACACGAATTGCCGCGCGCAAAGCCATCGATATGGCCGAAGCAATGGGTCTACCTGCGCCACTGACCAAAGGGTCTGTTGTGGCGTCTGATGCGTTCTTCCCATTCGCTGATGGACTGATCACCGCGGCTGAAGCTGGTGCAACGGCTCTTATTCAACCGGGTGGGTCAATGCGCGATGACGAAGTCATTGCAGCCGCTGATGAAGCTGGACTTGCGATGGTATTCACCGGCATGCGCCACTTCCGTCACTAAGGAGCCTACGATGCGATTAATGTTTTTTGCTGGATTTCTTGCGTTCTTGGCCGATCAGGTCAGCAAGTATGTTGTGATTCACATGATGGGAATCTCACCCAACAAAGGCATGGATGTTCTCCCGCCCGTATTAAACTTGCGCTACGGTGAAAACCGTGGCGTGAATTTCGGTCTGTTTGGAAATGATTCAGAAACGACAAGGTGGACGCTTATTGTCGTGGCACTGGTTATTTGCCTCACGGTGTTGATCTGGGTAGCACGTAACGCGCAACCCAAAATCGTCCAAATCGCGGCGGGTCTTCTTGTGGGTGGTGCCTTGGGAAACGTGTTTGATCGGGTTTACTATGGGTATGTTCTGGATTTTCTAAACACGTCTTGCTGTGGTTGGACCAACCCTACCGTTTATAATGTCGCGGACATTTCTATTTTCGCGGGTGCCTTGGGCCTCGTTTTCTTTGCCAAAGATAACCGACCAGATAAAAACGGTGCGTGACATCAGGGTACTGCCTGCGATATTGCTACCTAAGATCCATCTTTGGGTGGTCATTGATTGAGTTTGGGAGAAGCCAGATGCGCCTTTTGCGTCCCTTTGTGATTTCCGTTTTGATGGTGTCTTTGACAGCCTGTGCCAACACGGAACTTCGTAAGTTTACAGCACCAGGGAATGGTCCAGATGATTTCTTGGTAAGCCCAAGCAAACCTCTACAAGAGCCAACCAGTTATACTGCTTTGCCTGCTCCAACACCCGGTCAAACCAATCTTGTTGATGCGACACCATTGGCAGACGCCGCCGCCGCTTTGGGCGGTCGCCGTGGTGATCCAAACGCGGGTATCCCATCGCGTGATCGGGCAATCGTTGCGCACGCCAGTCGCTTTGGTGTGACCCCTAATGTGCGTGCAGAGCTGGCGGCCAAAGACGCAGCTTTCCGTAAGTCAAAGCGACGCTTCACGAAAGTTAAGATTGTAAGAGAAGATATTTACAACGAAGCATACAAGCGCCAAACACTTGATCCAAACGAGATTGCACGCTTGTATCGCAATAGCGGTATCGCAACACCAACGGCTCCACCGTCCAACTGATCCTAACGCCTCACGTTCTTGCGACCTCTATTGAAAACGGGTGCGTCGGGCATATCTCTTTGGGACAAGATTTGACCCAACTGAAGGATCACCTATGACCCGAATGCGCGCCTTTTTGGCCACGCTTATGTTGTCGACGCCACTTTCAGTGATGGCGGCTGAAGATCCCGTTACGACATTTGTTCTAGATAACGGAATGCAGGTTATTGTTGTTGAGGATCACCGTGCGCCAGTTGTGCAGCACATGGTATGGTATCGCGCTGGGTCTGCGGATGAACCCAAAGGAGCATCTGGTGTTGCGCACTTTCTGGAACATCTTTTGTTCAAGGCGACTGACAAATTAGAAGCGGGTGAATTCTCGGCCATCGTTTCCGCCAACGGTGGCAATGACAACGCGTTCACTAGCTATGATTACACAGCCTACTATCAACGTATTGCCGCGGACCGTCTTGAACTGATGATGGGCATGGAGAGTGACCGGATGCGCAATATCCGTCTCACCCCCGCCAATATCGAAACAGAACGCGACGTGATTATCGAGGAGCGCAACCAGCGCACAGAGAATAGCGCCAGTGCTTTGTTCTCGGAACAGATGCGTGCGGTGCAATATCACAATCATCGTTACGGTGTGCCCGTCATTGGTTGGATGCACGAAATGGAAACACTGGATTTGGATGACGCGCTGTCATTCTATGAAATCTACTATTCTCCAAACAACGCTATCCTAGTTGTTTCTGGTGACGTGACCCCAGAGGGGGTGCGCGAATTAGCTGAAAAATATTATGGCGTTATTCCTTCCAATCCTGCCCTGCCTGAACGGTTGCGCACCGAGGAACCACCCCAAACCGCTGAGCGTCGCGTGATCTTTCGCGATGCACGTGTGGCGCAACCTTATGTGAGCCGCTCATATTTGGCTCCAGAACGGGATCAAGGTGCACAAAAAGAAGCAGCAGCATTGACTTTGCTGGCTGAAATCTTGGGTGGTGGCACGACATCATATCTGACGGAGAAGCTGCAGTTCGATACGCAGGTCGCGGTGTATTCGTCAGTCTATTATCGTGGGACATCTTTGGATGACACGACCTTCAATATGATCGTTGTACCTGCGCCTGGTGTAACCCTTCAGGAGGCCGAGGATGCGATGGACGTCGCAGTTGCTAGCTTCATGAAGGAGGGCGTCGATCCTGCACAGCTAGAACGTTTGAAGAAACAGCTTCGCGCACAGCAAATTTACGCACGCGACAACGTTGACGGGATCGCACAACGCTATGGATCTGCTTTGACCACTGGATTGACCGTAGAAGACGTTCAAGCATGGCCTGAAATTTTGCAAGCGATCACGCCTGAAGAAATCATGGCGGTCGCCAAAAAGGTGATTATACCAGAGACCTCAGTTACGGGATGGTTGATGAAAGAACAGGAGCAAGGCCAATGAGAATTTTTAGTGCTCTGGTCATTAGCTTTCTGGCCGTATTGCCCGCACAGGCAGAAGTAAAAATTCAAGAGGTCATTTCACCTGGTGGAATTACCGCTTGGTTGGTTGAAGAACCGTCGATCCCTTTCATGGCACTTGAATTGCGGTTTCGTGGAGGTGGGTCGCTAGATCGTCCGGAAAAACGTGGCGGATTAAATCTAATGACTGGGTTATTGGAAGAGGGCGCTGGGGACTTAGACTCGCGTGGCTTTGCCCGTGCCGTTGAAGATTTGGCAGCTAGTTTTTCTTACAATCTAAACTCGGATTCCTTGTCTGTTTCAGCAAGATTTTTGTCTGAAAACCGAGACGATGCAATTGCACTTTTACGTTCATCTATTGTTGATCCAAACTTTAACGAACCTGATATTGAACGGGTGCGTGGGCAGGTTTTTGCAGGTTTGTTGTCGGACACGACTGATCCTGATGCAATCGTGGGTGCTGCGTTCAATCGAATGACGTTTGGAGACCACCCCTATGCAACTGATTTGGCCGGAACCAACGAAAGTGTAGCTGCATTGACCCGAGAGGATCTGGTAAACGCGCATGGTGATATCTTTGCAAAAGATCGTCTGTATGTCGGTGCGGTTGGAGATATTACACCTGCTGAGCTGGGCATACTCGTGGACGAGCTGTTGGGTGATTTGCCTGAAACTGGTGCCGCCCAACCGCAGGCCGCTGAGGTAACAATAACGGGTGGCGTAACAGTCGTGGATTTTGACACGCCGCAATCTGTCGCCTTGTTCGGACACAAAGGGATTGGCCTAGACGACCCTGACTACTTCGCCGCGACAATTCTCAATCATGTCTTGGGCGGCGGCTCCTTTGAGAGCCGTCTTATGAACGAAGTGCGCGAAAAACGTGGCCTAACCTATGGGGTTAGCACGTTCCTTGTGCCACGTGATCACGCGGCAACCTATCAGGGGCAAGTTGCATCAGCCAATGATCGTATTGCAGAAGCCATTTCAGTGATCCGCGACGAGTGGTCGAAGGCAGCTGAAAAAGGCGTGACAGCTGAAGAGCTGCGCAATGCCAAGACTTATATTACCGGTGCCTATCCACTGCGGTTTGATGGGAATGCACCCATCGCGCGGATCATGGTCGGGATGCAGATGATCGGCTTTCCAATTGATTACATTGCGACCCGCAACGACAAGGTCGAGGCCGTGACATTGGAAGACGTCAATCGTGTTGCAGCTGAGCTGTTAGATGCGGATGGATTGCATTTTGTGGTTGTTGGTAAGCCAGTTGGCTTAGCGACAGGTCCATTACCTGAATAAAAAATAGCGCCCGGCATTGCTGCTGGGCGCAAAAAATTATTCGCCGTATGGGATCCAGATGTTTTTGATCTCTGTCGCGGCAACAAGGAATTCTTTTCCTTCACCAACGGATGACAACCAATCATGGGCTTGCCCGTTGTTCACCCATGTGCGTTTGACGTTTGTCGCGCTACCAGCTTCGATATCTTTGCTCAGATCAGACCCTGAGAAGGACCAAACCGCATTGATGTCCATGTGTTCTGCCATCGTTTTTGCGACATCAATATGCGCGCCGGTGAGGATATTAACGACACCACCTGGCATGTCTGAGGTGTCGAGTACTTGGAAGAAGTCTGTGGCGATCAATGGAAACGCCTCTGATGCACTCAGGATCACTCGGTTGCCCATCGCGATGGCCGGGGCCATGAGCGATATAAGACCGAGCAAAGGTGCAGTGTCCGGGCATAGCGCCGCGATGACGCCTACGGGTTCCTTCATGGCCAGTGCTGTACCGCGCATCGGAACGCCATGAACTTGGCCGTCGTATTTGTCGGCCCATGCTGCATAGGTGAATAGACGACTGATGGACGCCTCGACCTCTTTTTGGCCACCGTTGCCACCTTGCAGGGTGTTTAGGCGACCAGCGAATTCCTCTGCCCGTGCGCTTAGGTTTTCAGCAATGAAGTACAGAATTTGAGCACGTAAATGGCCTGTGGTTTTTGACCATCCCTTGGCTGCGTTCGCTGCCTCTACAGCGTTTCGAACATCTTTGCGGGATGCGTTTGAAGCATGGCCAACCAGTTTTCCAGATTTGGCGAAGACTGCGGTAGAAAAGCCGCTGTCAGGACGCGCTTGTTTGCCGCCGATGTACAGTTTTGCTGTTCGATCCAAATCTTCCGTGGTCCCTTTGTTACCTTCAAAGGCTGCGATCGGTTTCAATGGCTTCGTTTGGCCCTTGGCTTTGGTGTAGGCACTTAGGCCTTCCCAGCCACCTTCGCGGCCAACACCACTTTCGCGCACACCGCCAAAGCCGGCAGCAGCGTCAAACATGTTGGTGCCGTTGATCCACACAACGCCAGCGGCAAGCTTTGGTGCAATGTCGAGCGCAAGATTAATGTTCTCGCTCCAAACCGTTGCGGCCAATCCGTAGCGCGTGTTGTTGGCGACTTCGACAGCTTCCGCAGGCGTGCGGAACGTTGTGGCACATAGGACAGGACCAAAGATTTCTTCCTGCATCAGCGTGTCAGCTGGATGAAGATCAGTGATCAACGTCGGTGGATAGAACAGGCCATGCTCAGGCAATGCAGCACTTGATTGGTGCATAGTTCCAGCGGTGTTTTCAGCAACCATGCGGGTTATTGTATCAAGCTGCGATTGATCGACGATAGCACCGACATCGATGGACTTATCCAGTGGGCTCCCTATACGCAGTTTGTCCATGCGGACTTTGAGCTTGGCATAGAAGGTTTCTGCAATTGGTTCTTGAACCAATAGACGTGAACCGGCGCAGCACACCTGCCCTTGATTGAACCAAATGGCGTCAACCAATCCCTCAACGGCTGAATCCAGATCTGCGTCGTCAAATACGATGTAGGGCGACTTGCCGCCCAGTTCTAGCGTCAGTGCCTTGCCCGACCCTGCAGTGGCTTTACGGATCTGTTTGCCAACTGCTGTCGAGCCAGTGAACGCAATCTTATCGACATCAGCGGCGACAATCATCTCGCCCACGGCGCCATCACCGGTCACGATGTTTACAACCCCATCGGGCACACCAGCTTGTTTGCAGATGTCCGCAAACAACAAAGCTGTAAGTGATGTGTATTCTGCGGGTTTCAAAACAACTGTATTACCCATCGCCAAAGCAGGTGCGATTTTCCATGACAACATGAGCAGTGGGAAGTTCCATGGAACGATTTGACCGCACACACCCAAGGCTTCGCGGTCAGGCAATTCACTATCCATCAATTGGGCCATACCAGCGTGATAATAGAAATGACGCTGTGCCAAGGGAATATCGATGTCGCGACTTTCGCGGATAGGTTTGCCGTTGTCCAATGTTTCGAGCACGGCAAACAAACGGCTGTGCTTTTGCAACAGACGGGCGATAGCGTACAAGATGCGCGCGCGGCCATGCCCACCCAGTGCCGCCCATTTCGGCTGTGCTTTGCGCGCGGCTGAAACAGCCAAATTTACATCTGCTTGTGTCGCTTGGCTGATGGTTGCCAATACGTTACCATTCGCAGGGTTCTTGCTATCAAAACCATCGCGCGCTGCGGTGAATGACCCATCGATGAAATGGCCAAACTTTCCACCTTGGTCGACAATCCAAGCCAACGCCTCGGCTGCATTTTCAGGGGCTGTGCCGTAGTCCATGCTTTGGAAGATATCTTTGACTGTCATGATTAGGGTCTTTCTGTCAAATGTCGTAGAAGGCAAAGTATGGGCGGGTTAACCCATTGGATTTCTATGGTTGGCGGAATATGCGCCGGTCAGGTGATGTTCCAATTGGCGTTCAATATCCCCTAACAAGGAAGAAGCGCCAAAACGGAATAGGTCAGGCTGAAGCCAGCGATCCCCCAACTCTTCTTTCATCAAGGCGAGGTAGGTAATCGCATCTTTCGCTTTTGAAATGCCGCCCGCGGGTTTGTAACCGATGCGATAACCCGTGCGTTCAAAATAGTCGCGAATGGCACGGATCATAACCAGCGTCACAGGTTGGGTCGCATTGACGCTTTCCTTGCCCGTTGATGTTTTAATGAAGTCGGCACCAGCCATCATACACACCAGCGAGGCGCGCGCTACATTGCGCAGTGAACCCAGTTCGCCGGTTGCGAGGATCGCCTTAATATGGGCGTCACCACAGGCTTTGCGCATGGCTTTCATTTCGTCGTATAGCTTTTGCCAATCGCCTGTCAGCACGTGACGACGCGAGATGACGATGTCGATTTCCCTAGCGCCCGCTGCAACGCTTTCTTTGATTTCTTGGATGCGTAGGTGAAGTGGCGAAAGTCCTGCAGGGAAGCCAGTTGAAACAGCTGCGACTGGAATGTTCGTTCCGACAAGTGCGCGAACAGCAGCTGGGATCATCTCGTGATACACACACACAGCTCCAGTCGTCAGTCCGGTCATTTCAAGCTGCGCGAGGACGCTAGCGTTCACAGGCTGACGAGCTTTAGCACACAAACGACCAACACGCATTTCGGTGTCATCGCCAGATAGAGTTGTCAGGTCAATGCAGCTAACCGCTTTCAGTAACCACGCAGCTTGATGTTCCTTTTTGACAGAACGACGGGCTGGCAATGCAGCGCATCGACGTTCAATGGCTGATGTGTTCGCCTGAACCCGAGAAACCCAATCTAGGTCGAGTTCCATGCCGGGATTCCTTGGCTCAGTGACCTGAGGCAATTGTGCGACGTTTTGGTTCGCGGTGTCGTTGGATGTTTGTTCGGCTAGTGGATTGTGCATTGGGCACCTCATTGCGCAGTTGCAGCATTCAAAAGTTACATGGGATCACGACAAAGGCAAGCACGGGTGTTTGGAAAGTGTGATAATTTCTCGCCCGAGAAGAAAGACAATCGCATAAGAATTGAAGGTTAAGAATATTATTTTAATTTCAAGGTGTTAGCTTTTTCGAGTATTTGGAGGGCTTAGTTTTTCCTTGCCCAGAGTCCTAATGTGGCACCATACTTCCTCTCAGCCGCACTCAAGACGGCGTTCACTTAGGGATGGCACGAAAATGACAGAAAACAGCTTAGGGACCGCAGAACAACTGCGAGACCCAAATTACACCCCAGAATTGAGCAAAGCTATACCACTAGGTATTCAGCATGTATTGGCGATGTTCGTTTCTAACGTAACGCCCGCGATTATTATCGCAGGCGCTGCTGGTATCGCATTTGGGCCAAATGCAGATCCTGCAACTCGAATTTATTTGCTTCAGATGGCGATGATGTTTGCGGGAGTAGCAACACTAATACAGACGATCGGTATAGGTCCTGTTGGCGCGAAGCTGCCAATCGTCCAAGGAACAAGCTTTGCGTTCTTGCCGGTGATGATCCCCGCAATGGTTGGTGCCGGCACTGCAGGTCTTGCTGGATTGATGACTGGTGTCGTAATCGGCGGTTTGTTCCATGCGGTTCTGGGTTTGTTTATTGGCCGTATTCGCTTTGCGTTGCCACCGTTGGTGACGGGTTTGATTGTTTTGTTGATCGGACTTGCGTTGATCAAAGTGGGCATTGAGTACGCAGCAGGTGGCGCTGGCGATTTCAATCGTGGCAAAGAAACCTGGGGCGGCTTGTCCAATTGGTTCCAAGCGGGCGTGGTTCTGGTCGTGACTTTGGGCCTGAAGTTTTTTGCGCGTGGGATGCTATCCGTATCTGCTGTGCTGATTGGTCTGATTGCAGGTTATATCGTAGCCTATTTGATGGGTGACGTGAACTTTGCTGGAATGGGCGACGCTAAATGGCTTGCTCTGCCAACCCCTTTCAAATTTGGTTTTGAGATTAACTGGGCAATCATAATCGGGATGTGCCTAATGGCATTCATCTCTGCGATTGAAACAGTTGGGGACGTGTCAGGTATCACCAAAGGTGGTGCGGGTCGTGAAGCAACTGACGAAGAAGTCACTGGCGCTACATACGCTGACGGTTTTGGCACGGCGTTGGCTGGTGTTTTCGGTAGCTTACCAAATACATCGTTTAGCCAAAATGTAGGTCTTGTCGCGATGACAGGCGTGATGTCACGTCACGTTGTGACAATCGGTGCTATCTTTTTAATCATCTGTGGATTAATCCCAAAAGTGGGCGCAGTCATTAACACAGTACCAATCCAAGTTTTGGGTGGTGGCGTGATCGTAATGTTCGGTATGGTTGCTGCTGCGGGTGCTTCAATGCTCGCGGATGTAAACTGGAATAGCCGTAACATGGTGATTTTTGCGACAGCGTTGTCTGTAGGCCTTGGCTTACAACAAGTGCCTGATGCGATGGCTTTCTTGGGTGATACAGCGCGCATCTTGTTGACATCTGGGCTGTTGCCAGCTGCGTTTATCGCAATAGTGTTGAATCTGATCTTGCCAGAAGACCTTTAAATCGAACTACGTTTAAAATGATGGGGGCAGGCGTGTTGAAACGCTTGCCCCTTTTTCTATTTTCGTGTCCATCTAGTTGGGAAAGCCAACAGAGGGTTCATCATGAAAGACGACAACTTCCTTCGCGCGAATAATGCAAAGCACATGTGGCACCCGATGGGTCATCCTGGCGAAGCAATTGAGCATGCCCCGACAATTATTGAGACCGCTGTAGGTTCAACCATCAAAGACATCGATGGGCACGAAGCGGTAGACGCTGTTGGTGGTTTATGGTGCGTTAACCTTGGCTATTCTAACGACGTTGTTAAAGACGCAATCGCCAAGCAGCTTTATGATTTGCCGTACTATTCAGCGTTTGCTGGTACTTCTAATCCTTCTGCTATTGAGGCGTCATATGCGGTGCGTGAATTTTTTGCCGAAGATGGCATGGCACGCGTGTTCTTTACATCCGGTGGATCAGACTCGGTTGAGACGTGCTTGCGCCTCGCACGCCAGTATCACCGTATCAAAGGAGAGCCGAACCGCACAAAATTCCTTAGCCTGAAAAAGGGCTATCACGGGACCCACTTTGGTGGCGCGTCAGTCAACGGTAACAATCGTTTTCGTATTAATTATGAGCCTTTGTTGCCGGGCTGCTTCCACATGCCCAGCCCATACACTTATCGCAATCCTTTCAATGAAACGGATTCCGCAGCTTTGGCGCAGAACATTGCCGCGGCGATGGAAGACGAGATCATGTTCCAAGGCGCGGGCAGCATTGCAGCGTTCATCATGGAGCCGATTCAAGGGGCCGGTGGTGTCATCGTGCCAAATGAGACCTTCATGCCGCTGATGCGCGAAATTTGCGACCGTCACGGCATCCTGATGATTGCGGATGAGGTGATAACAGGGTTTGGCCGTACAGGTGCATGGTCAGGCAGCCGTCATTGGGGCGTAAAGCCAGATATGATGTGCTGTGCAAAAGGGATCACATCTGGGTATTTCCCAGTGGGTGCAGCATTGATGAGCGATGCTGTCGCTGAGGTCTTTGAAAACGGTGGCGATGAGGCCGCGATTTTCCACGGCTACACCTATTCGGCACACCCTGTTGGCGCAGCTGCAGTCACGGCATGCCTCAATGAAACCATACGTCTAGACATAAAGACAAACGCGGCAGCTCGTGGTGCCCAATTGTTTGATGGATGCGTTGCCTTGATGGAGAAATATGACATCGTTGGTGATGTGCGTGGTGGACACGGATTGATGACTGGAGTTGAGATCGTGTCTGATGCGTCGATCAAGACGCCAATGGATATGCCAACGATGAAGAAGATTCATCAAGCCACTTATGACGCAGGTGTCATGGTGCGGTTGGGTGGGAATAACATTTTGATGTCTCCACCTTTGGTGATCACGAAAGACGAAGTTGACCGTGTACTTGCTGCATTAGATGCAGGCCTGAGCGCAATTTAATCGGTATATTGGCCCATTAACCATTCTTAAAGTTGATGGGCCAGATCCGCTTATGTGGCGACTTGGCTGCTGGCAGAATCGGCATGTTTGGTGATAGGTATTGGGGTATGGAAACAAGCAGACCCAATATCCACGAAAACCTGCCGGTTATTCGCCAACTTGATGACGCAGCAATCAATCGGATTGCTGCGGGTGAAGTTGTTGAACGACCAGCGTCTGCTGTCAAAGAGCTGGTTGAGAACGCGATCGATGCGGGCGCGCGGCGTATTTCCATTGATATTGCAGATGGCGGCAAAACGTTGATCCGCGTGACAGATGACGGCTGTGGAATTGCAGGTCACGATTTGCCGTTGGCCTTATCACGCCATGCTACGTCAAAGATCGACGGCTCTGACCTGCTTAACATTCACACCTTTGGTTTTCGTGGAGAGGCACTGCCGTCACTGGGCGCCGTTGGCCGTCTTAATATCACCTCACGCGTTCAGGGGTCTGAAGCCTTTGAGATCAATGTTGAAGGTGGTGACTTAGGGCCAGTGCGCCCAGCTGCTTTGAACGGCGGCACAGTCATAACTTTGCGTGACTTGTTTTATGCAACCCCAGCCCGACTGAAGTTTTTGCGCACCGACCGCGCAGAAACGACGGCCATTAATGATATAGTTAAGCGCCTTGCGATGGCGGAACCTTTTGTACGGTTTGAGTTGCGAGATGTCAGTGGCGATAGCCCACGCACAACCTTCAGGGCTGAAGCCGAAAATGGCGATATGTTCGATGCGCTGCATGGACGGTTGTCGACTGTTTTGGGGCGCGAGTTTGCAGATAACGCTCTGAAAATTGACGCGCTGCGCGAAGGGTTGCATTTGACAGGGTATGCTGCGTTGCCAACCTATTCGCGTGGTTCTGCTGTCCAGCAGTATCTGTTCGTGAACGGTCGTCCTGTACGGGATAAACTATTGGTTGGGGCGTTGCGCGGAGCCTACTTTGATTTTCTAAGTCGTGACCGTCATCCAGCGGCTGCCCTGTTCCTTGACTGCGATCCAACACTGGTGGACGTCAACGTTCATCCTGCAAAATCAGAGGTACGCTTTCGCGATCCTGGTCTTGCGCGTGGGTTAATTGTATCGGCATTGCGTCAAGCGTTGGCAGAGGCAGGGCATCGTGCGTCGACAACAGTTGCGGGTGCGACTTTGGGGGCGATGACACCTGAACCTATTGGTGGACCACGCGTCTATCAGATGGACCGTCCCTCAATGGGATCACGTTCAGCATCCTACCAATCACAAGCGCCGGGTTTCGCGGAAATGACCCACGCCTATAGTGGGCAAGTGGTTGAGCAAGAGCAGGCGAATGAGACACCACCAGAGGATCTTCCACTGGGCACAGCCCGCGGTCAGGTCCATGAGAATTACATTATCGCACAGACGGCAACCGGCATGGTTATCGTTGATCAGCATGCAGCGCATGAGCGATTGGTGTACGAGAAATTAAAAAACCAAATGGCAGCGAATGGGGTCGCGGCTCAAGCCTTGCTGATCCCTGAGATTGTTGAACTATCGGATGGCGATTGCGCTCGTTTACTCGAAGTGGCAGACGAATTGGCACGCTTTGGTTTGGGTATTGAGCCCTTTGGCGGTGGTGCAATTGCTATTCGCGAAACGCCTGCCATTTTGGGTGAGGTGAATGCGCGTGCTATGATCCTTGATATTCTGGACGAACTTGCGGATCAGGGC
>Ga0257120_1001523_pt1 | contig 15141 bp, 8 predicted proteins | sample SI106_10metaG_FD_190153 | JGI IMG/M metagenome (GOLD analysis project Ga0257120, IMG submission 190153) | Marine microbial communities from Saanich Inlet, British Columbia, Canada - SI106_10 | ecosystem: Environmental > Aquatic > Marine > Inlet | place: Canada: British Columbia | collected... | reverse complement strand
TCACAGCCATTATTATTTCTTTGTTACGGGATGTCAAAGATACTGCCACAATTGTTATTCAGCCATGCTGTCATGTTTTTTTTTCATTTACCCGAAATTGTGTCAGATTTTAAAATACTTTATTACCTTGGAGCCCTCAAAACTGAATATTTCATGTTTCAAAATGAATTCAAAAAAATCGTCGAAAGCCGCCGTAGTAACAGAAGCTTCGATCCGAACATTGAGGTTTCGCATGAGACCATCGAAAGAGGACTAAAAAATGCAGTTCTTGCGCCGAATAGCAGCAACATGCAATTGTGGGAATTTCAATGGATTGCAAGTCGGCAAATGCTTGAGGCTCTAACTCCACTTTGCCTAAATCAATCTGCGGCAAAAACAGCAAAACACATGGTTGTTTTTATTACCAGAAAAGACAAATGGAGATTGCGTGCAAAATGGAATCATGATAAGATACAAGAAAGTCTTCAGGGGCGTCCTGGGAAGCTTCAAAATAGCGCTTTAAAGTATTATAAAACATTGATTCCTATCGTTTATTTCAACGATCCTTTTGGTATAACGTCTTTGTTGAGAAAGTCCGTAAGTATGGTTTTAGGATTGAGGAAACCATTTTATCGTTTAGGAGGAAAAGCAGAACAACGCATTGTGGTTCACAAGTCTTGTGCATTAGCTGCTCAAAACTTCATGTTGTCCATTGCTGCAGAAGGTTTTCATAGCTGTCCGATGGAAGGGTTTGACAAAAAGAGGGTGAAAAAACTCCTCAATCTACCGAGAGGAGCTGAAATAAACATGATTATATCTGTCGGGAAAGGAACTGAAAAGGGCATTTGGGGACCTCGTTTTCGGGTCCCGTTCGATGAAGTCGTTCTAAAAAAATAGAATCTTTATTCTGAATCCTGCTCTTTCGGATCTTCTTTTTTCGCTCCTTTAGATTTTTTCTTAACCGTTAAACCATCCTTTGAAGCATTCAAATCCATGGTGACTTTTTCACCATCTTTGAAACTTGACTTAATGATTTCCTCCGCAAGCGGATCTTCGACATACTTCTGAATCGCTCTTTTTAATGGCCGCGCTCCAAATTTCTCGTCATAACCTTGATCAACGATAAACTCCTTTGCTTTTTCAGTAAGTTTAATATCGAATCCAAGAGATAAAATACGAGCGTAAAGATTCGCTAACTCAATATCAATAATACTATGAATCTCTTTCCTCCCAAGAGATTTAAACATGATCATATCATCAATTCTATTCAAAAATTCAGGAGAAAAAGCTTTCTTCAAAGCATTCTGAATTACAGATTTAACATTCTCGTCTTTAGATTCTTTTTGTGCTTGTGTACCAAAACCTACTCCAGTTCCAAAGTCAGCCAACTGTCGCGCTCCTATGTTTGAGGTCATGATCAAAATCGTGTTTTTGAAATCAATTTTCCGTCCCAAACCATCTGTCATGTGTCCATCATCGAGAACTTGTAATAATAAATTGAATACATCTGGATGCGCTTTTTCAATTTCATCAAGCAGAATGATAGCGTAGGGCTTTCTTCTTACCTTTTCCGTAAGCTGACCACCCTCTTCATAGCCAACGTATCCTGGAGGCGCTCCAACGAGTCTAGAAAGCGAGAATTTCTCCATATACTCAGACATGTCTATTCTGATTAATGCATCTTCTGTATCGAAGAGTTTCTTTGCGAGCACTTTCGCAAGTTGCGTCTTGCCCACACCAGTTGGCCCTAAGAAAAAGAAAGAGCCTATCGGCTTATTCGGATCCTTTAATCCAGCACGGTTTCTCTGAATGGCTTTCACCACCTTATTAACCGCCTCATCTTGACCAATAACGAGATTTTTAATCTCATCTGACATAACCACTAGCTTACCTGTTTCTGACTGAGAAACCTTAGTCACAGGTATACCGCACATCATGGAAACCACCTCAGCAACGTTCTCTTCAGTTACAGCAATCTTATTGTTTTTTGATTCTTCCTCCCATTTAAGTTTCGCAGCTTCAAGCTTCTCTAAAAGCTTACGCTCGTCATCTCTTAATTCTGCTGCTTTCTCATATTGTTGAGACCGTATGACTTGAGCCTTTTCCTCTTTAAGAGCTTCAACTCGCCCTTCAATTTCAGTAATTTCTTTAGGAACATTAATATTTGTGATGTGCACTCTTGATCCGACCTCATCTAATGCATCAATTGCCTTATCTGGAAGATGCCTATCCGTTATGTAGCGCTCTGTAAGTTTAACACAAGCTTCTATCGCCTCTTTTGTATAACTGACAGAATGGTGGTCTTCGTATCGCTCCTTTATATTCATCAAAATCTGAATTGTCTCCTCTGTATTTGTTGGCTCAATTATGACCTTTTGAAATCTACGCTCTAAAGCACCATCCTTTTCGATATGTTGTCGATATTCATCAAGTGTTGTGGCTCCTATTGCTTGGAGCTCTCCTCGCGCCAAAGCTGGTTTAAACATATTTGATGCATCTAGTGAACCACTCGCCCCTCCAGCACCAATAATTGTATGAATTTCATCTATAAACAATATGACATCAGGGTTTTTTTCAATCTCCTGCATGACTGCTTTCATACGCTCTTCGAATTGACCTCTATACTTCGTACCCGCAACAAGTGATGCAAGATCTAAAGACATTATTCTTTTATTGAAAAGTACTCGTGATACCTTTCTCTGCACAATTCTTAACGCTAAACCTTCCGCAATCGCACTTTTACCAACACCTGGCTCTCCTATCAAAATAGGATTATTCTTCTTTCTGCGCGAAAGAATTTGACTAACACGCTCGATTTCTTTTTCTCTACCAACAATGGGATCAAGTTTTCCTAAATCAGCCATTTTCGTTAGGTCACGCCCAAAATTATCAAGGACAGGTGTTTTTGATTTAGAATCTGTAGGCTTTTTTGAGGCAGGTGAAGAAAAAGGCTCTTCTTCCTCACTACTTCCTGGAAATTCTGCCTTAGGTCCTTTTGTCTCCTCTAGAATATTTTCATATTCGCTTCTCGCATTCTCGTACATGATTCCGTATTTATTTAAAATTTTACAAGCGGCACAATCCTCATATCTCAAAATAGTGAGCAAAATATGTGCCGTACCAATGACTGATGACTTAAATTGCTTTGCTTCTAAATAAGATTGTTTGATGATGTTTTCAGTTTGCTTCAGTAATGGAAGATTGGCATTTTCTAATTTCGCAACAGCCTGTCGCTCTAAAAGTATATCTACCTCTAGTTTGATTGCCTCAAGATCCAACTGAAACTCATGAACAATTCGCAATCCTGTCCCTTCATTCAATTTAATTAAGCCCAAAAGAAGGTGTTCTGCGCTAACAAATTCATTGCGCAATCTAAACGCCTCTTGACGGCTATGAGATAATAAATCTTTAACTCTCGGTGAAAATTTAGCTTCCATTTAATGTGTTCAATTCGGTACTGTACAAATATAATATGAATAATTTGTCAAATAGCTCTATTTATCCACAATTTGTACGAATATTTTGTTAGTAAAATACCTAAAAGATTGCGTTTTCTAGGGTTGTTATTTTGTAAATTTGGTTATTACTAAAAAGTAATGTTTGAAACTTAACTTAAGAGTGTAAAAAGATATGGCAGACGGAGAGAAAATAATTCAAATTAACATTGAGGATGAAATGAAGTCCGCATACATCGACTATTCGATGTCTGTTATTGTTTCTAGAGCGTTACCTGATGTTCGAGATGGTTTTAAACCTGTGCACAGACGTGTTTTGTATGGAATGCAAGATCTCGGGGTATACTCCAATAGACCCTATAAAAAATCAGCAAGAATTGTTGGTGAGGTTCTAGGTAAATACCACCCCCACGGAGATAGTTCTGTTTATGATACGATGGTGCGTATGGCTCAGGATTGGTCGCTTCGTTATCCTTTAGTGGACGGACAAGGTAACTTCGGATCTGTAGATGGAGACAGCCCTGCAGCGATGAGATATACTGAAGCCAGGTTAAAGAAGATTTCTGAAGAAATGCTTGACGATCTTGATAAAGAAACTGTTGACTTTAGACCGAACTTCGATGATAGTTTGAGTGAGCCAAGCGTTCTTCCTACAAAAATCCCAAATCTTTTAGTTAATGGTGCATCGGGGATTGCAGTAGGTATGGCTACAAATATGGCACCGCACAACCTTTCTGAAGTTATTGATGGCACTATTGCCTATGTTGAAAACAATGATATTGAAGTAGAAGAGCTTATTAATCATGTTAAAGCTCCTGATTTTCCGACAGGCGGAATCATCTACGGCTACGAAGGCGTGCGAAATGCATTTTTAACTGGGAAGGGGCGTATTGTAATGCGTGGAAAAGCTGAAATAGAAGAAAACAGCAACGGGAAAGAGCAAATCATCGTAACTGAAATCCCTTATCAGGTAAATAAGGCAGAGTTAATTCGAAAAACAGCGGACCTCGTAAATGATAAACGAATTGAAGGCATCTCCGATCTAAGAGATGAATCAGACCGAAATGGAATGCGTATTGTATTCGAAATTAAAAGAGACGCTATTGCCAATGTCGTTTTAAATAAACTATACAAATACACTTCGTTACAAACCTCATTTTCAGTAAATAACATATGTTTAGTTAAAGGAAGGCCTGAACTCTTGAACTTGAAGAGTATGATTTCTAATTTCGTTGAGTTTAGACATGAAGTCGTGGTTCGAAGAACGCAATATGAATTAAGAAAAGCTGAAGAAAGAGCGCATATTTTAGAAGGTTTAATTATTGCATCAGACAATATAGATGAAGTAATCGAAATTATAAAAGGTTCAGCCTCACCAGATAAAGCAAAAGAGAATTTAGCAGAACGTTTTGGGTTATCGGACATCCAGACGCGCGCAATTGTTGATATGAGACTGCGCCAACTTACAGGCTTGGAGCAAAACAAGCTTAGAGCTGAATATGATGAATTAATGAATACCATAGCAGACCTCAAGGACATCCTATCTAATGAGCCAAGAAGAATGGAAATAATTAAGTCGGAACTCATCGAAATTAAAAGTAAATATGGCGATGAGAGGAGATCCGTAATTGAGTATAGCGCAAGCGAAATGCGAATTGAAGATTTAATTGCAGATGAAGAAGTTGTTGTAACTATATCTCATGCGGGATACATTAAAAGAACAAGCTTAGCCGAATATAAGGTACAGAACAGAGGTGGAATGGGGTCTAAAGGCTCTACCACAAGAGAAAAAGATTTCTTGGAGCATCTTTTTGTAGCAACAAACCACAACTACCTTTTGATTTTCACTGAAAAGGGTCGTTGCTTCTGGATGCGCGTTTTTGAAATTCCAGAAGGATCAAAAATTGCTAAAGGAAGGGCCATTCAAAATCTCATTAATATTCCACAGGATGATAAAGTAAAGGCATACGTTAAGGTCCAAGATATAACTGACTCAGAATACATCAACAACAACTTTATTGTGATGTGTACCAAGTCGGGTGTTATTAAGAAGACTTCACTAGAGGCCTACTCAAGACCACGAACAAATGGAATTAATGCAATTACAATTCGGGAAAATGATGAATTACTCGAGGCAAAACTTACCAACGGTAATAATGAAATCGTTTTAGCGTCAAGTTCAGGAAGAGCAATTAGATTCAATGAGGAAGCTGTAAGACCAATGGGTCGTAATGCCTCAGGTGTTAGAGGAATTAAAATTGATGATACTACAGAAGAAGTTGTAGGTATGATATGCGTTGAAGATGTATACACAACCATACTTGTCGTCTCTAAAAGAGGTTATGGAAAACGAACCTACTTGAATGACCCTGAAGACAAAGAACCTGTTTACAGAATCACAAACAGAGGTGGGAAAGGTGTCAAAACACTAAATATCACGAGCAAAACTGGAGATTTACTTTCAATCAAAAATGTTGTGGATGAGGACGACTTGATGATCATTACCAAAAGTGGTGTGGCCATCAGAATGAATGTTGACAGTATAAGAACGATGGGAAGAGCAACTCAAGGCGTTAGACTTATCAATCTAAAAGGGACCTCTGAGATTGCTGCAATCGCAAGAGTACCTCGGGGCGATGAAGATGAAGCGGGAGAAGAAATTTCACTTGACGGCGAAGAAGATCAAAAGGATAGCTCCAGCGAAACAGATACTACTGAAATTGATACCTCGGAAGAATAAATTAAAAAATGGCACAACATTTGAAAGTGCTTTTGTAAATACACAATTATGAAAATGAGAACAAATACCTTATTTATTTTAGTTCTAATGGTTTCTGGATTTGGGCTTTCCCAAAAAAAGAATGTTACTGATGCTGCCATGCTTATGAAGAAATATAGCCCGATGGCAGGTGCTGAAAAAGCGAAAGAAACAGTGACAAAAGCAAAATCTTTTATTGATTTAGCAGCTGCTAACGAAGAAACCAAAAATGGGATGAAAATGCACCTTTACAGGGGTATGGTTTATTACGCGCTCATTGAAGTTGCTCAGTTTGATGCAATGTCGGGAAATACCCCGGATGAACTATTGTTAGAGGAGTACCAGACAATCTCCATGGAAAGCTTTGCTAAGGTATTAAATGATCCAAAAGGTAAATATACTCAGGATGCTGAACGGTTTATTGATAGTCGGGTTGATCAATACTTCAATATGGGGCTCGGCATGTATAATCAAAAGAATTTTGAAATGGCCTTTATGAGTTTTGCCGGTGCATACCAAGTTAAATTGTTTTTAGGACAAGAATATGAGGATGCTAAGGTGAATGCCATGGCCACGTATAGATACGTAGCTGATTCACTTATCAGAGTTGAAGAATTGACAAAAGCCGAAGAACTTACCGATGTAGCGAACGAGCTATTCCCAAAAGACATGACAGTTTTAACGAATTACATTAATATTTCGCTTAAGGGAGGAAACACAGAAAAATCTGAAATCTATATTAAAGAAGCACTTGAAATTGACCCAAATAACAAACAGCTCTATTACATTCTTGGAACATCTTTTATTGAGCTAAAGGAAAATGAGAAAGCGGAAACGAATCTACTCAAAGCAATTGAAATTGATCCAGAGTATGTGAATGCACATTCAAATCTAGCTGCCCTATACATGGATTGGAGTATTGCACTTGGAGATGAGGCAAGGGATTTGGATTACAGAGATCCTCGTGTCAACGAATTAGAAGACAAGAAAAAAGTTTTATTAACCAAAGCAATACCAAGTCTTGAAAAAATGATCGTTGCTTTTCCTGATAATAAATCAGTAATGAAGAATTTAGCCATGGCGTATCGCGCAAGCGGAAACGAAGAAAAATTCAACGAATGGTATCAAAAATCTAAAAACTAATATAAATGTCCTTCGGGACATTTTTTTTTGAATCTTATTTTTTTGTTCAAGTATGAACTTTAACTACTTTTGTAGCCGATGAATTTCCTGTACCCCAATACACTTTGGTTCTTACTCCTACTCTCTATACCTATTCTAATTCATCTATTTCATTTTCGACGACATAAAAAGATTTATTTCTCATCGCTGCAATTTATGCAGTCACTTCAGAAAGAAAAAAAATCTATTCAGAAGCTACAGAGCTTATTAATTTTACTCTTTAGGTTAATGGCACTTGCGTTTCTTGTCCTTGCCTTTGCACAACCATTTGTATCCGATTTGAAGAATTTAAATCGCTCCAATGAATCTATTGTCAGTATATATATCGATAATTCATATTCGATGTCCGCAAAAGGCTTGAATGGAGAATTACTCTCAGAAGCTAAACAAGCGGCTAAAGCGTTAATCTTAGCATCTCCAAAAAATCAACGTTACACCATAAGTAGTAATGAACTTAACGCCGTTCAAAAGAGAATTCTTAATGCAAAGGATGCTCAAATTGAGATTGACAAGCTTGAATACACCCCTATTCAAAGAACCTTCGATAATTTATATAATTGGCACCAAGAATTACAAGTCGAAGCAACAGAGAATAGAAAACCTATACATTTTGACTTCTTATTCCTAAGTGATTTTCAAAGCGAATTCTTTGATATTACGAGCATAAAAAAAGATAGTTCTTCAACCTCGGCTATTTGGCAGTTCTCTCCTCAAAAATCAGAAAACTGCTATGTTGACTCCTTATGGTTCAACTCGAAAACCCATAGGTTTGGTGATGATAGTGAGCTTACCTTTCGCTTGAACAATAATAGCCAAGAGCGACTCGTCAATTTTGAAGTAAACGTGAGTACTAATAATGGTTTCGATAAGGACCTATTTGTTGATATCCCTAAAAATGCATTTATAGATGTTAGTGTCACGATACCAAATAAGACAAATAAAGTCGTAAACGGTAAGATTGAATTGCGAGATCAATCAATATTTTGGGATGATGTTTTTTTCTTTAGTTTTCAAAATACAACGGAAAGTAAGGTATTCATCATTAATGGAATTGATGCAAACAGCAGCGTTATAAAAGCATTTGAAACTGAACACTTTTTCAAAATAACAGAAACTGCTATTCAAAGCGTAAATCAGTCTGACCTGAACAAGCAACAACTTGTTGTTCTCAATGGTATTCGAAATATATCAAGCGGATTGAGGGCTGACTTATTAAAATTCAAAGCAAGAGGTGGGAATATTTTTGTACTACCTTCAATGAAAGCAAATATAACTGAGCTCAACCCACTTCTTAAATCTATTGGCCTTCCGGAAATAAAAACCATACGAACAGTTGATTTAAAGGCAGATAAACTGGCATTAAAAGATCCGATATATAATGGTGTTTTTGAAAACCAGGATGAGAGTCTAAACTTACCGAGTTTTAGAAGGGTTTTTAATAGCAACTTCAAACAAACTACTGCGATACCCTTAATGTTTTTAAGAGATCAAAGCCCCGTTTTCTTTAGAACACTTGATCATTCTTTCGGATTATATTCGAGTCTTGATGATAATAGCTCTGATTTGATTTTAAATAGTTTATTTCCTGTGCTATGTATAAGAATAGCTGAAACTGCTGGGAACTCGACTCTACCCTACTATTTTGTTGGTCAAGATGAAATCATACCATTTGAGAAGGACAGAGGTAACGAAAAACCTGTCAGGCTTCAAAATGAATCAAACGATTTTATTCCAAAAATCATACAAGAAGGCTCCTACAACTATATTGATATTTCAGGTATTGAAGCAATGGAGAATCTACGACAAGGCAATTACATTCTAAATCAACAAACGTCATCAAAAAACCTCTCGCTTAATTATAATCGAAAAGAATCATCAATATTATACAAGTCACTAAATGAAATTAAAAAAGAGCTAAACACAGCTGGAATTAAAAATATCAGAACAGAGTCCATAAATGAAAGGACAAATTTCAAAACATTTAAATTGAACAATAACTGCGAGTATTGGCGTATTTGTATCTTTATTACCATACTTGCTGTTTTTTGTGAAATACTAATTGCAAAATTCTGGAAAAAATAAATTATGAACGTTCTACTGAAACAAGCCAAAATTATAGATAAGAGCTCAAGCCATCATAATTCCAAAAAAGATATCCTTATCGAAAATGGTATAATTACGGCGATAAATGACCAAATCGATGTTAACCAAGCTGATAAAGTCATTAGTTCTAAAAATCTTCACGTTTCACAAGGTTGGATTGATTTAAAAGCACATTTTTGTGACCCTGGCCACGAATACATAGAAACTATTGAGACAGGATTAAATAAAGCAGCAAGTGGGGGCTTTACAAAAGTGGCAATACTTCCGTCTACGAAACCTGTAATGGACCAAAATGGATCAATTGATTCAGTATTTAGAAAAGCACAACATAGCGCAACACTGCCATTACCAATGGGGTGCCTGACGAAAGGAATGAAAGGTGATGAGCTTGCTGAATTGTTTGATATGAGAAATTCAGGTGCAGTAATGTTTACAGATGACCGTATTTCAACAAGTTCTGGCGTATTAAATAACGCTCTAATGTATGCACAGAATTTCAATGGACAAATCACGGTAAGTGTCGGGAACGCGAGTCTATATAAAAACGCACAGGTTAATGAAGGTGTGGCCTCTTTAAAGACTGGTCTTAAGGGTGAGCCAAGTATATCAGAAGTCATTGAAATTGAACGTCACCTGAGAATACTTGAACATACGAATGGAAGACTACACCTCAGTGGTGTATCCACTGAAGAAGGCGCCCGACTCATAGCAGCAGCAAAAAAGAAAGGACTGAATGTGACTGCCGAAACACATATCATGAATTTATGCTTTGAAGACGAAAAGGTTTTAGATTTTGATACAAATTTCAAAACAATACCACCCTTACGTAAAAAAAGTGATGTGCAAGCTCTTATTAACGCTCTAAAAGAAGGCGTTATAGACTGTGTAGTCTCTAATCACAGACCCACAAATGAAGATGAAAAGGATGTGGACTTTGAAACTGCGTCATCCGATACGCCACAATTACAAACCTTATTTCCTGCATTAAATTCGATAAGTAAAATTGATGCGGAGCTTTTAGTTACAATATTAGCTGAAAGACCAGCCAAAATTCTAAAAATTAAGCACAACGTAATAGAAAACAAAGGGTTAGCGAATATTACTATATTTGACCCAACCGAAAAATTTGATGCGCTTGTGCTATCTTCAAAAGACAAAAAATACTCCCCTTTCAATATAGATTCACTTCAAGGAAAAGTTTTAGGTATCATGAATAACGGAAACCTTAAGCTAAATTAAGCTGTGAAAAAAACATCCTTTCTCAAAGAATTTCTAACCCGAAAGAACCAAGTGGGTGCAGTTGCACCAAGCTCAAAATACCTTACAAAAAAAATGTTAGGAGGTCTTGAGTTAGTTAATGCTGACGTGGTAATTGAATTGGGGCCAGGAACAGGTGTTTTTACTGAAAGGCTTCTTGAATTAATTGGGCCGAAAACGACCCTATTGGTAATTGAAATTAACGAAACATTTTACGAAAATTTAAAAACACAAATAAAAGATCCTCGCGCAATAATTGTTAAAGGCTCAGCAACTGATCTCGACCTTTACCTAAAACAGATTGATAAAAAAGAGGCTGATATCATCATATCTTCTCTTCCTCTTGCGGTTCTGCCGAAAACTTTACGAAACAGGATTGTGTTATCAGCCAAGAACATATTAAAAACGGGTGGGCTGTATGTGCAGTTTCAATACTCACTTCATTCCATTAGAATCTTAAAACGCGTATTCAATTCAGTGAAAATTAAACACTGTACCTTGAATATCCCTCCAGCTTTCGTCTATACTTGTACGAAGAAATAGAAGAAATACGTAACTTTGCAAAAAAACTTCTAATGCTTAGTGTACAAAACCTTTCATTACAATTCGGAAAAAGAGTTCTTTTTGACGATGTGAATTTAAAATTCGTTAACGGCAATTGCTATGGCGTAATCGGTGCCAATGGAGCTGGTAAATCAACTTTTCTCAAAATATTAACGGGTGATCAGGACCCTACGACAGGTTTTGTGAATCTTGAGCCAGGTAAAAGAATGGCTGTGCTTAAGCAAAACCATTTTGAATTTGATAAAGAGACAGTACTTCAAACGGTTATCATGGGACATAAACGACTTTATGAAATCATGGTAGAAAAGGATGCTATTTATGCCAAACCGGATTTTAGCGAAGCTGATGGAATGCGCACGGGGGAACTCGAAGGTGAATTTGCAGACCTTGAAGGATGGAATGCTGAAACTGATGCTGCTGCCCTACTAAGTAATCTTGGTATCGAGGAAAGCAAGCATTATCAGTTTATGGAAGAACTATCAAGTGACCTAAAGGTTCGTGTGCTCCTCGCACAAGCGCTATTTGGTAATCCTGATGTCTTGATTTTGGATGAACCTACCAACGATTTAGATATAAGGACGATAGCCTGGTTAGAAGAATTTTTGTTTGAATTTAAAAATACGGTTATTGTTGTCTCACACGATAGACACTTTTTGGATACTGTATGCACCCATGTATGCGATATTGACTTTTCTAAAATAAATCTATTTACAGGGAACTATTCATTTTGGTATCAGTCTTCACAGCTTGCGTTACGCCAAAGATCTGATAAAAACAAGAAAGCTGAGGAGAAGAAAAAAGAACTTATGGAATTTATCGCAAGGTTCTCAGCAAATGCAGCGAAATCGAAACAAGCTACCAGTCGAAGAAAGATGTTGGACAATCTAGACCTTGAAGAAATCAAACCTTCATCAAGAAAATATCCAGGAATCACTTTTCATCAGGAAAGAGATGCTGGGAATCAAATTTTATCCATTTCTGGCTTAAGTAAAGACTCTTCTGATGGTACACTATTCAAAAACATCAACTTAATCGTAAATAAAGGAGATCGAATAGCATTTGTATCCAAAAACTCACTTGCCGTTACTGCATTATTTGAAATCTTGAATGGCACACAACATTCGGACTCAGGTGAGTTCACATTCGGAACAACAATTAAAAGTGCCTACCTACCTAATGACAACTCAAATTATTTTGAATCTAAAGAATCTCTTATAGATTGGCTCAGACAATTTGCAGAAACAGACGAGGAAAAAGAAGATGTCTACCTTCGAACTTTTTTAGGTCGAATGTTATTTACTGGGGAAGAAGCCATGAAGTCTGCAACTGTATTGTCTGGTGGTGAAAAAGTAAGATGTATGCTATCAAAAATGATGTTAGCAAAAGGGAATGTTATTTTAATGGATGAACCTACGAACCACCTCGACCTCGAATCTATTACAGCACTCAATAATGCTATGGCAGAATATAGAGGAAGCCTACTTTTCACCTCACATGACCACGAGCTCGTTAATACGGTGGCGAATAGAATTATTGAAATAACACCATCAGGAACAATCGATAAAATGATGAGCTATGACGAATATTTAAAAGACTCGAAAGTTATAAGCCTGAGGGAGGAAATGTATGCCTAAAAATGAACCGAGCGGTGAGGTTAGTTTTAAACTAACCTGCCCTAATCCGAATGACCAGTACCTTTCTATCGAATGTAGATTACCGGTAAATCAAAAGAACATCGAACTCTTTTTACCCTCGTGGCGGCCTGGACGATATGAAATCACGAATTTCGCAAAAAACATAAGAGGATTCAAGGTCTTGAATGATCTAAATCAACCTATCCCTTTTCATAAAAGCACAAAAGACTCATGGAAGGTAGCATGTGAAGGAACGAAAACAATCACAATAAAATATCAATACTATAGCCACGAACTAAATGCAGGGTCTACGTTTGTAAGTGAGGACTTACTTTATGTAAATCCCGTAAATTGTCTGATTTATTCAAACGAGCATTTTAATAGTACTATTAAAATTGAGCTTTTCATCGCTGATGAGTGGAATATTGCTACAAGTCTTAAGCAAAAAGGTAAAACATTAATTACTACCAATTTTGACAATCTATTTGATTCTCCTTTTATATGCGCTCAAAATTTAGTTAAAGAATATTACGAAGTTAACGGCATTCGATTTTATATCTGGTTTAATGATCTTTTGAATATACCTTGGGAAAAACTAATTGCTGATTTTAAGAAATTTACGACCAAGCAAATAAAGGATTTTGGGGAATTCCCTTCAAAAACATTTCACTTTTTAATCCACACCCCTCCTTTTAAAGCCTACCACGGAGTGGAACACTTAGAAAGCACAGTGATAGCTTTAGGTCCATCTTATGATGTTTTTAAAGGATTATATACTGAACTATTGGGTGTTTCATCTCATGAATTGTACCACGTTTGGAATGTAAAAAGCATTCGACCTAAAGCCATGAGGCCTTACGCATTTAGAAAAGAAAACTATTCAAAACTTGGTTATATCTATGAAGGTATTACGACCTATATGGGAGACCTCTATTTATTAAAAAGCGGGGTCTTTTCAATGACGCAATATCTTAAAGAACTTCAAGTTCAGTTTCAAAGACATTTCGATAATCCTGCAAGGTTTTATACTTCCGTTGGTGACTCTTCATTCGACACATGGCTAGATGGTTATACCGCGGGAGCTCCAGGTAGGAAGTTATCGATTTATGTAGAAGGCTGCTTACTTGCATTCGTAACAGATTACTTGATCCGAAAGTCTACAAAAAACAAATATGGTATAGAGGAAGTCATGCGAAGGCTTTATTTCAATACCGATATAGCTGAAAATGGATTTGAAGAAGAAGATTATCAAAAACTTCTAGAAAATATATCTGGTATTTCATTTCAAAGTTTCTTTGACAACTATCTCAACGGAAATCACTCATACGAGCCCATTCTTCAAGACGCCTTAGACTATTTTGGATTAGAAATGCAATTAAATGACAATCCTTTAATTGCTGAGCATGCTTTGGGCATGAAACTTCACCCGACGAAGTCAACACTTCTTTCAATAGCTATTGGATCTCCCGCAGAAATGTGTGGAATGAGAATTGGAGATCAAATTATTGGCATAAATCAAATGCGTTTAAATAATGACTTCGAACAGTGGCTAGCGTACTTTAATTTAAACGACATTAAGATTACAGTGGTTAGAGCGCAGAAAATTATTGAAAAGAAAATGCCTATTGTACATAGAACTTTTTTCCAAAAATATGCACTCAAAGTTTTAGATGATAAGTCCTCAAATCAATCTAAAGCGCTTCGATCTTGGGCTTGTGATGGTTCTTTATAAAATTTAAGTATCAATAAAGGCAGCAAGGTTAAATCCAAAATCAATGCAACAAACAAGGTTATTCCGAGCAATAATCCCATATTAAAAGTCCCCATAAAGGTCGAAAATAGAAGCAATAAAAATCCACTACAAAGAATTAATGTAGTTAGCACCATAGCCTTACCTGTTACAATGAAGGAATGTTTCAATGCTTCAGGTACAGATTTTCCCTTCATGAGCTCGAACTTAAACTTGCCTAATAAATGAATAGTATCATCCACAGCAATACCAAAAGCGATTGTAAATATTATAGATGTACTGGTCTTTACTTCAATTCCAAGATACCCCATTATTGCGGCAATAAAAACCAATGGAATGGTATTAGGCAAAAGACTGATCAATACCATTCTCAAAGACTTAAAGACCAATCCCATGATAATTGAGACAACTCCGATGGAAAGTAAAAGACCGTAAATCAAACTATTAGAAAGATATCTA
>Ga0257120_1001518_pt1 | contig 15153 bp, 14 predicted proteins | sample SI106_10metaG_FD_190153 | JGI IMG/M metagenome (GOLD analysis project Ga0257120, IMG submission 190153) | Marine microbial communities from Saanich Inlet, British Columbia, Canada - SI106_10 | ecosystem: Environmental > Aquatic > Marine > Inlet | place: Canada: British Columbia | collected... | reverse complement strand
TTATGCAATAAATAAAACAATGTTTTTTTTAAGTATTGTATAGGTAGATAATACTTTTGTTGTATTATTTAAAAATAATTATATTTGAATAAATTTGAAATAAAAACCTAATATTACACTACAACAAGAATATAATATCCCAATTTATCTTATTAATAAATGTATTTTAGTAAAACTCAAATTAAAGTATCTTTTTTAATATTTTGAACAAATTATAATTTGAAAGTACTAAATATCTTACAATTTATATCTAAACTTTAAGTTGTAATGATGCTGAAATCAGAGATGATGAAAGAAATCCTAAAGTTTCTCAGAATAAAAATTATTTGGTTTATTGAGATTCCAAATAATTTATCTAAAACAAACTTCTTTTTTACAAACCACGACTAATAAAAATCTAACTTTAGTATAACAAACATTTATTTTGAACATTCAGTAATATTCGATTAAGATAAATTAAAAAACAATAATATTTCACTATTAGTTGACAAAAACCTGATTGAAAATAATATTAATAAAAATAAATAAACCGTATATTTATATACCAATTTGGTTCACAAATATCGGGATATAACAAATAAATGATAGTTCAAGATTTAATAGGTACCTTTTCAATTATTGGAAATAACCAAAATATAGATAATGATGAAAACTCTTATCGTGGATTACTCTCTTTGTCTTTAGATGAGCACCAGAGGATTATCGCAAAGTGGATAATCGATGAAAATCAGGAACAATTTGGAACAGGTTTTTTTAAAAATAATATTTTAGTTATCAACTTCATGTACAAGGGTTATAATGATAAAATGTACAAAGGAATAGTAGTTTATAAATGCTTAAATAAAGACATTTTAGAGGGGTTTTGGTCTGAAGAACATGGAAACCCACAATTTTTAGGTATCGAAAATTGTTTTAGAATAAAGAATTCTAAAACAATTTTAAATTAACTTATTTTGGAACACCTGCTTTATAAATTTCTACTTCTGAGTCTGTTTCAATCTTATAAGCCGTATCTGCTTTAACTAAAATTGCTTGACCTTTTTCTAAAGACATAGTTTCATTACTTTGCGTAAAAGTTGCAGTACCCTTTAAAAGAATTAATATTTCTAAAGAATTTGATATTGATTTATGTACGATAGATTCTGATAATTCAATTTTACTTAATTCAAAGTCTTTTGCTAACGTTTTATAAATAACCTCTCCATTTGCTATATTTCGGTTTCCCTTTAAAATATTAGGAATCGTTGGTTCAAATTTTGTGTTTTTAATAAGTTCTAAAACATCGATATGTTTAGTTGTTAAACCTGCTCTTAAAACGTTATCCGAATTTGCCATCAATTCCATATTTACTCCTTCTAAATATGCATGTGGCACGCCAGCATCTTGAAAAATAGCTTCTCCTCTTGATAAATTTAAAATATTAAAGAAATAAATAGAAAATATACCCTTATCAATATTTTTCTCTTCTTTATTCACTAATGATTTAGCTGCCCAAAATGCAGGAGTTGATTTTTCTAGTTCATTATTTAAATATTTAGGAAGAATTCTTTCTACTAATGGTTTCAAAACTTCGTTTACTTCATCTTGACTATATTCCATTACTTTTTTGTAAAGACCTATGTAACCTTCTTCTAAAAATATAGGTAATAAGAAACTTAATTCTGGAGTTTCATTAATATTTCTTGTCAACTTATTTACATCTAAAAAACCATGTAGCAACCAAAATTCAGTTAAAGCAACCATTATTTCTGGCTTGTGATTTTCATCTTTGTAATTCCTATTACTTGCACTTAAAGGAATCCCTATTTCGTTTTCATTTTTGTAACCTATTTCGGCAGCTTCTTTACTTGGATGTACTTGTATAGAAAGCATTTCCTTAACATCTAAAACCTTAAATAAGTACGGTAATTTACCAAAGTTTTTTGCAGTTTGTTGTCCTAAGGCATCTTGGGGATTTTCATTTAAAAAAAGGTCTAAAGAAATAATTCCTTTCTCAGTAATAACTTTTGATGGGGCTTTTAAATGAGCTCCCAACCAATACTCTGCATAACAATAATTTTCTTTAATATTTTCAGAGATTAAATTTGGAATAAAACTTTTTCCTCCCCATTCGTAATTTTGAACTTCTCCTTTAATCTTATAAAATTTATTCATTTATTCTAAAAAAATAACGTCAACTATTAATTAATTCGTCAAGAGGAAACACTTTTCTTAACAGAACTCTCTCTTCCTTTTTATCTAATAAATCAATGTCAGTAATTTTAACTAATTTTTCAAATATTACTTTACTCAGGGAGTCTTTTGGTTTTGTATAAAATATTAAATCAAGATCATTTATGTTATATAAAAATCGAACACCAGCCTTTACAGCCTGCATTAACGTTTTTTCTTTTCTTAAATTTAATATAAAAACATCACATTTTGATTTATTTTTTAATTTCGTGAGCAAATTTAAGATTTTATTATCATTACCGTTATTAATAAGACAAATTCTAATATGTTTATTAAAAGATAATTTAACAGATAGATTATTTAATACTGTGAAGTCTTCTTTATCAAAAATTATAATTAGTCCTTTTTTCATATTAATTAGTATAATCTTATTAAAAAATAATATCAAGCAGATAGTCAATTTTTATTCAATCATCCAGCCTCGTTTTAGTAGTAATCTACGGAATGCGTTTCCTAAAAACAATAACCTAATTTTTAGTATAATGACTAATATTTTTATAATTAGCAATGGTGAAGACTAGTTGCATTTTAAAAATACTTAACTGAATATTCAATTAACCGTAATAATGCCCTTTAATAGTTTTTGATTAAACTAATGAATACTAACTAATATTAATAAATATTTTAATACGTCATTTATGTTAACTCATTATCAATATTACTCAGTAACAACTGATAAATATTTAGAATCATAAATATAATTTTGTAATTAAATTAATTACGCCACATCAGTTTGCTGAAAAGCATTATAAAGTTCACTAAAACCATCACCGTATATGTAAAATCTTTTCTGATTTCTGAGTGCTATAGCTTTAAGTGTTTTTAATGCATTAAAACCATCCATATCTATTTGATTTAAAGAATCAATATTTACTAGTACAGTGGCTACATCTGACTGTTCTATTATATGTTCAAAATGAGTATTAAACGGTCTTATTGTTGATGTATTCAGTTTTCCTATTAAATGAAATACTCCGTTATTTTTAGAAATTTGTAATGACATAATTTTTTTAATTTGATGTTATTAATTGTTAACATTACAAATATCATGTAGTTACACTAAAAACATATTCAAATTTCGCTGAATGACCTTTTTTTTTAGTTCAACCGTTTAAAAGTATTGGTTAACCATATTAATAAAAAACATCTTGTTCAATCAAATAAATTAGAGATTATTATTTAATTTTCTTAATAAAAAAGTAAAACATTACGGAGTCTTAAAACCCTATTGATTTTGGATCTTAGACAAGTATGAAATACAAAGCAAAAGTCTGCTTACTAATCCATAAAAGTATAGTTCTGCTCAACTATAAAAAGAGTCACTTCAACCGTTAATGTAAATCAAGAAAATGAATCGGTATTAAAAATGCATTCTACTATTGTCTCTAAAATAATAATTAGAAGATAATTGTAGCACATACTATAGGTATATATCAAAGTAATTTTCAAGATATAAAGTAATAATATTTTTCTGAAACCTCTTAAAATGAAATCAATTAGTACTTTTAAATAATGGAGTTTGTCGCTTTGTATATAATTACTGATATGTTTATATGATCTAATTTACAAACGTTTAGTATATTGTGTAATAAATAAAAAGATTGTCTAGGAAAAATCTAGATTTAGATTATTAAAAAAAAATTATCATTACCAAAGGTTTAGATAGATAATTAAAGTAAATCTAGTCGTTTCATTAACTCTGGACGTTTAGACCTACTTACAGGAATAACATCTTTTTTTATCAATACACTATTATCTTCTATATCTACAATTTTTTTAAGATTGATGATGTAAGAGCGATGAATTTTTAGAAATAAGGACTCCGGTAACTTTTCTTCAATTTTTTTAAGTGTAGAATGAACAGTATAATCTTGATTCTCTGTTTTTATTTTAATATAGTCGCCTTTAGCTTCTATTAAATAAATACTCGGTAAATCTATTTTAATTAATCTACGATCTATGTTTATGTAAAAATCATTTTCAACATCAGGAGTATTATTAATTTGACTAGCCGTAGAATTTGATGATATTTCTTTTTTATTTACTTTTTCAATCGCTTTTATGAAGCGAGGTAGTTTTATAGGCTTCACAAGATAATCCAGAATAAAATCATACTCAAAGGCCTCAAGAGCAAACTTAGTATCTGAGGTAGTTAGTATTATCTTTGGCGGATTTTTTAAACTTTTAATAAAGTCTAAACCACTAAAATTTGGCATATGAATATCTAAAAATATTAAGTCTACAGTATTTTCATTCAAAAATTTCATGGCCTGCATCGCATTAGAAAATTCACCTGAAATATGTAAATCATCTATTTCATTGCATAAGGTTTTAATTATAACCCTTGCCATTTTTTCATCGTCAATAATAATACAATCCATAATACTTATATAGTTTCTAGATATGATGAAATTACCATTAAAATTTTTTCAAATTCTTCTTTTTTTGAGAAACTCAATTCTCGAAGATTATGTTCAAACTCATTAGCAATTTTATAACTCTTTTCAAGGCCTAAAATACTAATTTTATGTTTAATTCTATGTACATTTTCTTCGATTATTTTAAATTCTTTTTTTTCTACACTCTCAAAGTAACATTTTTTTTCTTCTGGAAACTCAGTTTTTATTATACTAATAAGTTCATTTTTAACCAATTCGTCACCTCTAGCTAATTGATTTACATAATCTAAATTTGGTTGATCCATATTTATTTTTTTCACTCAAATAATTCCCATTAGCAGAACAAAAAAAATGCCCAACTAAAATTTTTATATTTTTTAGTTCTAAGATTTATGTTTTTTAATTGTAAAATAAAAAACAGTTCCAACACCCGGTTCACTTTCTAACCAAATATCACCTTCGTACAAATCAATAATTTTTTTTACAATAGACAATCCGATACCAGTTGAATCTTCTCTTTTATTTAATAATGTAAAAATTTTAAAAATCTTATCATGATACTTTTTTTCAATTCCAATTCCATTATCTCTAATTGAAAATTGATGAAAAGTATTGTTATCCTTATAATCTATTTCTATTAATCCTTGTTCTTTATCAGAAAACTTAATAGCATTACTTATAAAATTTTGAAACAATTGTTTAAATTTTGTCTTATCTCCTTTAACTACAGGTAATTTACTTAATATAGAAAGCTCTATGTTCTCTGGAATTAATAATGTTTTTTGTAAACTAATTAATATTTCGTTTAAGTCTACATCTCCATCTAATTGCACACTTGATCCTGCACTGGAGTATTTTAAAACATCAGAAATTAATTTTTCCATAGTTTCTATTGTGGTGTCTAAAAGGCTAAAATTTTGTAGAGTTACCTCATCAAATTTATCGTGATTATCTGATTTAATCCAAGAGGTTAAGGCCTCAATACTTCTTAAAGGAGATTTTAAATCATGGGATACAATATGTGCATACTCATGTAATTGATTATTACTTTTTTCTAATTCTTTATGAATTTTTTCTTTTTGAGCTTCTAATGCTCTAAATTGAGTAATATCAAGGTGAATTCCAATACCACCAGTAATTTCGCCATTTAGGTTATAATTTGGAGCACCACTCACCAACCAGTGCCTTGTGCCTCCATCCTTGTGTTTAATTTCTAATTCATAAGAATTAGAAATTCCTTTCTTTCGTTTTAAATTTTCGTTATTTATAATCTCTTCCTGTGATTTTAATTTATAGACTTCAATTCCTTTTTTACCTATTAATTCTTCCTCAGGATAACCAGACATATCAGAAAAACTTTGATTAATCATTAAGATTTCATCATCAGTATTAACCTCCATTAGACCTAGGTTCATATTGGCGATAATATTACTATATTTTTCTTTCTGAGCCTCTAAACTTAAACTGTATTTTTTTTCTAATGTTATATCTCTAAAAGTCCAGAAAAACCCTTTGATTTTTCCTGAAACTATGATAGGTGTATAATTTCTCTCTAAAATTGTACCATCAATCATTTCTAATTGATCACCAAAAACCCCAACCCTTCCTTTTATAACTTCACGCATTCTTTTTGTAAAAAAAGTTGGATCCTTAAACAAAAACTTATTTTTTTCTAAAACTAATTTGCAATCTATTCCAATCAATTCATCGGGCTTAGCTTCGATTTTAAAAAACTTACAAAATTTTGTGTTTGAAGAAATTATTTTTCGATTTTCATCTTCAAGAACAACACCACTATTTAGATTTAAAACGAGCACAGATAGCCTGTTTTTAGATTCTATCAGTAAATCTTGAGCCTCCTTATCTTTTGTGATATCTCTAATAATTCCTTGTGCCGCTATTGGTTTATTATTTTTATCAAAAACAGTAGTAGCATTGATTTGCACCCATTTAACTTCTTTTTTTTTGGTATAAACTCTAGCTATATAATTATTAAAATAACCTCTTTCTTGCAGTTTTGTAAAAGATTTATAAGCATATTCCTCATCCTCTTCATGGATAATATCAGGTATCGAAAATTGTTCTTTTCTTATATCATAGCCAAAGAGTTCTACTGCACCGTCATTCATTTTTATGACATTACCGAATAAATCCATAACGAGATACGCATCATTAATGTTTTCGAATATCCCTTTTAAAGTAGATAACTTCTCTTCTAAAAGATTGTTGAGCTTTAGGTTTGAAAGCTTTAATTCTGAAGAAATATTATATAATTCTTTAGATTTATCTTCAAGAATTTTTTCTGCTGATTTCCTTGCCGATTTTTCACGTTTTAAGGCACGTTTTAATATTTCAATTTGATCTTGACTCATTAATTTTTATTAACGGTAAATCTTACTTCCGTACCATCCCCTTTAATTTTATCTAAAAGTATAGTCGCAGAACTATTAAAATACTCAAAAGTTTTATTCATTAAACCTAGTCCAAAATGATGCATTGCTCTACTAGATTTATAAACCATCGTTATAGAAGTTTTTGTTTTATTTTCTACGATAAAAGTAGGCAACTCTGCATCAGGGTATATTTTAAGGACTTCCACATGTATATGATTTTCAATAGAGGCTAACATTTCTATTGCATCATTATATGTAGCTAAAAGATCAGGGTAACTTGTTTCTATAACCGAAAAAAAGTGTTCTCCGTATACCAATAATAAGTCGTCTGGTGATATACCAGTATTTTTGCTTAAATTTGTGAGTAGTAGAAGCATTTCTGAAAAACTATAGGTACCAACAGCCGTATAAACACCCCCTGAACCAAGATTTGATTGATAAATAATTTTATCTACCATTTCTAACCCAAACTTATCCTCTACTAAATCTAGAAACTCCGTAAAAACAATTCCTTTCATTTATATTTTTTTTAATTCATTCATACTCCAATATACCAAAATATCTTTAATTTTATTTACATAGTCGTCATATTTTAAAGGTTTTAAAACATAACCAGAAACTCCTATTCGATAACATTCCAATAAATCTTTTTGATTATCTGATGTTGTTAATATGATAATAGGAATGTGTTTAAATTCATCTTTTTCTTTTATGATTGTTAGAAATTCTACACCACTCATTTTTGGCATATTTAAATCTAATAAAATAATATCAGGAAACTTGCTTTTATCTTCTAAAATTTTTAGAGCTTCTTCGCCATTCTTAGCTTCGTGCAATGTGTGATCTAATTTTAAAAAAGAGATTGTTCTCTTAATTTTCATAATTTCAATTAGATTATCTTCTATTAGCAATATTTTTAATTTTTTTTCCATGAATCAAATTTATAATATTTAAAATAATTTTAGTAACATTAAATACAAACCGCTATAAAACAATGTTAAATAACTTATTTATATCGATGAAATACATATTTAATAAGATAAACATTTTTAATATAAAGCAAAAAAACTCCAACCTTCCAGTTGGAGTTTTTTAAAAAATACATATTATTTTATTTTTTAACTGCATTTACAATAGCTAAAGCTGCTCTTACATCTTTTTCTAATTTTGCATAATCTTGATTAGCTATAATTTCTTTTGAAATTAATTTAGACCCCATTCCAACGCAAGTTACACCTGCATCAAACCAACCTCTTAAGTTTTCTTCAGTTGGAGCAACACCACCTGTAGGCATAATACTTGTCCAAGGTTGTGGGCCTTTAATTCCTTTTACAAATTGTGGTCCATAAATATCACCAGGAAATAATTTTACTATTTCACACCCCAACTCCTCAGCTCTTGTTATTTCTGTTAATGTTCCACAACCAGGTGACCATAATACTTTTTTACGGTTGCAAGCAATTGCGATGTCTTCTCTTAAAACAGGAGTTACAATAAAGTTTGCTCCTAAAGCCATATATAATGAAGCCGCGCCTGCATCTGTTACAGAGCCAACACCCATTATCATTCCTGGCAATTCAGCAATAGCATATTTTGTTAACTCACCAAAAACTTCGTGAGCAAAATCTCCACGTGCCGTAAACTCCATTAAACGAGCTCCGCCATCATAACATGCTTTTAATACTTTTTTACTTAATTCTATATCATTATGAAAAAATAAAGGAATCATTCCTGTTTCTTTCATTACTTGAGCTACTTCTAATCTTGAAAATTGTGCCATTTTAATATTTTTTTTATTTGTGTTTTTGTTTAATTGTTAAATCAACAGATCAATGAACTTATTTAATCGTTTAATTCCAGTTTAATATTTTTTTGAAATCGTATGCTTTAGGATTAGGTAAATATTTTTTTGCATCTTCATAATCCTTCTCTTTAATATAGAAAAGGTTTTTTATAAACAGTTGCGCCATATCGGAATTAATGTCAACTAATCTCGGTGGAATTTTACCTTCATTGTCTTCAAAATCTTTTAAGTACAATGGCATTATATCACCCTTAGAGTTTGCACTAACAATACAACCAGAAACTCCTTGGTCATATAATTTCTTAACACCTATACCTAGCAATGTACATAAAGTTAAATCGAATGCAATTGGTTTACAACATCTTAATTCATATCCTAATTCTACAGGTCTTGATTTAATATCTAACCCGAGTTCTTTTAATTTAACTTGCAATAAGTAATTGAATATATGCGACTTACTAACATTTCCTAATTCAGGATGTCCATGATCATCATAGGTGAAATTTATTCCAGAATTTATAATTTCTTTTTCTTCCATAAAATGAAAAACCCCCTCACTAACTAAAGCAACACCATATTCAATACCTTGAATTTTACATTTAACAATCGAAGAAATAATCATATTAATTATTTTTTCGAATGTAATGTTCGTTTTATCAAACATTTCAGGAATAATCATCATTTGATAATGACAAGCAGAAGCAATACCGAAAGCTAAATGGCCAGCAGAACGGCCCATTGCAGCAACTACAAACCAGTTTTCACTAGTTCTAGCGTCTTCATAAATTGTATTTCCGATACGTACACCTTCATCTTTAGCTGTATGAAATCCAAAAGTTGGATTTCTGTCTGGTAAAGGTAAATCGTTATCTATAGTTTTTGGAACATGAATATGTGCAACATCCAAATCTTGACTATTAACATATTTAGTTAATCTATTAGCGGTTGAAGCCGTGTCATCTCCTCCAATAGTAACTAATAATTTTACATTGTGTTTTTTAAAAAAATCTGCTTTAAAATCATTATCCTTTGGTTTAAATCTACTCATTATTAATGTAGAACCACCAAGACTAAAAATACGATCTGCACTATGAAAATCAAAAAAAACTATTGATGGATCGTCAGAAAGCAATCCTTTATAACCATGGTGCACACCTATAACGTTATAACCATCTTTTAAAAAAGTTTTGGCAAGTGTACTTATAACGGTATTTATACCTGGAGCTGGCCCACCACCACAAATAATTGCAATAGATTTTCTCATGTTATTTTTAAAAATTTTAAAGTTATAACTTACTAAAACTAAAAACCTACAAAACTTCAACTAAATTAAGTTTAGCTCTAAATCTTGTAGGTTAATTTATAAACTTTATGTTTTATATATTATCTAGCAACTCTACCAGATGAATCACCACCCATTAGTTTTTCAACCTCAGCAACAGTTGCTAAGTTTGCGTCACCTTTAATAGTGTGTTTTAAACAAGATGCTGCTACTGCAAAATCTAATGCATTTTGATCATCTTCTGGGTATTTTAATAATCCGTAGATTAAACCTCCCATAAATGAATCTCCACCACCTACTCTATCTACGATATCTGTAATTTGGTATTGACGAGTTTGTAACATTTCTTTACCATCATATAAAACTCCTGCCCAAGTATTGTGCGAAGCAGAGATAGAACCTCTTAATGTAGTAATTACTTTTTTGGCTCTTGGAAACTTCTCCATCATTTGCTCACAAACAGATAAGAAAGCTTCTGCTTTCACATCATGTCCGGCTGTTTGTACTGCTGCACCTGCTGGTTTAATACCAAAGTGCATTTCTGCATCTTCTTCATTACCTAAAACAACATCACAATAAGAAGTTAATTCTGTCATTACAGCTTCTCTATGTGCATTATCACAGTAATTCCATAATTTTGCACGGTAGTTTAAGTCAGTAGAAATTGTAATTCCTTTAGCACTTGCAGCTTTAACAGCTTCTAAACATACATCAGCAGAACCTTGCGAAATTGCAGGTGTAATACCTGTCCAGTGAAACCACTCACATCCTTCAAAAACTGCATCCCAATCAATCATTCCTGATTCAATTTCAGCAATAGCAGAATGTGCTCTATCATAAACAACTTTAGATCCTCTTGATACTGCACCAGTTTCTAAGAAGTAAATACCTAAACGATCTCCACCATAAACAATTTTGTCTACACCAACACCTCTTTTACGCATTTCCATCATTGCACAATCACCAATATCATTTTTTGGTAAACGTGTTACGAAATCTACCTCTACTCCATAATTTGCTAATGAAACTGCTACATTTGACTCTCCACCACCGTAAATAGCATCAAAACTATTTGCTTGTGAAAATCTTAAAAATCCTTGAGGAGCTAATCTTAACATGATTTCTCCAAATGTTACTACTTTTGCCATTTTAATTCTTATTTAATATTTTAGTTAACCGCTTAAACGTTTAAGCACTTTGATAAAATAAAATCAAAACTACATCTTTACAATATCTTTTTGATTATTATGAAATATCGCGTTACATTTGCTATAACGTTTAAGCAAAGATATAAAAAATATTATTATCAAGAAGAAAACCACCATTAAAGATATTGCTAATGTTTTAAACATCTCTCCAGCAGCTGTTTCTAAAGCATTACACAACGATTCTAGAATTAGCGATAAGACCAAGAAAGCGGTTAGACAGGTTGCTAAAAACTTAAATTACCAACCAAATCATCTAGCAAGTGCTCTAAGAAGTGGAAAAAGTAAACTAGTTGGTGTAATTGTGCCAAGAACGAATAGTAACTTTTTTTCTTCTGTCATTCAAAACTTAGAAGAGGTATTAAATAAAGATGGATACAATATTATAATTACACAATCTAACGAGTCTTTTGAAAAGGAATGTGATAATATAGATACTCTATTGTACACGCAAGTTGACGGAATTATAGCTTCAATGGCAAACCAAACTGTTGATTTAAAATATTATGAAAAAATAAAATCCGCAGGCATTCCTTTGATTTTGTTTGATCGTGGAGAAAATGATTTAAACGTAGATTATATTGGTATTGATGATTACAACAGTAGTCACATAATAGTAAAACACCTTGTAGACCAAGGTTGTAAAAGAATTGCTCATATAGGTGGATATAAACGTACTAGAATCTTTAATAATAGAATTAAAGGATATATAGATGCTTTAGAAAAACATAATTTACCCCTGAATGATGAATTATTAATAGAAAGTAATTTAAGTACCGCAGACGGTAGAGAAAAAATGCTTCAATTACTTTCTTTAGAAAATAGACCAGATGCCGTATATGTTGCAGGAGATTATGCTGCTCTCGGTGCATTACAAGTTTTGAATGAAAAAAAGATTAGAGTTCCAGAAGAAATTGCTTTAGTTGGTTTTGGAAATGAACCTTTCAGTTCTATGGTAACCCCAAGTATCACCTCTATAGAACAGCACAGTGAAGAAATTGGAAAACAAGCTGCTTATGTGTTTTTAGAACACATTAAAAAAGATGTTGTAAAACAAACCCTTACTAAAAAAATATTGGACGTAGATCTTTTAGTAAGAGATTCATCGAACAAAAAAAAGTAATGACTTACTCATTTCTAAAAACTTTACAAAATGACAGTTCTAAATTGAAATTTTTAATTTGTTTAATTTCTAGAATATTGGACCAATAACAAGTATTTCTCTCGTTTCAAATATTAATCAAAAATTCATTTTGCCACCTTCTTTACAAATAGATTTAATTTCTGTTATACTCTGTTAATTAAAGATTAAATTTCCCTAATATTTAATAAATTTCTCCACGCCAGAAGTATTACCTAATTGATAATTTACAAAATAAACACCTGAAAGTAAATTAGAAATATCGATAGAGTCCGTGTTTTTATTAATACTTAAGCTCATTACTTTTTTACCAGTTATGTTATAGATAATAATATTTTTAATAGTGCTTGCAGCAGTAATATTTAACATATGAGATGCAGGATTAGGGTACATAACTACCTCTAATAACTCAATATCCTTTACCTCGGCTGTATTTAAAACTTCACCACCTGGCCAAGTCCATGGGTATAGTGTTGGGGTAAAATTAATTCCAGGAATCCAATGAGCCGTTCCCACCTCGTAAGCCCCAATATCTGGATTACTTCCTTGAAAACCTTCTGTAATATCTCTTGTTAAAACATTTGGATGACTCGCTATCGGATTCGTAATAGTATTAATTATAGTACCACTATTTTCTAGCAAGCTACTATTTGGCATAAAATTATAAGCACTTCGATTAGCAACAACATTATTTTTATCATAAATACCGGCAACAGATTTCATCAACAAAGGATCTATTGTTTCAGTCTTATTATTAGAATGGTCGTTAAATAAAGAATAGTTAAATGAAGTAAAGCCAGGAATATCATTTGAGCTAGAAACATCGCTTGTTCTATGATTAGAAATTATATCAGCTGCGTTATTTTTAGTGTAAGTATCTAAATTTGTAATACCTCCCTCATCAATAATTAAAATATCTGTTTTATCGCAATTAAAAACTGTGTTGTTATAAATTTCTTGTTGATCGCCTTTGATCATCATTCCAATACCTCCGAAACCATCTTTACCAAGATTCCATATTACATTATGATGAGCAAGCCCCTCTTTTCCTGCGTTTCCCGCATCTCCAGAAACAGCATCAAATCTAAAACCATATTTTTCTGTATCGTGCAACCAATTGTAAGCTGTTTCTGTGCCCTCCACAATTCCCTTAGTAATTTGTACAATAGATCCATCACTTTGACCTAAACCTGTATTAGAAATATCATTATATAATACTTTTGCTCTTTCGCCAAGGTTTAAAGTAGCTGATGCACCTAAAGTATGCATAATATTATGATCGAAAGTTAAATCTTTACCAGACGAATAAATAGACAAACCTAGACTTTGTGTTTCTGCACATGACCAGTCTATATGATGAAAATAATTATTAGAGACAAAATGATTATTTCCCGCTAGTATTAGGGCCTCTCCATCTGTATACTCAAAAACATTTCCGGAAAAAGTACAATTATTACTAGGACCATTTGAATGTAATTTTCCTGTACTCAGATTTTGATCTATATTGGTAACTAAAGGTGAGGTATTATAGGGTGAAACCTGATCATCTAACATCCTTCTAGAATAGTTAGGATAACTAAAAACATTATTTTTAATTACAACATTACTGCTATTTTGAATAGTAACGGTAGTTGCAAAAAACTTAAATCCTTCCAAAATAACATTAGAGCAGTTTGTAAAATTTAACGCAAAAGTTTGCACTTTACCTCGTATTTTAGAGTTCACATTATTTAAATCAGAACCCGTTCCTGTTGAACTCCAAGCGTATAAGGTTTTAGTTGACTTATCATAAAACCATTCGTTTGCTGAGTCTAAAAATGCTAATTTCTTTTCTAAAAAATAATAATGATGTTTGGTTTTGTAACCACTACCTATAGTTTCATATTCAAACTTTTTATTTGCGATATCTAAGCCTGTTGATTTTACTCTTCTAACTTTAGTTCTAAATGAATTAAAATTAGCAATAATTATTGCTCCAGAAATATCATCATTTGAAAAATCAGATAATTCTTTTGTTTCTTCAGAGAGCGCAGAAATGTCTGTCAAATCATTTACAACACCATCAGCATCATTACCTATTGAATGCCCCCATGTATCATTATCATAAATAACATCATCTGTAAAAGTAGTATTTGGCCATCGAGCCATTACTTTTTCTTCATCATTAATAAATAACTGCCAAATATCATTAGTTAAAGTAGTCTTATAAATATTACCACTATGTTGTATCCAATTACTTGTTATTAATTCTGTTCCATTAAAAACAACATTTGCCCCAGGTGCAGGCTTAATCGTAACATTGTTAATACTATTTAATATTTGTTCATCTTGATAAACACCCTCCACAAGAAGCACTTCTGTAGATGAAGCTGCTGCTTTTTGTATTGTTTTAAATGGACTTGTAATAGTTCCGTCTCCACTTATATCATCTCCTTGTGGAGATACATAACTCGTTTGTGAAAAACCTAAAAAAGTTGAAATAAAAAATGCAATAAAATTAAAAAAGTAATGTTTCATTTATGATATTATTTGGACACAATAATAGGGATAGCATAAAACTCTGCTCTAACCATTTGTAACAAATTTGTATCCAAATTGCACAGATTATTTATAAGCGCATACCACCGTTTTTTTTCTCAAAAAAAGTAATAACATTAAAATAGAATACTAAAATAGCTCTTGTTTTTTATTTATTCT
>Ga0257120_1001502_pt1 | contig 15237 bp, 10 predicted proteins | sample SI106_10metaG_FD_190153 | JGI IMG/M metagenome (GOLD analysis project Ga0257120, IMG submission 190153) | Marine microbial communities from Saanich Inlet, British Columbia, Canada - SI106_10 | ecosystem: Environmental > Aquatic > Marine > Inlet | place: Canada: British Columbia | collected... | reverse complement strand
ACATTGGAGTCTACCCAAATCCTACGAAGGAATTTGCTGTCATCGACCCTCATGGATTGGATATTTATCTAAGTATTTACAGACTAAATGGAGAGTTAATGCTAACTAATAGTCTTTCAACTAAAACAAATCTCAATCTCGGTCATTTCACACCGGGCGTATACCTCATCAAGGTAATAAAACAGGCCTCGGGTGAGACTATTTCTAAAAAATTGGTTATCACACATTAGTCTTGAAATGACGAAAGATCTGAATACAATGGTCGATGAAAGCGAAGGCGACTATGAACACTTCAATATAATTGCAGATCCAGGTCAAGCGGTACTTAGAGTTGATAAGTTCCTCTTAGACAAACTTCCACACATATCGAGAAACAAAATTGCCTTGGCAGCCAAAAACGGAAATGTTTTGGTAAACGGAGAAAGGGTAAAACAAAATTACAAGGTCAAACCCGAGGATGAAATTTCCATGGTATTCTCGCATCCAAAACGGGAATTTGAAATGTTGGCAGAAGATATTCCCATTAATATCGTGTATGAAGATGACGCGGTAATTATCATAAACAAACCTGCTGATTTTGTGGTTCATCCTGGACATGGAAACTTCACGGGAACATTGGTCAATGCGCTGCTATTCCATTTTGATAACTTACCAAGAAACAAAAAGAGCGAATCTTCATATCCAGGCCTTGTTCACAGAATAGATAAGGATACCACAGGTCTTCTTTTGATTGCAAAAACTGAAGATGCCCTGTCTAAGATGGCCGCTCATTTTTTTAACCGCACAATCGACAGGCACTATATCGCTTTAGTTTGGGGCGATCTTGAAGAGGATAAGGGCACAATAGAAGGTAATATTGGTCGATCTCCATCGGATAGAAAAAGAATGGCCGTTTTCACTGATGGAGAATACGGAAAGCATGCTGTGACTCACTATGAAGTATTAGAAAGACTTGGTTATGTTACGCTGGTTCGCTGTAAACTTGATACAGGAAGAACACATCAAATACGGACTCATATGATGCATATTGGGCATCCCATTTTTGGTGATACCAGATATGGAGGTGACAGAATTGTAAAGGGTACAACCTTTTCCAAATACAAACAATTCATTGAGAACTGTTTTAATATTTTACCAAGGCAGGCTTTGCACGCAAAGACATTAGGCTTCGAACACCCTACCACAGGTGATTTTATGAAATTTGAATGTGATTTACCAGATGATATGAACCAGGTTTTGGCAAAATGGCGAGTCTACACTAAATCCCATTCTGCAGACTCCTAGAATTTAGCACATCAGGAGCACAAGTTTGTGTGACCCCGCCTATCGGAATTTGTATGGAGTCATTAACAGGTTCTTCCAATACAACAAGTCCAGTGATGGTGCAGCCATTTGTCTCGGTTACTGTAACCGTATAATTGGTAATCACCGCGGCATAAGTATGAGAGATAAACGCAGGGGAAATTAAGGACGCAACTGTCGTATTCGCACTTCCATCACCCCAATTAATTGTCAACGCACCAAAGTTGTTGGGCGATTGAATGTATAAAGTTTAAGTTCCTCCACTGCAGCTTGCCCAAACTGGATTAGCTGAATTATTCCCTTGTCCGTCATATACAGAGCATTGAGAATAACCTTGATTGAAAAACAGACACAAAATCACAAGCGAGAAACAAACCCTAAAGAGTTTAATAAAATGCATGTGCAAGTTTAGACTAGATAACAGAAGGAAATTACGTGTTTCTAATATTCAGTTGACTAATTAATGAAAACATTAAACTCTGTTGTTAGAAATTTAAGACATGAATCTGGTTTGGGGTGAAGTACTTTAGAAAGACTGCGAAATATCTAAGTTGGTTACCTGATGGCATTATTACACTTGAAATAATGGTATTTTAGCCTAAACAAGTAACCGCTTTTGGAAGAATTTGACGTTTGTATAATTGGTGGTGGTCCATCAGGATACGCTGCCGCGATGAGAGCCATAGATTTTGGTAAAAAAGTCATCCTAATTGAAAAGCACAAGGTAGGTGGTGCAGGTATCTATGATGGAGCGCTGACCTCAAAGACTACTTGGGAGTTATCCCACAAAGTGGCCACAATTAACGAAATGCTCACCCAAAATGGTCGCCCACCATTCGAAATACCATGGGTTGATGTTCAACAGACGGTGAAGGAAGCAATTTTTGACCGCAAGCAACAATATTCTGCACACATCAAATTACTGCAAGAGGAGACGTCAACAGTGCGCTTCACCTATGCAAGAGGCACCGGTTTGATGCTAAGCAAAAATGAAATCCAGATTACATCGAAAAAAGGTGAGAAAGTGGTTTGGGCTGACAATATTGTGATTGCCACTGGAAGTAGGCCAAGAAAACTACCTGACATCGAAATAGATGAAAAAATAATAATGACCAGCGATGGCATCCATCATATTGATGATTACCCAAAGAGTCTGGTAATTCTTGGAGCTGGTGTGATAGGTTGCGAGTACGCCACGATATTTTCAAATTTTGGAAAAACAAAAGTGTATCTGATTGATAGGGCAGATAGGATATTACCATTTGAAGATGAAGATGTTGCCCGTGTAGTAAGTAATAACCTCAAAGAAGCTGGTGTTACCATTCACAAGACCGCCAAATTAGAACGGATGGAGATTGTTGATGGAGAGGTTGAGTATGTTATCTCAAATCCTGATGGCACAAAAAAAACCATTCGAGTCGAAAAGGCGCTATTATCGGTAGGACGGGTACCTAACACAGAAAATTTAGGCTTAGAAAATGCAGGAGTTACCCTATCATCTAGAAATTATATTACTGATAGTAAAACAAGAACCAACATCGACAATATATATGCTGTAGGAGATGTATCTGGTCATATTGCCTTGGTTAATATCGGAGAGATCGAGGCGCGCTTTGCGGTTGAGCGAATGTATGAAGGTGGACAATCAGAGATTTCCTACGACAATGTTTGCACCATAATGTTTCTAACCCCTGAGGTGGCAGCGGTGGGCTTGAATGAGCAACAATGCGTTGAAAAAGGCATCAATTGTAAAGTGGTTAAACTTGATTATAGCTGCATAGCACGGGCAATTGCTATGAGAAAAACCCAGGGTTTTTTTAAAATCATTGTAACCGATGATGATGACATGCATATTCTGGGAATGAGGGCGGTTGGAGAACACGCCTCTAGTGCAATTCAAGCAATTGGCTTATTGATTAAAGTGAACCAACCGATTGAAGTCTTGGCAGATTTAGTACACCCGCATCCATCAATTATTGAAGGTATTCAGGAGTGTGTGAGAATGCTTTTGAATAAGTCAATCTTCAAATCAGCGGTTTTCAAAGATGCAATGCAGTGTTACCGATTAACTGCTAAAACAGCAAAGGTAGAGCATTTACAAGAATTATAACTACTTGTTCGGGTCTGAATAATCAGGATTAGTCACTAGGCTGCTATCCGACATTGTCAATAGAAAAGCAATCAACGCATCTTTACTATCCTCACTCAATTGAACACCTCCCTCATTCGCGAATTCCATTAAAGGATCAACCGTGCGATTAAAATGAACCTCTTCGCTGTAGAAATCCAGCACATCACGTAAGTTTTCAAAACGACCATCATGCATATATGGTGCTGAAAAGGCAAGATTTCGAAGACTGGGTGTTTTGAACTTACCAAAATCTCTGCTCAAACCGGTGACTTCGCTAAAACCAGATTTCAAATCCTCATCTGAATCTAATCCGTTATTCCGCATGAAAAAATCACCAATATGAGGATTGATATCGCTATGACAGTGGGTGCAATCTCCAGTCCCAGATTCTAACCCAACAAACAGCTTTCTGCCTTTTTCCTCCATCGGACTTAATTCAACCTCATTTCTAAGATATCGATCCCACTTACTGTCAGCACTGACAATGGTATACTCAAATTGTGCAATTGCACTTGTAACCAAGTTTGAATCAATGACATCAGTGCCAAGCGCTTCTTGAAATAACCCTGGATACTCAGAATGACTGTTCAGCCTTGACTCTACTTCTGGCCAAGTCATATCCATTTCTAGTGGATTAACTACTGGTTTCAATGCTTGCCCTTCCAATGTTTTCTCTCGTCCATTCCAAAAGTAATGGGGCTGCCAAGCAAGATTAAAAAGAGCCATTGAATGCATTGCAGATTCGTCCCCGTTGGTTCCTAAACTTAGTTTAAGCGGATCAGTAAAAGCATTCGCCTGCTTATGACACGTACCGCAAGAAACATTCTTATTTCTAGAAAGAAGAGGCTCATAAAAAAGTCTTCGACCCAATTCAACCCCCTCTTTTGTAAGTAGATTCGATTCTGGAATTCTGTACTCCCCAAATCCGTCTGGAATTGCCAAATAATAGGGACTAGGCCCATTACCATCAGTAAATGTTGTTCCATTTGACAATGGAATATCCTTTTCGCATGACGAGAAGAAATAACCAATTATAAACCCAATATACAAGACCCTCTTACTCATTTGTAACAATAAGTTTTGTGTGATATTCGCTATCCTGATCCTTCAAAAATAGGGTGTAAACACCTGAAGCAAAATTTGCAGTGCTAATAGAAACACTTCTGGATACTTGATATTGATTATTAAAAACCAAGTGGCCCAGGGCGTCTATAATTTGAACACTACTAAAGTCCCAATTCGCTTCAATATTGACCCTGGTACTTACAGGATTTGGCCACACTTTTATGGTTCTCTTTCGTTCATTAGCCTCATGAATACTCAGCGGATAACCCAAGAAAGCGCTATCTGTAAATTGACATCCATTTGCGTCAGTAATTGTCAAACTATATTTACTAATACTATTTGTGATGGAATTAATCGTATCACCTGTACTCCATTGGTAAGAATATGGCATTATTCCACCTATTGCTGTTGCAGTAAGATTTCCATCAAATCCACCTGATGTAGATGGCATTTGAAATTGATAAGTTGCTTCAAGTAAATCTGGTTCTGTCAGCAAGATTATTGCAGTTGTTGTGCAATTTGCAAGACTGTCTGTTGCAGTTAATGAGTACTCACCTTTTTCAAGGCCTGATCTTTGAGTATTGCTGGATCCGTCTGACCACTCATAATTGAACCCACCACTTACTATGATTGATCCGTCATTTTGGCCAAAACATGAAATGTTTGATTTATTGATACTAAGAACCACTCCGTCATCATCTGATAATGCAACACTTTTAATGAGAGTGTCGGATCCATCAATAACCGTTACAGTATATATACCAGCGCAAAGTCCAGTGATTGAGTCGGCTGTTGCTCCCGTATTCCATAGGTATGAAACCGCCCCATTGTTTCCTAAAGTGCTTGCTTGAATTGCCCCATTGCAATTGCCGCAAGTAGAACTATCCACATCGAATAATAGTTGAAAACACAAATTTGAAACGCTCTTAATCGCTTTGTCCAAATTCAGTCGACCACCTGTTTTAACTAACCCCGCCATTGAATTCAGCTGATCAACACCATCATCAAGTAATTTGTCCTTCACAAAAAGTGCGAGCCCAGAATAGTTGACCCCAAATTCCTCATAAATGCTCGGACATACTGCTGAATACATTAAGCCAAGGGCCCCTGCTACATGGGGCGTTGCCATTGATGTACCCGTATTATTCCCATAATTATTGTTTGAAAACGTGGAGTAAATACCCGTGCCAGGTGCGCCAAGGTCAATACTCTCAAAGCCAAATCCAGCATTCCCATTAATTTCGTCTGTAGAGCGCATGTTAGTGACAGAAATAAGGAAATTACTACCACATGCAGTTGGCACATCACCGACATCATCTATATTGACATTGTCATTAGCTGTAGCGCCCGCACTTAGCACTCCTGCATATCCGAGACTATCATACATCGCACACCAAATGGGATAATCGAATGGCTGGCCCTCATCAACTCCAAAAGATGAATTCGTTGCAACAACATAGGCGCCTTTTTCACCATTCGTTTCGTTGTACATCCGTCTCAACTCTAAAACATACGCATATGCTTCAACAACTGTCGATTCAAGTGTTGAAGATCCCGTTATTGGTAAAATCTTCACATTCCAATTTATACCTGTCACCCCAATCTGATTATTTCCACTAGCGCCCACAGTGCCAGAAACATGTGTGCCGTGATTGTTGTTCGGGTGAAATGGATCGTCATTATAAAAATCCCAGCCCTGACGATCATCCACATATCCATTACCATCATCGTCAATGTTATTGCCATGAATCTCTCCATGATTAATGAACATGTTGTCAATTAAGTCAACATGATCAACATCAAAGCCTTGGTCTATTACCGCAACAACTATTGTATCACCTATTGATGTCGTTCCACCTGTTGTAATATCCCAAGCTGACTTAGCACTAATATCTGCTAATCCGCTACCACCATTTGTTCCATCATTTAAAAATGACCACTGACGATAGAAAAGGGTGTCATTTGGGGTGTCTCTGACACTTAAATTCGTATGATTGAATTGAGCCAATTGAATGTCCTTATGTCTCTCTAAAGCTAGCTTGGCTCGGTTTTCATTTGAATCTGGCATAAAGTTGAAAAGCCAAACATTCATGGATTTACTAAGTCTTTTTGTCGCCGTAAAATCGAATTGACTATTTGAATTCAATTGCGAAATAACCTTATTTACTTCCGCATTGTTGTGAAGCAAACAAATGAATTGACCGGCCAAATGATCAGACACATAGTTTTCATTCTGAGTCTCAGACTGCGCGCAAGTCGTTGACGTTAGTAGAAATGTAAGTACAGCAAAAAGTGATATGTATTTTACTCGTAACATGCTAGTATAAAGACGCAATTCAGAGAATAAAGTTGAATATTGTTGTATGAATTTGAAAGGTAATTATCATGTATGTAAAAGTAGCGCTGGATCTGGAAAAACATTCACACTAGCCAAGTTTTACCTTAGCCTCATCTTGAAAAATCCATCTCAAGATTATTTCAGACATATTTTGGCAATCACTTTTACGGTAAAGGCTGCAGCTGAAATGAAAAATCGGATTATTCATTACTTATCCGGTTTCGCTTCAAAAGGAAGACTATCCCCAGATCATTTATTAATGCTTGATCTGATTTCCAAGGAATTAGAGTTAAAGAGTACTCATATCCAAAACAGAAGTCGACTTATTTTAAATGCCATTCTTCACGACTATTCCAGTCTTTCAATTTTCACCATTGACAAATTCGTTCATAAACTTGTGAGAAGCTTTGCCTCTGAACTTCATTTGAATCCAGACTTTGAAGTAGAAATAGATTCCAAACAACTTGTTGAGCGTGTCGTGAGCGAAACACTAAATAAAGTAGGAGTAGAAAATGATATTACAGAACTAATTCTCAGATACACCAAAGAACAGCTAGACTCTGATAAATATTGGGATGTAACCTCAAGTCTAGAATCTATAGCAGCTGAGCTGAATGGTGAAGAATTCCATATCCATGCTCGTGAGCTAGATAACCTTAGCCCTTCAGGCATATTTACAATTCAGGATGAATTAAGAAAAACAAACACGGAAATATCTGATATAGCTCAAAAATTGGGTGGCAAGGCTATGAATCTCATTAAAGGCAAAGGGTTGATTTCAAAGGACCTAGCTTACGGGGCTAGAGGTGTATTTGACTTTTTTCAAGCTGCTGAAAATGAAGAATTAATTAAACTAATTGATCCAAATAGTAATGTACTAAAAGCTATCGATGAAGATAAATGGCAGTCGGGAACAAAGTCTCCATTAGTTCTTGACATTAAGGATGAACTGCTCAATATCTTACTTAAAATAATTGACCATAAACCTCAATTTCGTCAAGCCATTTTTAATCAAAGACTGATACCACAGCTATACAGGACTGGACTTATTAATGAGTTTCAAAACCTATTCACAAGTATTAAAGAGGATGAAAACCAACAATTGCTATCTGACTTTTACAGAGTGTTATCAGATAAGTTTAGTAACGATCAGACACCTTTTATTTTTGAGCGTTTAGGAAATAAGTACAATCATATTTTGATTGACGAGTTTCAAGACACCTCTCAATTGCAATGGATTAACTTACTGCCATTATTAGAGAATAGTATCGCAGAAGGACATGCCTCCTTGGTTGTAGGAGATGCCAAACAATCAATATATCGCTTCAGAGGCAGTGAACCAAGTCAATTTATAAATCAACCGGTTAATAATCGTTCTACAGACCAATTGCTTTCGGCAGAGTTTAATCTTTCAGTTTTAAATTCAAATTACAGATCTGCGGGTACCATCGTTCAATTTAACAACAGATTTTTCTCTGAATTAAGCAATACCTTTTTGGAGAAATCAGAGCAAGAGTTTTATGCTGATGTATCTCAAACAGCCGAAAAGGATCTCGATGGATTCGTTTCAATTGTTGCAATTGAAAAGGAGGAGGACATAACCATTCAAGAATTGTTGTTTGAACCAATATCGCGACAAATTCAAGATTTATTGAAGAAAGGGGCATTACCTGGCGAGATATGTTTGCTTTTTAGAAAAAATACGGATGCCTCATATTTCGCTGGCAGACTGTTACAGCTAGGTTTCCCCGTGACAAGTGACGAAAGTCTTTTATTGGATCATAACCCTGGTGTTCAGCTTTTAATTTCAACTATAAAAGCAATGTCAAATCCATTTGACTCATTCTATCTGCAATTGTGGCTTTCGCGGCTAAGTCGGGTTGTCAAATTAAATCTCAACTATCACGAAATAGCGATTTGGTTAAAAACGGAGAAAGCCAGTTTTCATCAATTGACAAGCAAGCTCAATCTAAAATTGAACGAATCAACATTCAATCAAAACAGCTTCAGAGTAATTTGGGAATTGATCAAATGCTTCGGCCTAAACAAAGAAGATGTTTTCATCAAATGCCTTCTTGATTTCAGCCTTCTCTATGATGAAAATGCCGCCTATCTAAAGACCTCCTTCATTGAACATTGGGATAAGCAAAGTCAAAAATTAAGTATCGAAAACACTGCTGGTAATTCTATTCAAATCATGACAATTCATAAATCTAAGGGTCTTGAATTTCCGCATGTCCTTGTTTATCTACCTGAATTTCAACAAAGAAAAACGACTAAGAATCTTGCTTGGATTGATGATACTGGAATTGAAAGCATGAGTAAAACTCCAGTTGAGGTTCCATCACTCAAAGGCACTAACTATGAATCCGTTTTAGATGAGGAAAAGGCAAAGACTTCTGTAGATCTTATAAACACGCTCTATGTAGCTCTAACGCGAGCCAAACAGACACTGAATGTCTATACTACCACCAAGGATGGGGAAATAATTCCAGTACCGTTAAGGTTTGTTCAAAACTGGGAAGAATGGAATGAAAAATCTTCTTCACTAATCTTAAAATAATGAAAACCATTTTACTTGGAATGCATGACGATGCAGGAAAATCTGATCCGGCTTGTTCTCAAAAAAAGACGAGGCAACATCAAAGGAACTACAAGAATCTATTCTTAGCGCAATTCATATATCTTCAAGTTATAGAAATAATTTTCCCCCATGAATTTCAGTGATCACGAGACTATTATTCAAAACTTAAATCAAATTTCAAACACAAGGTGGCATGACATTGTGAAGTTACGGAGCGAATCATTCGTCTCAGAACAAAAATGCATTTACACAGATCCAGATGACATCGATACAAATGCGACGCACGTTTCAATTACAGATCAAGATTCATTTATTGGTTATGCAAGGCTTTTCCAATCTAATAATTGGCATATTGGAAGGGTAATCGTATCCGATAAATACAGAGGACACGGATTTGGAAACATAATTATGAAAAGCTGCCTCGATCATATCTTATCAGTCGACCCAGGCGCCAAAATAGAGCTATCCTCCCAGCTCTATCTATCAAATTTCTATAAGAATCTTAGTTTCAAAATTGAGGGTCCATTATACCTCGAAGACGGCATACCTCATCTAAAAATGGTTTATTCACCTTTGGTAAAAACTACTGTTAACAACAATTGAAGAAGTCACACATCTCTCTATTGATGGTACTTCTAACCATAAAATAACTATCAACATATTGTAAAACAAAGTCTGAAGAGACCATTACATCATTAGTCCTTTTCTACCTTTGAGTATGGAAAAGTCACCCTCTAAAAATGAGCCTTCCGACAAAAACTTAAGCGTTGTTCGTGGTCAGGTAAACACTCCTGACTACGGCAAACTCCCGCCTCAAGCTGTTGATCTTGAAGAGGCAGTATTAGGTGCCTTAATGTTAGACAAGGAAGCGCTGACAGATGTTATAGACATTCTAAAAAAGGATAGCTTTTATAAGGAGGATCACCAAAAAATCTATGAGGCGATTCTCGATCTTTTCCAAAAGTCAGAACCGATCGACATTTTAACCGTAACGCAAGAGCTAAAAAAACGTGGTGAATTAGAAATTATAGGTGGCCCATTTTATATCGCTCAATTGACGAATAGAGTCGCTTCAAGCGCAAATGTTGAGTTTCATGCTAGAATCATTTCTCAAAAGCACATTCAACGTGAATTAATCAAGATTTCTAGTGATACCATCAAAAAAGCTTATGATGAAACCATTGATGTTTTTGACCTTCTAGATGGTGCCGAGGCGAAGCTTTTTGAGGTTGCCGAGGGAAATATTAGACGAAGCTACGAAGACATGCATAAGCTGCTCCATAAAGCCATGAAGCAGCTTGAAATCATTAGCAAATCTGACGGCACAAGTGGTGTGCCAACAGGTTTTGCAAATCTAGACCGTGTAACCGGAGGATTTCAAAAGTCGGACATGATAGTACTCGCTGCTAGACCTGGTATGGGTAAAACCGCATTCGTTCTTTCATTGGCGAGAAATGCTGCGGTTGATTATAAAAAAGGAGTAGCACTTTTCTCACTTGAAATGTCCTCGCTTCAACTAGTAAATCGACTTATTTCAAGCGAGACGGAAATCGCTGGAGAAAAACTAAAGAAGGGAAATCTAGAACCATATGAATGGGAACAACTCAACGCTAGAATTGGTAAATTAACAAATGCACCTATTTATATAAATGACACTCCTGGGCTTTCTGTTTTTGAACTTAGAGCACAATGCAGAAGGTTAAAAGCAGAAAAAGACATTCAAATGGTAATCATTGATTACCTCCAATTAATGACCGCCAGCGTAGAAGGAAAAGGAAATAGAGAGCAAGAAATTAGCGCTATATCAAGAGCTGTAAAAGGAATTGCTAAAGAATTAGATATTCCCGTTATCGCTTTGAGTCAATTAAGTAGAGCCGTAGAAACAAGAGGTGGGGATAAGAGACCTCAACTTAGTGATCTGAGGGAGTCAGGAGCTATAGAACAGGATGCAGATATGGTAATGTTTATTTATCGACCAGAATATTATGGCATCACTGCTGATGAAGATGGAAATAGTACCCAAGGAATGGGCGAATTAATCATTGCGAAACACAGAAATGGTTCTACAGAAGACGTTAAAATTCGTTTCCAAAACCACCTTGCTAAATTCGTCAATTGGGATAATGATAACTTTGATTACAATGCTAATCAAGGCCCTAGCGTTGAAGACGATTATGGTCGCCAAATGCTAAGATCAAGCAATTTTGAAAATATTGATGATAACTCAAAAGAAGAGCCACCTTTCTAGCGTCCTAGTTTTATTCGTACTAATTTGTTTAAGCATTACTGTTCAAGCCAATAAAATTTTGGTTCCTATGGACAATACTCAATCAAATCACTTAAAAGCCTACGGTATAGCTTTCTGGAGTCTCGAACGGGAGGTAGAAGTCCAATGGTTACTAAACTATCAAGGCGGAAGCTTTCTAATAGACAACTTCAAAGAAATTCAATCTGAGCTTACTATTCGAGGTGTGAGTTTTGAAATAATTACAGATGCTAAAGCTTCATCAGTTCTTCTGGAAATAGCTAATCCGGAAGTGAATATGGATGCTGTCAAATTAGAAGCCGCACCAAAAATTGCAGTTTACTCTCCAAAGTCCGCACAACCATGGGACGATGCCGTGACATTGGTTTTAACGTATGCAGAAATCCCTTATGAAGTTATCTACGATGATGAAATAATTGATGGAAGTCTCCACCTATATGATTGGTTGCACCTTCATCATGAAGACTTCACTGGACAGTATGGTAAATTTTACGGCTCTTATCGCAATGCAAAATGGTATCAAGACCAGGTGAAAGAATTCGAGGCAACTGCTACCCGATTGGGCTTTGCTAAAGTGTCTGAATTAAAACTGGCAGTAGCACTTCGAATAAAAGAGTACACTTCTGGTGGCGGGTTTCTATTCTCAATGTGTTCAGGCACTGACTCCTATGACATAGCTATATCTGCCGAGGAGGTTGATATTTGTGAGAAAATGTTTGATGGAGATGGTACTGATCCATTATCTCAATCTAAAATTCAATTTGATAGAGGATTCGCATTTGAAAATTACAAACTCAGCACCAATCCAATGGAGTATGAATTTTCAGAAATTGACGGCACTATACTCCATAGTAGGGCAGGGCAAAAACAAGACTTCTTCACATTATTTGACTTTTCTGCAAAATGGGACCCGGTTCCAACAATGCTTTGCCAGAGTCATGAAAAAATAATTAAAGGCTTCATGGGACAAACCACATCCTATAAATCTAAATTCATCAAACCCGAAGTATTAGTCCTTGGAGAAAGTAAGGGAATTGGAACAGCTAGATATATTCATGGTGAATTTGGAAAGGGGCAATGGACATTTTATGGTGGGCACGATCCTGAAGACTACCAGCACTTTGTGGGTGACCCACCAACAGACCTCAATTTACACCCGAATTCTGCAGGTTACAGACTTATTCTAAACAACGTTCTATTTCCTGCGGCTAAAAAAAAGAAACAAAAAACCTGATATCAATTCTTAAAATTCCAATCGAATCTCAATGAAAAGTATCTTGGAATTGAAGGCATATTTGGAGCAACTATGGGGTTAGTATCAATGAGTCCATAAAGTAAGTTATACGCCACTATACCAACACTCACTGATTTTATATTGGTTTCCACAAAAGCGTCCAGCTGGAAATAATCATCAAAGCGATGAAAAGATTGAACATATTCTACATCGAAGAAGGGTAAATAACCTCTATTGTAGTACTCGGAGAAAAACCGGGATTGAAGACCTCCCTTCATTCTTAGCCTTTTCTTAAACATATCCCAATAGATTGACCCTTTATTAATACTGGTCCATTCGGGCAAAGAATAATATTTTGAACGGTCATTCCATTGATACCGACCTATAGTGGTCAATTCTAAAAATGAGTTTGAATATTTCAATGTTAGCTGCGCTGAGTAGACCTCTACAGGCAAGCGCTTCTGCATAACCTCCGCCCGCTCATTGAAGTATGCCAAGTTGCCAATTTTCAAATAGTCTAAATCCACCAAAGCGCTAAAATTTTCAACCTCTAAATTCATCCCTCCGCCAAATTCCAAGAATTGCTCTTTACGAAGGCCATTCTTTATTGACTTAATTTTCGATCGATAATCTTCAAATATTCTAGCAACGCGCCCAGATGAATAGCCATATCTAGCTTCAAATGCCAAATAATTCGTACTAGAATCCTTTTTAATTATGAAATACATCAATTTTGAATCAATACGAGAATCTCCTCGACTGTAGCCCGATGGGTATATCTCTGCTTGGGTTGAAAACTTAATTCGGGGCCTTTCAAGTAATACATTCCCGTATAACTCTTGATTATATGGTAACGATTCATGAGCATTATTCCTTATCCTAAACCAACTTTGATTTAGGCCTAACTCGAGCTGAATGCGATTAGAATCAATTTGCTCAAACTCAAAAACTAAATTAGGAGTAATACGAAACTGACCAATTGAGAATGAGTCACTAAAAACGTCTACTATTTCCGAAGAGAAATGACTGTAATATGCGCTATCTGAATTGTTGTCCACAAAGCTAAATTTCTCATAAACCCCACCAAGTTTCAACCCTGAGTGTAACTTGACATTATTCAAACTAATAAGCGCATAGTCTAAATGAGTTATTGCAAAAAGATCATTTCTTCGATTGTAAGCGTTGGTCAACCAAATATTGCCCTCTAAATTTAACTCTGATTCCCCACGTTCAAATAAATCATACTTTATAGAATCTTTCACCCCTCCACTCTGTTCTCTATCCAAGAGATCCAAACCAGCGCTAGTTTCCCAATTGAATCTTTCAGAAATCTTTTGTTTATAGCCCAATTCAATATTGGTCCTTCGATAAAAAGACCTTGACACCCAACCAGGATTAGACACTCTATAAACCACCAAATCTAATTTTCCGGTTTTACTTACTGGCCTTCCTAAGGCTAAACCTATGTTTTGTGTTGCTATCGAACCGATATTAAAAACTACACGGGAATATGAATTTGAATCAAATTCGACAATCGAACTAAGAGGAAAACGTAATCTTTCGTATTGATTATTTACCAGTTTAAAACCAATTCCATATCTCTTCGGACTTGAAACACTTTGTGTAAAATCGGTATTGATGTAGTCAATTCTACTGGGTACTTCATGCGCTAATTGTGTGAACACATTCGTGGCAAAGAGGGTGAGAACCGATATACAGAATGATATTTTCATTAATTGACAAAAAAAAAGCCTTGTACGAAAGTACAAGGCTTTTAAGATCGGCAACGACATACTCTCCCAGGTTTAACCTAGTACCATCTGCGCTATTGGACTTAACTTCTCTGTTCGGAATGGGAAGAGGTGAACTCCAATGCTATAGCCACCGTAAAATCATAAATATTATGAATCTTGAACAATATAAAAGCGCAAAAAACCTACGGGTAATTAGTATCGCTCTGCTGTGACATCTCTGCCTTTACACATGCGACCTATCAACGTCATCATCTCTAACGACCCTTAAAAGAAGTCTCATCTTGAGGTGAGTTTCGCGCTTAGATGCTTTCAGCGCTTATCTCGACCGAACGTAGCTACCCTGCGGTGCGGCTGGCGCCACAACAGGTACACCAGAGGTTCGTCCCCTTCGGTCCTCTCGTACTAAAAGGAGGTCCTCTCAAACTTCTAACGCCTGCAACAGATAGAGACCGAACTGTCTCGCGACGTTCTGAACCCAGCTCGCGTGCCACTTTAATGGGCGAACAGCCCAACCCTTGGGACCTTCTCCAGCCCCAGGATGTGACGAGCCGACATCGAGGTGC
>Ga0257120_1001495_pt1 | contig 15278 bp, 15 predicted proteins | sample SI106_10metaG_FD_190153 | JGI IMG/M metagenome (GOLD analysis project Ga0257120, IMG submission 190153) | Marine microbial communities from Saanich Inlet, British Columbia, Canada - SI106_10 | ecosystem: Environmental > Aquatic > Marine > Inlet | place: Canada: British Columbia | collected... | reverse complement strand
TTTTAGGTGACTTCAGAAAACAATAAGACACGACCAATCGAATTCCAAAAGAAGTGCCCGAGAAGCGAGTTATTCCAGTTATTGGTTCTTTGATTTTCGCATCTTCTATCCTACACTTAGCCTTATAAAAAGGAACAAAACCTTGAGTATAAGCTAATCTCGTATGGAAGATTATTCTACTCGAAACTCGGTACGAAAGACGCATCCCTAGTCTTGCCCAAGGTATAAAGCGCGAGGTGTAAACCGCATGCATATGGCCTGATTGACTAAGTGTAGAATCTTCCACACTAGAAACACTAAACCTAGAATAGTTATCAGAATCATTAGCTGTTGGATCCCGTTTAATTATTGGATAGGCATTTATGAAGCCAAAACCGATCTCAGGTGCAAATTCGATGCGCTCAAATGATTTAAGTAGGTTTATCCCTATGGATGCATTTATGGAATGAATGTAATTGAACAAACTTATTCCGAAACCATTTCAGCCAGAATATCCACTCCTATACGATGGTCCAGCCTCTTGAAAATTGCGGATTTCATACTGCATTAAAGCGAATGCTTTTTTGCGTTGAAATTGAACGCCAATGCTCGCAGGAATTCCAACCTCCCTCACAGGAACTAAATCACTATTATTTGAAGTTGTTCGATAAATAGATTTTGCATCCCGAATTCGCCTATTATTCTTAATTCAGGCTGAGCCGCGCCTATAGAAGACAACCCAATCAAAAACAAGAGTATTACCGCCTTAATCGACCAAAAGATGCACAAAGGTTGCGTTTTTATCCGCTACTGCAGATCCAAAAATCACACATTCAAAGAGCGATTGTACACTCTAATCGATCTACTTACCGATTATTGTAATGTGCAAAACGATACTTTTTATAAAGATTGTGTAATGGATCAAGATGAATGAGGGTGCAATGAGTGGATTACAAATAGAACTAAACGGACAGCAGGTAAAGCTTAAAAATCGCTATTTACTGCACGGTAAAACACTCATTTTATCGGACTTGCATCTGGGAAAAACCCTGCACTTTAGAAAAGCCGGATTGGCTATTCCTGCGGCAGCGAGAGATGCTGATCAAAGCGAGCTCATCCGAATTTTGATACTTGAAAAGCCCGAATCCGTTTTGGTGGTTGGCGATTTATTTCACAGCGCATCGAACCGAGAATGCGAAGAACTAGCCATGATTACTAGCCAGTTTCCTTCTATTCATTTTGAGTTAATACTAGGAAATCACGACATTCTTTCTCCCGAGGTTTACCGGTCCATGGATTTTGAGACCTGCTTAAGTCACTCGATTGGAAATCTATTGTTAACCCACGAGCCCATTATTGATTTAGATCCGCAAATCATTAACATTCACGGTCATATTCACCCCGGAATAAGACTGGTTGGCCTGGGAAGACAATCGATGTTAGTACCTTGTTTTTTTTGGACTAAACAGTACTTCTGCCTCCCTGCATTTGGAGCACTAACCGGACTGATGCGCCAAAAACCAAAAAAGGCAGATAAGGTATATGGCATATTACAAGGAGAAGTATCGCAGGTTTTCTAGCCTTCTTTGCTTTCTTTGTTCTCAGAATTCAAACGATATGTCAGACAACAGTAAAATCAACGCTTCTTCCGCTCCAAAACCAGTTGGCTCCTATCCTCACGCTCGCAAAGTGGGTAATCTCTTATTCTTATCTGGAGTTGGGCCAAGAACTGCTGGATCTGATGTCAATGACAGTGGTGTTCCAGGCTTGAAGCTAGACCATAACGGAAACTTCTTGGAATTTGATTTTGAAGCACAATGCAGGTCGGTTTTTGACAACGTGCGTGCAGTGCTTGAAGCATCCGGGAGCACATGGGAAAACCTTGTTGACGTTACCGTTTTCTTGGTAAACATGAAGCGCGATTTTGCTACTTACAACCGAGTGTATGCTGAGTATTTCAATGACGCTCAACCATGCAGAACAACAGTAGAAATCAATTCTCTACCAACATCAATAGCCATCGAGTTGAAGTGTATTGCTACCGTGGATTAGGCTTATTGGATTACCCCCCTTTTGATAGTGAAGTCAGAAGACGTTTCAATCTGCACTAAATAAACTCCTGATGATAGGCCTGAGACATTCAAGGACGTGGACTTATAGTCATTTACATCCATATTCATTATTGTTTGACCAGCAATGTTTATTACTGAAACACGATTTATTATGTCTTCTGTTTGAATGAATAATTGGTTTTGAGCCGGATTTGGACAAACCAAAACGTTGTTCCCACTAAGCTCTTCCATTCCTACTGGAGCACCGCCCATCTTAGCGATTAAGTCATGCTCATTTGCCGTGTATGGAGTGTTGTCATGATGAAATAGTGAGTCCCCCACATAGAGCGCCAACAGCCATTTTTCCCAGCGTAGCTCCGTATTTAAATTCCATGAACGGCTTATAACATGTTGACAGCAAAAGTCCTACAAGCGTAAGCGCCAAACTATTAATTCCAACTAAAACCAACAGGTATAAAAATGCAAAGGGTTAAGGGACAAAGCTGTCAATAATAGCTGCTAAGACCTGTATCCAAAATCCAGCATATTCATGCTCTGTTTCTTTAATCAGATTATCATCTAGAGTTACCTCTTCAATGTTGTAATTTTTAGAAGACCAATATACTAGAAACAGCGCCTATTTCAAGTCAATCGCGTTGATATGAACGCAACATATTTTGTAATTAGATTATCCCCCCAACCTTTTACCTTTGCGGCCTCGAAAAAATGAGGCATAGCGCTGATATGAGCACATTTAAAGAATACGATGGATTGAACTTGCCCAATATTGCGGAGCAAGTATTAGAGAAGTGGAAGGCGAACAAGACCTTTGAACAAAGCATGAGCAGCCGAGAAGGCAAGCCCAGCTATGTTTTTTACGAAGGGCCTCCTTCGGCCAACGGAATGCCAGGCATTCACCACGTGATGGCACGCACAATCAAAGATCTTTTTTGCCGCTATAAAACACAGCAAGGCTTCCAAGTGATGCGAAAAGCAGGCTGGGATACACATGGACTGCCAGTAGAACTTGGGGTTGAGAAAGAGTTAGGCATTACCAAAGAAGACATCGGAACCAAAATCTCTATTGCTGATTATAACAAAGCTTGCCGTGAAGCTGTGATGCGCTATACAGCTGAATGGAGAGATGTGACCGAAAAGATGGGCTATTGGGTGGATATGGACGAGCCCTATGTCACCTATGAAAACAACTACATCGAATCGGTTTGGTGGTTGCTCAGCCAAATGCATCAGAAGAATCTCTTGTACAAAGGCTATACGATACAACCCTATTCTCCGGCTGCTGGCACGGGGTTAAGTTCACATGAGCTGAATCTGCCTGGAACGTATAAGGATGTGAAGGATACGAGTTGTACTGCGCTTTTTAAGGTTAAGGCAAACGAGAAACTCAATGCTTTGAACAGCGATTTATTTACACTGGCAGAGGCTTCTTCATTGCACTTCGTTGCATGGACTACAACACCTTGGACCCTACCATCCAACACAGCATTAACAATAGGTACTAAGATCGATTATGTAATTGTAGACACATTCAACCCATATACAACGGACAGGCAACAAATTGTATTAGCCGAGGCGTTATTGTCCAAATACTTTAAACCTGAAGGTTTACAAGCCGATATGGCTTTTAGCGCTTCTGGCAAATTACTTCCATACCGAGTTCTTCAAAAAATAAAAGGTTCCGATCTAGTTGGTCTCCAATACGAGCAGCTATTGCCATATGTAGCTCCGATGTATGATACTGACAAAGCATTTCAAGTCATTGCTGGTGATTTTGTAACCACTGAAGACGGCACTGGAATCGTGCATACGGCTCCTACGTTTGGTGCAGATGACATGCAAGTAGCAAAGGCTGCTGGCGCGCCACCGCTGATGGTTGAAAATGAAAGTGGCGACCCGGTTCCATTGGTAGATCTGCGTGGTCGGTTTGTTTCTGAAATCAATGACCCTGTTTGGGGATTTGCAGGCGAACCGGTAAAAGCGGAATACCTATCAGGTGAGGAAAAAAATGCTGAATTCGAAAAGCAGAAAATCAGTCTGAAAGAGCATATCCCGAATCTGAGTAATTACCTCAGCGTGGATGAGCGGATTTCATTGAAATTAAAACTAGAAGGCAAGGCCTTTAAAGTCGAGAAATACCAACACAATTATCCTCACTGCTGGCGAACCGACAAGCCGATTCTCTATTATCCTTTAGACTCTTGGTTCATCAAATCTACTACTGCTAAAAGCAAGATGATTGAGCTCAACAAAACAATTAATTGGAAACCAGAAAGCACAGGAACGGGTCGATTTGGCAACTGGCTTGAAAACTTGAACGATTGGAACTTAAGCCGATCAAGATATTGGGGGACTCCGCTACCCATTTGGAGAACGGGTCCATATGGTCCTTTGGTGGAGGAATGTGTGGGCGCGGTGGCTGAATTCACCGAAAAGAACGCCTACTACATTACCGAAGAATGTTTGGACGAAAATGGAAATCGTTTTGATGGGCAATCGCTGAGAAAGTACTTGGGTGAAATGCGCCTACAAGGTGAAAACGTGAACAACGTTTGGAACGACATGATTCGCAGTAAGAAGATTGTCTTTTTTGCGACACTTCCAAAGGAAAAGGTAGATCTGCATCGACCATTCGTTGACTACGTCATCTTTTTCAGAAGTGGAATGGTCATGGCGCGAGAACTCGATTTAATTGATGTTTGGTTTGACAGTGGAGCCATGCCCTATGCCCAATGGCACTACCCATTCGAGAACAAAGAAATGGTGGATGGCGGAAAAGCATTTCCTGCAGATTTCATTGCTGAAGGTGTGGATCAAACTCGAGGGTGGTTCTACACGCTGCATGCTATATCAACCATGATAAAAGGGTCTGTGGCATATAAAAACGTGGTGAGTAATGGACTTGTTCTGGACAAAAACGGACAGAAAATGTCCAAGCGATTGGGCAATGCGGCCGATCCTTTTGAGACCATGAAAACCTTCGGGGCAGACGCTACACGCTGGTATATGATTACCAACGCACCGCCTTGGGATAATTTAAAATTTGACACAGACGGCATTACTGAGGTACAACGCAAGTATTTCCGAGCACTTCACAATAGCTACTCCTTCTTCTCGCTTTATGCTAATGTAGATGGCTTTACTCATGCTGAAGATTTGATTCCTTTGTCAGATAGACCTGAGATTGATCAATGGATAGCGTCAAGACTAAACAGCTTGGTCAAGGATGTAGAAGAAGCCTTTGAGTCGTATGAGCCAACGCCTGCTGGGCGTGCCATTCAAGACTTTGTAGTGAATGAATTGAGTAACTGGTATGTGCGCTTATGTAGGAGACGTTTCTGGAAAGGCGACTATTCCGAAGATAAAATTGCGGCTTACCAAACGCTCTATCAGTGTTTGGTAACTGTAGCCAAACTAAGCGCCCCAATTGCGCCATTTTATTCAGAGCAATTGTTCTCCGATTTGAATGGAATAACTGGATTAGAAAAGGATGATTCAGTGCATATTGCTGGTTGGCCAAAAGTGGATGTACATGTTATTGACAAAGCCCTAGAGCAACGCATGGCGCTTGCGCAAACAGCCTCTTCCCTCGTGCTCTCTTTAAGAAAGAAAGAGAATATTAGGGTGCGACAGCCGCTCCAAAAAATCATGGTTCCTGTGATTAACGCAGAATTTGAGCAGCATTTAAAGCAGGTAGAGTCATTGATATTGAACGAGGTGAATGTTAAGGAACTGGAATATGTGCATGATTCCAATGTCTTCGTAAAAAGCATCAAGCCAAACTTTAAGGCACTTGGACCAAAAGTGGGAAAGAACATGAAGGCGCTATCCGCCCTAGTCAATCAATTTGGGCAGGACGAAATTCAACAAATTGAACGCGAAGGAAAAATCACTTTAGATCTTGAGGGTTCTCCTTTCGAATTGACTGCAGAGGATGTTGCGATAAGCACTAAGGATATCCCTGGTTGGATTGTTGCCAGCGAGGGCAATGTGACTGTAGCTTTGGACATTACTATTAGCGAGGACCTTCGATCTGAAGGAATTGCCCGAGAATTGGTCAATCGAATCCAGAACTTAAGAAAGGACTCAGGATTAGAAGTAACCGATCGCATTGATTTGTACGTTGAAAACCAACCTGAAATAGAGCGTTCAGTCAATATCAATAAAAATTATATTTGTGCGGAAACGCTGGCAAACGAGTTAATCGTGAAGTCAGACTTGGCGCAAGATTCAGCGATTGAGATTGAAATTGAAGAAGGTGTCAAGACAAAGATTTTTATAGAGAAAGTATAGATTAAGGAAACATGGCGGATAAGGAGAAAACACGGTATTCAGATGCTGAACTAGAGGAGTTCAAGGCAATCATCATCTCAAAGTTGGCGGAGGCAAAAACTGATTTAGAGCTCTTGAATGACACCATGTCGTTGAAAGACAATAATGGCACTGACGACACATCTCCTACTTTCAAACTAATTGAAGATGGATCTGATGTTTTGTCAAAAGAAGAGACCTCACAACTTGCCTCGAGACAAGAGAAGTTCATCAAGAGTTTGAATGACGCATTGATTCGAATCGAAAATCACACCTATGGCGTTTGTCGCGTAACGAACAAGCTCATCTCCAAAGAAAGATTGCGTATTGTGCCGCATGCTACTTTAAGTATAGAGGCGAAGAGACAACAGTCCTAAACCAAACACATGATTAAAGTTGAAGGCGAACAGGCTGCAGGCACTCGCCATTGGGTAGCGCTAGCCGTCATACTCGGTGTCATTCTTTTTGACCAGATTTTTAAAATTTGGATCAAGACTCACATGTACTTAGGCCAAGAGTTCTCCGTTTTTGGCAACTGGTTCATCATCCATTTTGTGGAAAATAATGGAATGGCATTTGGCCTTGAGTTTGGTGGAGAAATTGGTAAAATAGTCCTGAGCGTATTCCGAATTATTGCTGTAAGCGCCATCGGATACTACCTTTTTTCTTACGCGAAAAAAGGCGCTAAAATTGGACTTATTGTAGCCGGATCATTGATCTTTTCAGGGGCGCTGGGAAACATTCTGGATTCCGCATTTTATGGTCTTATTTTCAACGACAGCTATCATCAGATTTCTGAATTCATGCCTACCGATGGCGGATACGCACCCTTCTTATTTGGTAAAGTAGTAGACATGCTTTACTTCCCCATGTTTAGTGGAACTTTTCCCGACTGGTTGCCACTTTGGGGTGGAGACGATTTTTTGTTTTTCAGACCAGTTTTCAATATTGCTGATACAGCAATATCAGTTGGCATCGGAATGATTATCGTTTTCCAAAAGCGCTTTTTTGAAGAAGAGACTAAAAGCGAGGAAGTGGTTTCAGCCATTGATGCGACTGAGCAAGCTGCTGAATCTTAGGCAATATTCTATCCCGATTTAATTCGCAACAAACACCATTTTTTTCGAGTCTACTGCCTGACCGTCAATCACTAGCGAATACATGTAGGTTCCTGTTTTACCATAACCGTGATCATATACCACCTCATTGGCTCCCAATCGAACGGGAGTTACTTGCTCGTAAATCACCGCTCCGTTAATATCTTGAATGCGAATAGTCGCCTCTGCAGTAGCCGGCATTTCATGAACAATAAAAGCAATGGAAGTCGCTTGATCAAAAGGGTTCGGGCGGTTTTGAAGCAACTCAACTCCTGTCTTGACCATCGGTGGCTCATCTAGCCCAACAGCATACAGATATTGCTCGCCTGAAAACAGTCCTTCCACACCAAATTCATCTACATAAGCCGCGGATACGAAATCGGTAAACCCTGGCGCCACGTCAAAACTGATTTCCAGTGTTGCGCTATATATTACAGTATCCCAATCGTTGGTTTCAGAGCGCAACGCAATCGCTACCTCACTGTAATCACAGCTAGGTTCTGATAGTGTGACTTCCAGCGTTTTCCAATCCTTTTGAAAAACGGATATTTCCTCTGGTTGCCAAACGTTTTGGGCAATCATATTGGCAGCATTTGCATTGATCGCAGCATTGCGAGCCAAATAGTTAAAGTCCACAAACCCCTTACCAAACGCTCCATCATTGTTAGTGTCTTCGCCTAATACATCTTCGCTGGTATGCTGTCGGTCATGGTAATTCGCATCAGCAGTATTGGCGTTGCCGTGCTCGTTTGCACTTGTAAATCGCATGGCAGCAAAACCGTTTTGCCGAAAAGGAATATGATCTCCACCTCTTCCTGTTCTATCTTCAGAAGTCATTATGGTGACATCCATTGGTACGGTGACTAGGCTCTTTAAGTCTTGTTCATACTGTAATTTGATATACCTGGCCAATTGCTTGTTTTGAGAGAAAATAGTGCTCGAACTAAATAGTCGAACCTGAATGCTGTCCACGTCATTTTCAGATGGGCAAGATGGTTCTGAACTTTTAGCACCGCAGATGAAACCACCAATAACATCGTTGTTTAAGACCGCTGCAATTTCCACTTCATTATTCACGCAATAATCGGCCAATGTCTTGGCTCCATATAAGCCCTGCTCCTCGGCTGTTGTAAGCATGAATAGGATGGTTCTATCAAATTGATACCTTGACATAACGCGGGCTAACTCTAAGACCAATGCGCTTCCGCTTCCATTGTCTTCCATACCATGTGCATTCAACATCGCAGGAGGTTGCGCATCGGCTGTCAAAATGAGCCTCGATTATCACTATTCCAGCAGGGTTATTAGCCGCGTCAACCGCTGATCCTGGGAAAACACCCACAATGTTTTTATGCTTATCCATATCGCATATCTCGCGCTCCCAATTCAAATAACTAACCACTAACCGGTCATTGTTTTCTTCACTGATCCTAGCAAATCGATTGAGTGCCCATGCACGTGCCGCGCCCATAACCGTGATAGCCGATAAGGTGTCGGCACCTGTGTTTCTCGTTTCAAACTCACTCATCCGCAATAGGTAAGATTTAAGTGAATGGGAATTTATCCTTTGTTCAATTAACCGTGATGTTTTTTGTGGAGTCACATTTTCTGTTCCCACATGGTCCCCAGGGGTATAATTTCCTGCCTGCACATTTGATGCAACTTCATTGGAAAAATGAATGTTGGTCTGGGCTGTAGCAAAGAATGACATGACCAAACTGACGAGTATTAAATACAGATTTTTCATTTCCAATAGATTATGGGTGAAATTTAAGGATTTACGTTCGCTTTTGTTCAAGTAGGCGATTGCGGCTAGTACATTCGCAACCTAATATGAGTGCAAAAAACCCATCGAAAGCCTACCGGGCTTTTATCATGATATCAAGAGCGGAAGCTGTGTCTTACCTGCTGCTTTTAGGAATCGCTATGCCATTGAAATACCTGCTAGACATGCCACTAATGGTAAAGTATGTTGGTTGGGCGCATGGAGTTTTATTCATGGCCTATATCGTTCAACTGCTCTACGTGGGGTTTAATTTAAAGTGGAATGAAATACGATTCATACTTGGGTTCATCGCCTCATTACTTCCATTTGGCCCATTCTTATTCGAAAGGCTAATCGATAAAGAAAAGATTTAGTCTGCTTGCTGAACGGCTCTTTGAGCCTTTCTAGCAGCAGTTAACCTGCTTTTCAGGTAAGCTGATTCCTCCTCCGTCATTGTAACGGTAGTCCATTCTTCTGGAAGTGGATTGCCGTCAAAACTCATCCTAGCGTATGAACTCAATTGTGAGCCATTATCATCAAAGTAGAACTTGTAATTGCGTTGACTCGGTCCCTTTTCAAAGCCATATTCTAAGTTGGTAATTTCATGCTCTGAGAAAAACAGGTTTCCCTTGTTGTCATAATACCATGCGTGTACTTCTTTCAGTTTTCCTCTATCCGAAATTTCAAGTTTAGCTAGCGCGGTGTCATTTCCATTCAACTTATAGAATATAGTCCCCGAAACGTCACCCTCTCTCCATGTATCCGTTTCGTTGAAGTAGGACTCATCAATATCAACCATTTCTTTTAAGTCATCGAAAACACTCTCAAGCGGCTCTAAGTAAAAGTCTCTGTTCTTTACGGGAAGCTTATCTCCAATAGACTCATCTGTCTTGGGTTTGTCTGTTACGGGGTCAGAGCAACTCACTAGGAAGGCGAGGAATAAAAAAGTCAAAATGTAGGATTGCTTCATTGTTTCAGGTCTTTGATGATTTCTGCGATTTGAACTGCATTGGTTGCGGCTCCTTTTCTCAAATTATCCGATACAACCCACATATTGAATGCGTTTTCTCTGGTTGAATCTCTCCTTATTCTACCCACAAAAACGTCATCCTTGCCCTCGGCATACAAAGGCATTGGATAAGTGTTGGTGTCAGGTAGGTCTTGAAGTTTGATCCCTGGTGTTTCTGACAATAGTCTCCTAAGGTCTTGCAATTCGAATGGCTTCCTTGTTTCTACGTTCACTGCCTCGCTATGCCCATCTCTTACTGGAACTCGGACTACGGTGGCGGTTGCTTTGATCGCATCATCGCCTAGAATTTTTTTCGTTTCGTCTACCAACTTTTGTTCTTCGGTTGTATACCCGTCTTCCTGAAAATCGCCACCATGTGGAATACAGTTCATGTCAATCGGGTATGGATAAATCATTTCTACCTTCCGGTTTTCACGTTCGCCTTGCATTTGATCGATAGCCGCGACTCCTGTTCCAGAGACGCTTTGATAGGTGGAAACAACCACACGATCGATTCCGAAGTTTTGGTGTATTGGCAATAACGCGAGCACCATTTGAATTGTGCTACAGTTTGGATTAGCGATGATTTTATCCTCTAGTGTAAGGGTGTCTCCGTTTATTTCTGGAACAATCAGCTTTTTATCCGCATCCATTCTCCAAGCCGAGGAATTATCGACTACCACAGTGCCAACCGCTGCAAATTTTGGCGCCCACTCTTTTGAGGTCGTTCCGCCAGCTGAAAAAAGAGCAATATCAGGACGAAGGCTCACTGCCTGAGCAAGTCCGATAACCTTGTGCTTAAGGCCTCCAAACTCAATTTCTTTCCCAACCGATCTTTCGGAAGCAACGCAAAGCAACTCTGTTATTGGAAAACTCCGCTCTGCTAACACCTTCAACATCACCTGGCCCACCATACCGGTAGCGCCAACAACTGCGATTCGCATGATTTAATAATTCTTTAATTCAAACACAAAATTAGGATAATTACATTTGCCCTAATCCCAACAAACACAAGGGTTGTGGGGCAGATATTTTTTCTATTCTTTCTTATTCCTGTCCTTGGTTTTACCCAAATGAGCGATGATTTCTCTGATGGAGATTTTACTTCCAACGCGACATGGGATGGAGATACCGCACAATTTGAAATTACCGCTACCAAACAGCTTCGCCTGAATGCTCCAGCTCAAACCGATGAATCTTATTTAAGCCTTCCTCTGAGCCTGGTAACTGTTTCAGAATGGGAGTTTATGGTAATCTTGACTTCAACCCTTCTGGAAGTAACCTCTTCGATTTTCATTTGATGTCAGACTCATCCAATTTGGAGTCCAATCACAACGGATACTTTGTTCGGGTTGGTGGCTCGGATGATGAAATTAGCCTGTTCAGAAAGTCTGGGTCTTCGGATACCAAAATCATAGATGGACCAGATAATCGAGTCAATCTGGACCCTGTCTCTAATTGGGTAAAGGTGCTCCGTTTTGGCAATGGGGATTGGAAAGTTTACTCTAGGCTTGAATCAGATAGCACACTTGTGTCGGAAGGCGCTATCAATGACTTAACCTTCACCACATCCGCCAGTACGGGTCTTGTATGTGACTATACTTCCAGCCGCTCAACACTTTTTTGGTTTGATGATTTTGGGTACAACCAGGCCCCAAAAGCGATTGAATTAATAGTTGTTGACTCCAATACACTTAGCGTTGAGTTTAATGAACAACTAGAAAACTCAAGCGCTATTAATGTCTCCAACTATTCTGTGGATGGAGGTATTGGCAATCCCAATTCAGTTATAGTTTCCTCAATTGATCCACCGATTGTTGAGTTGGTATTCACCAATTCATTTGTTCTCGCAAACAGCTATGATTTAACCATCAACAATGTTGCTGACACCTTAGATCATTCAATTGCTGGTCAAGTATTGCCTTTTGAGTGTTTGCAATTTTCAACTCCAGGTTTTGGTGAACTTGTTTTTAACGAAATCATGGCAGATCCACCGCCCACTGTTGGGCTTCCAGAAATTGAACTTGTTGAAATTTTCAATCCGACAGACGATTATTTTGACATTAGCCTATTATTTTTCAGCGACCCTACAACAATTGGATCTGTTAGTACGCAAGAAATAATTGAACCCTTAGAATACATCATATTATGTGATGAAGACGACACGGCTAGTTTTTCCAGTTTTGGCAGAGTCATTGGACTGAGTGCCTTCCCGGGATTAAATAATGACGGAGATGTTTTATCACTGTTCGTGGATAGTGTACTTATCGATAAAATCACATCCAGCAGCGCTTGGTATGGCGATGATGACAAGGGCAATGGCGGATATACCTTGGAACAAATAAACCCTAACAGTCCGTGCCAAGGAGTGGCCAATTGGGTTGCAAGCCTTCGAATTCGCGGAGATATACAACCGATCGGATAAGCTTATCAGCCTCGAAGGAATTTCACTATCTGACGCTAACTCCTCATCCGAAATTGAGAATATAACTCTCCATCCTAACGAGTATGCCATCATTTGTGATGACGGTCAAACCGGATACTTTCAACCACTGGGTATCGTTGCATCAGTAAGCACCTTACCTTTTCTCAATAACAGCGGTGATTCAATTTGGTTAAGGCTAGGTGAAACAGTGATAGATGCAGTTTTTTATGCAGATGATTGCTACGGAGCTGAAGATAAAAGCAGCGGTGGGTTTGCAATAGAACGTATAAACACTAATAACCTCTGCGGACTTTCAGACAACTGGATCGCGTTCTCAGACTCAACTGGTGGTAAGCCAGGGCGCGAGAATTCACAGGCAGATTTTACCGATCCGGGATTGCCAAAACTTGTTTCAGGTTCATTTGAAACACTTTCTAGTGTGCGCCTCAGCTTTGATCGATGTGACCGATGGTGTTTCCTTAGAGCGTCTAGACGCTGCTCGCGACTCAGATGACAATGGAAACTGGCATAGCGCAAGCAGCTCAGATAACTATGCCACGCACGGCTATCTGAATTCTCAAGACTATCAGAGTTCAACTGGTTCAGCAGAGTTTAGCCTGAGCGCAGAATATGTTTCTCCCGACAATGACGGATACCAAGATGTAGTCAACATAAATTATGCACTAAATGAACCGGGACATGTTGCTGCAATTAATATCTACAGTGACAAAGGTGTTTTGGTAAGAGCTCTTGCGAGTAATCAGGTTTTAGGAAATACAGGCAACATCAATTGGGACGGAACGAATGACCTAGGAGAAAAAGCTCGAACAGATATTCATATCATCTTAGTGGAACCCTTCGACTTAGATGGAAACAGGGCGCAATTCAGACTGCCAATTGTGGTGGCTACTCGCCTCTAAAAACTCTACTGTAAAGACTGTTTATTCCTTCTTTTTAAAATCCAACTTATGAAAATGGAAGTCGTTGTTAGGCAGGTCAATTGTAAAGCCCTTCACCTTATCAAGCTTCACATCGAACGTTATTAAACCATAGGTCAAGAATGGGTCGTTGTGGTCAAATCGAAAAACATGATCATCCCAATCAGTTAAGTATCCTGAAAAAAGCTCCTTTGCGGGCTCTAAAATGAGCACCAACTTATCGTCCTTCATTACCACTTCTGCCTCACCATACATTAAGTCTTCATAGGTGCCAACATAGTCCCCTTTTGGCAACATCTTATTAGGCTTTCCCTTAGTTGCTAATCGCTTTTCTTTCGCTTCTTGTTCTCGTTTAGCACCTTTTTCTTTGAACTCTAAAAATTGTTCGCTTCGCTTGTTGTAATCCTTTCCGTGCAACCAATCCAGCGTTGCATACATTAACATAGATGAAGCTGAACTCATGTCATTCGTAAGAACCACGATAGATAAACCATCGTCTGGTGACACGGCAACCTTTGTGATATAACCTGGTAAACCACCGCCATGATGCGCTACCTTTTTACCATCATAATCCATCAAAAACCAACCTAAACCATAACCTTTAAAATTCGTAAAATTGGCCTTATCAAAATCGCCCGTTCCCAAGGGGGTATGTAGGCTCCATATTTTTTGAATAGATCGGGAACTCAGCAGCGTGTCTCCATTCACAATTCCCTCGTTTTGCCAGAAACTGAGCCACTTCACCATATCACCCGTGGACGAATTCAACGCAGCAGTAGCACCGCTGTTATTGTAGCTAATCATGAATATTTCCTCCCCATCAATATGTGGTTTAGCAATGTTTTTATCCTTTGAAAAAGCCTCAAAGTCAGAGGTAGTTCGATCCATGCTAAGCGGTTCTAGAATGCGTGTTTTCACAAAAGCATCCCAAGTCATTCCGCTGGCGGCTTCAATGACTTCGCCAGCTGTCATAAACATAAGATTTTGGTATCCGAACGACTCTCTAAAACCATACGTCAATGGTCTCGCGCTTAACCTTTCTATTGCCTCTTTTCGGTTATAATCAGAACCATACCAAAGCAAGTCCCCATCGAAGGTGATAAGTCCACTTCTATGACATAACAAGTCCTGGATTGTCATGTGTTCGGATACATAGTTGTCATGCAGTTTAAACCAAGGCAGATGCTTCACAACGGGGTCCTTCCAGTCAAGCTTTTCTTCTTCCACCAGCATTGCTATTGAAGCCGCAGTGAATGCTTTAGAAAGGCTAGCGATAGCGTACAATGTCTCCTCATTCGGAGCGTTCGGGTCCGACTTTGCTTTTATTCCATATCCTTCGGAAATAATCACATTCCCATCTTTCACCACAGCAACCGCCATAGAGGGCAAATCAAAATCCTCGTAAACGGACTTTAAATATGTTGTAAACCCTACCGTATCCAGCTGAGCCAACCCCGGGCTTGAAATTAATAGAGCAAAAAAAAGAAGTGTTCTCATGGTCAATTGATTTACAGCGCACTAAAGTAAACGTACATCAAGAGAACCGGCTATTCAACTACATAACAATTAGGTGGGTTGCGCTAATTCAAAATCACTTTGTACTGATTAGATTTTCCTCCGCTTGATATGACAATGTTGTACTGTCCTGCTGAAAAGCTACTTAAATCAACCTCATAATTGGATTG
>Ga0257120_1001488_pt1 | contig 15317 bp, 10 predicted proteins | sample SI106_10metaG_FD_190153 | JGI IMG/M metagenome (GOLD analysis project Ga0257120, IMG submission 190153) | Marine microbial communities from Saanich Inlet, British Columbia, Canada - SI106_10 | ecosystem: Environmental > Aquatic > Marine > Inlet | place: Canada: British Columbia | collected... | reverse complement strand
CTGTTCGAACTCACTCAGAAAAGGAATAAAACAATCGAAATTTAATTGAATAATTTGAACTGAAAAAACAACGAAATGCTAACACCGTGCATAATTAATTGCTTAATAAGTTTTTCCTTCGGAAAAATCTCGTGGACTTCAAAGGCTTGTAATTATCAACTATTTATTCGCTAAATTCACGCAAACAAATCATGCACAAACCCGTTATGCACAAGTTGACTTGAATGCAGCTCTAAGCTAACTTAAATATTGTAAATAAAAAAAAGTAGAAACCAGAAACTACTAAAAAAAACGGGGATAAATCCGAAAATCCAAAGAGTAGGAAATTTTAAACATCATAAATTATTGTGAAAAAATTATTTTTTTTAGTAATAACATTAGCTTTTACTAATGTTATTTTTGCGCAAACCGAACAAGGTAAATTTATATTATCAGGGGCAACTGGGTTACAATTTATCAGTAGTAATGTTGATTATGAGTATGACGGACAATCACAAGGAGATTTTACTCAAAGTTCATTTTCTATTATGCCTTCTATAGGTTATTTTGTAATGGACAATTTGGCTGTTGGATTATCAGCTAATTTTTCTTCAACCACTCAAAAAGACGAAGGATATAAATATACTGTTAGTTCTACAATGTTATTACCAACTGCATTATATTATTTTCCTGTAGAGGGTCAATTTAAACCTTTATTACAAGTAGGAGCTGGTCTAATGTCTACAAAAGAAAAAGATAGTTATGCTGGAGGTTCTGATGAATATAAAATGAGTGGTCTTGCCTTAAATTTTGGAGGAGGTGCTGCTTATTTTATAAATGATTATGTATCATTGAATTTTGGATTATCATATACTATGGCTAACTTAAAAGACAGTGATGATTCGAATTTGGTACAAAAACAAGGCAGCTTTGCAGCTAATATTGGGTTTTCAGTATTTTTTTAATTAATACTTAATTTAATGAATTTTAGCAAAAGTTTAGCTTTTAACTATAGGAATAAAAAACCCAGTGCATAACAACGTATATAAAAAATAGCGGATCAATTGCTTAAATGAAAGATAAATAATAAAACTAAGCGTCAGCTATAAATCGAAAAAATAGGCACTAGATCTCGCTACTTTTCATATACAAAACCGTTGTATGCCATTAGTAAGAACTGAAAAAAATTAAAAAATATAAATGCCATTATACCAAAACTCAGTACTTAAGAAATACCTAAAGCAACAAGATAGCGAAGCTGTTGCTAAAGCATTTAAGAAGTTTACAAAATACTTTCACGACCATAAAATACAAGAGAACATACGTTCGAGTAAAGAAGAAGAATACCAAGGGATTTTTCTAACAGAGTTGTTTTCTAAAATTTTGGGTTACACAATGAAACCAAATGCCAATTTCAATTTGGTAGCTGAGTATAAGAATGAAAAGAACAGCCGAAAAGCAGATGGAGCGATTCTTAAAGATAACGAAGCATTAGGTGTAATTGAATTAAAAGGAACCAATACCAAAGACTTAGAAAAAGTAAGACAACAAGCCTTTGATTATAAAGCCAACCAAACAGGTTGTGTGTATGTAATTACTTCCAACTTTGAGAAGATTCGCTTTTACATTAACAATGCCGTTGATTTTGAAGAGTTTGATTTATTTAACATCAACCAAGAACGCTTTGAACTGCTTTACTTGTGTTTAGCCCAAGAAAACTTACTTAATAATGTCCCTTTAAAGATTAAAGAAGCTTCTGTACAAGAAGAGGAAGCCATTACCAAGAAGTTTTATACCGACTATTCTACATTTAAAAGAGAGTTGTTTAGAGATTTGGTAAAGCTCAATATGAAAAATGAGATTTTTAGAGTTGAATTAAATATTGAAGATGTCGATAGAGCGAACAAGAATATTAAGCACAACTTATTTAAGAAGTCTCAAAAACTGATTGACCGTTTTCTGTTTATCTTTTTTGCAGAAGATAGAGGCTTGTTACCACCTAACTCTACCGTTAAGATATTAGAGCAATGGGATAAGTTAAAAGAATTAGATGAAGTAGTGCCTTTGTATAGTCGATATAAAAAATACTTTAACTATTTAGATACAGGAAGAAAAGGTACGGACAAAACCGCTGAAATATTTGCTTACAATGGAGGTTTGTTTAAGCCTGACCCTGTTTTAGACAGTCTAATAATAAGTGATGAATTATTAGCTAAACATACCAATGCTCTGCAAGCTTACGATTTCGAAAGCCAAGTAGATGTAAATATACTTGGGCACATCTTTGAAAACTCATTAAATGAGATTGAAAGCGTAAATGCAGAAATTGAAGGAACTGATTTTGATAAGCAAACAACCAAACGAAAGAAGGACGGTGTTTTCTACACCCCAAAATACATTACTAAATACATAGTTGACAATACAGTAGGTAAATTATGTACCGAAAAGAAAGCAGAACTTACCATTATAGAAGAAGAGTTTCATTCAAAAAGGCAAAAGGAAACTAAAAAGAAGCTTCTCGAATCTCTTGAAAACTACAGGGAATGGTTATTACAACTTACTATTCTTGACCCTGCTTGTGGTTCCGGAGCATTCTTAAATCAAGCATTAGATTTCTTAATTAAAGAGCATGAATATGTTGATGAATTACAAACCAAACTATTAGGTGGTGGTTTAGTTTTTCCCAACATAGAAACTACAGTTTTAGAAAATAACATATATGGTGTTGACCTCAATGAAGAATCTATTGAAATTGCTAAATTATCTCTATGGTTGCGAACAGCACAACCCAGAAGGAAACTAAACGATTTAAGTAGCAACGTTAAATGCGGAAACTCTTTAATTGATAGTAAAACGGTTGCGGGCGATAAAGCTTTTAAATGGGAAGAGGAATATCCAGTTATATTTGATAATGGTGGTTTTGATGTCGTGATTGGGAATCCACCTTATGTCAGAGCAGAACTATTTGTCTCAGACAAAGATTATCTAAAAGATAAATATCAAGCATATCATGGCAACGCTGATCTATATGTTTATTTTTATGAATTAGGTCACAAATTAATTAACGAAAATGGCTGTCTTGGTTATATAGCTCCGAACAAATGGATTGAATCTAATTATGGTTTGAATTTGAGGAAATATTTTCTGCAAAATAAAAGTATAAATAAGTTTTTAGATTTTGGAGAGGCCAAAATATTTGATGAAGTCGGTACATTTCCAAGTTTAGTTTTTTTATCGAAGAAACACTTTTCTGAAAAAATTATTTTTATAAATTTTAGTGATATTGCCTATATTCGTTCTGGAGATTTAAATTCTTTAGAAAGTGTTGAGGTGCTGTATGACTCTCTTGGCGAAAGCAAATGGGTTTTCGGTAGTTCAAATGTTTCTGATTTACTTCAAAAACTCTCACAATCTCATAATACCTTAAAGGAAATTATCGGGGATAAACTGCTTGCTGGAGTTAAGACAGGTGCAAACAAATTATTTATCTATTCTCACGAACAAGTTCAAGTAATAACTAAAGGTTCAGAAGAGGAATTAAAACTATTTAAAGCAATATGTTTTGGTAAAGACATCGTTAAATATGGAATAAAAGAATCAGGGAAGTATATCTTTTTTCCTTACGAGTATATAGATGGAAAGCAGAATGTTTTGGATTTATCAAAGTTTCCTTACACGTTTGACCACCTACTAATGAAACAAGGAGAAATGGAAAAGCGCGCTATTATTAAGGATGGTGTGCCAAAGGGGACACATACATGGTATGAACTCCAGCAGATAAATAAGGTGTTTGATTACAGTACACCTAAGATTATTTACCCCGATATTGCTCTTGATAATAGATTTTGTCTTGATAAAAGCGGAATAGTTCCGGATATGACTTGTTTTTTTATACCTATTGCCGAAACAGCATTTATTCCTATTCTGAATTCAAAAATGTTCAAATTCTTAGCTGGAAAGTATTGTCCAGTCCTAGGAGATTTGAATGAAGGTGGCAGGATAAGGTATAAAACGAGTTACTTGTTTAAAATTCCATTTCCAGAGGTAACTAATACAATTTCTAACTTAAGAGCACTGCATAAGTTAAGAGAAGAAAGTACATGTAAGTTTAACAATAGTATTGAGTCATTCTTAAGATATATTATGCGCACTAATTATTTATCGAAAACTTCTACGAAACTGGACAATTGGTTTGAAATTGAGTATGTTGACTTTATAAAAGAATTGAACAAAGTCACAAAAAAGGCAGGAGGTGAAAAACTCACCAAAATAGATGAAATAGGTTGGATGGAAGTTTTTGAAATTAAGAAAGCTGAAGCACAAATTCTAAAAACTGAAATAGATAAAACCGATGAAGAAATAGACCAAATGGTTTATAAGTTATACGGGTTAACAGAAGAAGAAATACGAGTAGTTGAAAATAATTAAAACGGCATACAACAATGTGTATAGTGCATAGCACCCTTCGGGATGCTACGACACCATACACTAAACGTTAGCTGCAAGCAAAACAAAAATACTAAATGAAAGAAGAGGAAATATATTTAAAAGTTCTAGATAGACTTTTCAAAGGTTTGAAAATCGAAAAACACGAAAAGTTTAAAAATGACAGATTAGGAGAAAGGAAATTTGCAATCAATGACTTATATCCTGACATCATAATGACTAAAAAAAATTCTGACGAAGTTGATTTTATTATTGAAATAGTAATCCCTTCTTATGTAAATAAAGACACTCTCTTTAAAAAATGGAAACCTTTATCTCAAGTCGGCTCTACTTTGTATTTAGTTGTACCGAAAGCACAACATAAAGTTATAGAGAAATGGTGTAATGAGGAAAAAGCAGAAGCTCGTTTTGGAACATATGAATTCAAAAACGAGAATGTTGAACTAAAATTTTTCTGATATGGAGAACTGGAAACTAATAGTTTCCTTCCTATCGGGAGGATTAGCAGGAGCAATTTTTAAACATTTTGTAGATAAGCAAAAAAATAAAATTCAAAAACTTGAATGTAGATATTTAGAAGATGAAGTAATTAGTAAACTTCCTATTGCTTATGAAGATACAACACATAATAATCTTCATTCAAAAAAGTTTGAAATTGTTAATACTACGAATATTGATATAGCAGAAATAAAAATTGTTTTTTCTTTTGAATCTGAATCGGTAGTAGCGAAATGGACGACTTATTCAAAAGCTGGAAATAATATTCCTAAAGGTCGAATTTACACAAGGAAAAATGAATGTCAATTCATAATTAAGTATTTTAATCGTAAAGAAAAAGTTGAAGTATATTTAGAAATAGGAAATGTAAATCAAGACAAATTTAATATTACAGAATTGAATATTACTGGAATTAAAGCAAAGTATGTTGACTTAAGAAAGAATACTACTAAAAAAACTGTGAGAATGGTTGAACGAAGGGAATTAAATGCCGGCAGCTAACACCGTGTAAAATTAATTGCTGGTTTTTGCCAACGCACACTTCCAACGCTCTAAAAACCAAAAGAGCTAAAATTTCCCGACGCTTGAACTGAATAATTGAATTAATTTCCATAGATTTGACCAACTTTGTCAAGACGAATAAAAAAAAGACAAGATGGAACAAATTGGAATAATTATCAGAACGGAAAGAGAAAAACGGAATCTACTATTACGAGAAGCTTCTGCCCTACTTGAAATTGACCAAGCAGTTTTAAGTAAAATTGAAAGAAACGAGAGGAAAGCAACCAAAGAACAGATTGTCAAATTTTCTGAAAAGTACAAATTAGAAAAAGAGAAACTAATGGTTTTATGGTTGGGTGAAAAAATATATAAAGAAATCGAAAATGAGGACTTTGCTTTAAAAGCTTTAAAAGTCGCAGAAAATAAAATTAAATATGGCAATAAATAAAACATTCACTTCTGCAAAGCAAGAGTTTGATAAAAAATTCGAAAACAAGAAAGATTTCGAATGTTTCCTACCTGAACATTTAACTTTAGGGAAACGAAATCCGATAAAAAATAAAGCGGGAAATAATAATGAAGAATATTACAAATGGCAATTTCTTTACGGTATTGTCTATTCAGGAATGTTTGCCAAAGATTTTATAGGAACAGAAGTAAATCTTCCAAAAGGAAATAAAAGTTCAGCAGCCTTAAAACTTGATGGTGCAATTTTTGATGATGAAAATTGGTTTGAATATTACCAAAAATATCATAATGAAAAAGATTTAGAAGCATTAGATTGGCTTCGCCAACATTTACTTGTCGCAATAGAATTCAAAAAAGAAGATAGTAAAGACGTAGAAACAGTTTGGAATAAACAACTAAAAGCTTACCTAAAAGAAAGCGAAAGAGATTTTAGTGTTGGTATTCTTTACGACACAGAACGATTATATTTATTTAGACAACATTTTGGAAAAACAATTCGATATAGTGATGAATTTAATATAAAAGGTGATAAAAGTAGTACTAAAGAACTAAGTCTTCATTTACCAGACCCATATTTAAACCTTCCTAATTTTGACCAAATAATGGAATGGACTAATCCAAAAGATTTAGACCGTTCCAAAAGAGCTAATGATGACTTAGACATTATTTCAGGTGTTCAATCAACACAAATTAATGATGCAATGAGTTCTATTTTAAGAACTATGACTAATCAAGGAATGGTTAATCAAAAAGGATTTGAAATTTTAATTCAAATTTTATCATTAAAGATATTTGATGAAAAAAGAAACGAAAAAAACGCAAAGCGTTTTTTGGATTTCTACATTACCAATGAAGAAAAAAATTACAGCTCTCTAGCAGACAAAGAATTACAAACTTTTATAAAACGTTTTGTAGATTTAAGAGAAGAAGCAGAAGGAACATATTATCGTATATTAAAAAGTAATCCTTTAAATTCAAAGGATGAAAACCACATAAAAATATTAATTGAAGTTGTAAATCAGTTCCAAGACTATTCTTTTGTACGCTCTCATAAAACAGACCTTTATCAATTGGTTTTTTACAAATTCGCTACACCTTTTGCTAAAGAAAGTAACGCTCAATTTGTTACACCTTTACCTTTAATTGACTTTTTAGTAAATATTGTAAATCCAAGAAATGGAGAAACCATAATTGACCCAACTGTTGGTATAGCAGATTTCCTTTCTGTTTCTTATGTTAACTCTAATAGTCAGTTAGACGACAACAACATTTTTGGACTTGATATTGACCCACAAATGGTAATGTTAGCAACATTAAATATGCTTTTAAACGGTGATGGAAATGCTAAGATAAAAGCACAACCTGGTTATGGTTCTTTACTTACAAAATTTGATAATAAAGGTGATTTAATAGAACTCATTCCATCAATGAATAAAAGTGGAGATTGGGATAATAGACCTGATGATAGAAAATTAAAAAAGTTTGATGTTGTTTTAACAAATCCACCTTTTGGTGATGATAGAGCATACGAACCAAAAACCACAAAAGATAGAGAAGTAATAGAATGTTACGAACTTTGGGATGAATATGGTGGTAAAAAAATTGATTTAGGTGTCGTTTTTTTGGAAAACGCATTTCAAATACTAAAAGAAAATGGAAGGATGGGGATTGTTTTATCAAATTCTATCGCTTCTATAGATTCACATAAACGTACACGAGAATGGTTAATGAACAAAATGCGTATTGTTGCAATTTTTGATTTACCAGCAAATGTTTTTGCGGAAACTGGTGTAAACACATCCATTATTGTTGCGTATAAACCAAAAGAAAGTGAGCTAAAAAAACTCAAAGAAAAAAACTACGAAGTTTTTTTTAAAGATATTCAAAAGGTTGGCTATGAAGTTAAAACTAAGAAAAGAGTTAAGTTTTTTGAGCCTAATTACAGAATAAACTATGATACTTTTGAAACAGAAATTGATACAGAAGGTCGAGTATTATTGGATGAAGACTTTACAGAAACAGTTTCAAAATTTAAAGATTGGTGTAATTCTCAAGAAAAAGCAGTTAAAGATTTATTTATTAAAGCAAAATAACAATGAGTAAGTATTTAAACACACCTGAAACAATAACTTTTAACGAGATTGCAGAAAAGGATTTTTCTCTTTCAGCACCACAATATAAAACACTATTAATAAAAAACACGAACTGTTTATTTGTTAAAGATTTTCTTGAAAGAAAATTAGTAAGAAGTGACTTAGGTAATGAAGTTGGCTCTTTAAATTATATTGGTAAATCGTCTAAATATTTTTTAAGAACAAAGGCTTTACAAAAACATTCGTTTTTACCAGAAATAAATTCAGAAACCACAAGACCTATTTACCCAAAGGTTTTTACCCAAATGAACCTAAAAGAAGGGGATTTAATCATTTCTAAAGACAGTAACATTGGTGAAATTGTCATTTTAGATAAAGATTATCCAAATCATATGTTACAAAGTGCTCTTTATAGATTACCTATAAAAAAAGAAACAAAATATTATTTATTTGCTTTTATAAAACACGAAATTTTTAGAGAACAATTAGATTTTCTTGTGCCTAGTGGCGCAACAATTCGGCACGCAAAAACTTTGTTTTTAGAATGTAAAATACCGTTACCAAATACAAATACTGAAAAAGTAATGAAATATGTATCATTACTTACTCAGTCAATTATCAGAAAAGAAAAAATAATTAGAAGTAGACACGAACAAATATTAAAAACAATTGAAAATGAATTAATAAGTAATCAAAAACCTGAAAAATTCAATTTCAAATATCCGACTTTTAATGAATTATTAGAAATTGGAAGAATGGACACAAATTTATATAGAGAAAACTTTAAAGTAATTGATTTTTCAATAAAGAATTATAAAAACGGGTTTCAAACAATTTTTGATTTAGGTTTTACTCTATCAAGAGGTCAAAATTTGCAGGTATCTAACATTGGTAAAAGTATTTATTCCAAAGAATATCATGAAGGTTTTTATTCTTTAATGCTTCCAAAACATTTATCAAAATATGGAACAATTGACACAAAAGCATATCTTGGTAATGGTAAAGAACTTAAAACTTTAAAACAAGGGGATTTAATTTTTGGTGCTGAAGGATTTGAAAAAGGTCGTTCTATTGTTATTGTTGAAGAGAAAGACAAAACAATCACAAATATACACGGTATTACAATTCAGCAAGAAGACCACAACTTAACTAAAGCAATATTTGTAAAGTGTTTTTTAGATTACCTAAGAGACAATGACATAATTGATTTATTTGCTGTTGGAGGCAATGGTGGTAGTTTAGCTCAAAAATATTGGTACTATATTCCTTTTCCTAAATTTTCTAAAAGTATACAATCAGATTTAGCTAAGTTTTATTACAACCCTAAAGCGGAAAATGGAACAGCAAAAGCAACTTTAGAAAACTATTTGGAATTAGACAATACATTTAACCAAGAAGCTGGAATTTATGAATTAGATAATTCTTTAAAAGCATTAAAAGATAGATTGAACGAAGTAATTGACAAAATTGCGAATGATGAGAATATTGAAATAACATTTAACGGAATTGCCAACGCTTAAAGCCATACACATTTGCAATTCGCTTCATCCAACACACAAGCCAAAAATTGCAAAAGAGTATGTCTTCTGCCAACGATAGCAAGTTTGCGGAATAAAGCCAGTGTACAACACCGTATATAATTTATTGCTGGCTTCTCGCCTACTTACGAAAGTCCTCGCGGACTTTCTTGGTCGGTAATTATTTACTAAATTAGTTGCTTAAACCACGCAACAAACCATATACAAACACGTTAGTAAAAATTAAATAACAACAGTTTTAATGGTTATTTTAGCATAAGATAAAAGAGGTCTAATAAATAAACGAGAACTAATAAAATATTTAATCTAAAATTCATTCAAATCCTCCTCAAAAAAGTCTGACTTCACTCCCCTATCTTCTCACCCAATAAATTATAAGATATACCATAGTTTCCCTTAATATTTATATTTTAAAATACTTAAGATTATCTTTTTGATAATATTTATTTTAACTTTATTACAAATTTTAAAAATAGACTTCAAAACAAAATAAACAATTTATAAATAAAATTAAATGGCGAAATATAGTGTACACCAACAACCCGTAGAAACTTTACTAAGTTGGATAAAGTCTGGCGATATCGCCATACCAGAAATTCAACGTCCTTTTGTTTGGAAAGCTGTAAAAGTAAGGGATTTAATAGATTCCTTATACCAAGGGTACCCGGTAGGTTACATTATTACTTGGCGTAATCCAGATGTTAAATTAAAAAATGGAGAATTATCCGCAGGTAAAAAAGTATTAATAGATGGACAGCAAAGAATTACTGCGCTAACCGCAGCTATCGTCGGACAACGTGTTTTAAATAAAAACTATAAAGAAATAAATATCCGGATTGCATTTAATCCCTTAAACGAAAGATTTGAAGTGCTTAACAAAGCATATGAAAAAAGTCCAGAATGGATTAACAACATTAACCCCATTGTTAATGATGAAATTTCTATCACAAAAGCGATTCGACAATATATAAAAGCTAATCCAAAAGCAGATGAAAACTTAATAGAAGATAGAATTGAAAATCTTAAAAAAATAAAAAACAAACAAGTCGGAATTATTGAGCTAGATGCTAGTTTAGACATAGATACGGTGACTGAAATATTTATTAGAATCAATCAAAAAGGAGTTGTTTTAAGTAATGCTGATTTTGTAATGTCCAAAATTGCTTCGGACGAGCAACATGGGGGTAATAAAATGCGTAAAATGATAGATTATTTTTGTCGTTTATTGGTTGACAAAGGATTTATTAAGCATATCGTAGATAACGATACTAACTTTATAGATAGTGATTATTATAAAGGGATAAAATGGATAGCTGCAAATTCAGATGATTTATATTGCCCTGACTATATTGATATGCTTCGTGTCGCATTTACTTTTAAATTTACTCGTGGTAAGTTTAGCGATTTAGTAGCCCTATTGTCTGGTAGAAATTTTGAGACAAGAACTTATGAAGGGGAAATATCAGCAGCAAGCTATCAAAAATTGTCAGACGGATTGGAGGCATTTGTAAACCAAACGAATTACCAGAGGTTTTTAATGATACTTAAATCTACTGGTTTAATAAGCAGAAAACTAATTTCATCTCAGAATAGTTTAAATTTTTCTTATGCTTTGTATTTAAAACTTCGTGATCAAGGAATGAGCGAACCAGAAATACAAGGCTATGTAAAAAGATGGTTGATATTATCAATATTTATCGGACGCTATTCAGGCTCAGCAGAATCGAGGATAGATGAAGACATAAAACAAATTAATGAAAAAGGAATTGCTGCTTATCTTTTGCAAATGGAGCAAGCCAATTTAGGTGACGGTTTTTGGGACTTTGGTCTAATAAATGATTTAGAGAGTTCTAGTGTAAATAACAATGCATATACTTTGTATTTAGCCTCACAAGTTAATTGTAATGCTGTTGCATTCTTATCAAAGTCAATGACCATTACTAGTTTAATTGAGCAAAGAGGTGATATTCACCATATTTTCCCGAAACAATATTTAATAAATAATGGGTATACTCAAAAAGCTTATAATCAAATAGCAAATTTTGTTTACACAGAACAAGCCACAAATATTAAAGTTGGTAAGATGCCACCTAATGATTATCTAGATAAAATTAAACAACAAATAAAAGAAGGTAATAATCAAATAAGTACTTTAGATACTGAGTATGCGTTATTAGAAAATATTAAAACAAATGATATTCCTTCATTTATAATTGAGGCGACACATCATGATTACGATAGATTTTTAAAAGAAAGACGCAAAATGATGTCTAAGAAATTAAAAGCATACTATGAAAATCTTTAAAATTAACTTACGACAAACATTAATAGATGAAAGAAACAATCACACAATATAAATTCAATTCTTTTGAACTAGAACTAATAGGATACTTAACAAGTATAATTAATGAGATATCACAGGTTGAATTTAATCTATGCCCAATCTATAATTCATTAATAGACTTAATCATTAAAAAAAAGAATAATGATATAGATGAAGAAGAAAAAAGTAATGGAAAATATACTATGATAGACCCATATGGATTCTTCTCACAAAATGATTCCAGAAAAATAACAACAATTGTAATTAATACAGGAAAAATAAATGAAAAATTTAAAGGTGTAAAGTCTAAAAGAATGAAAACCAAAGTCTTAATTCATGAGATTGGACATTACATTGCATATAACACACCTTTGTTTAATGAAAAAAAAATAATGACTTCGAACCCTAGAGAATTTGGAAGAGATACAGACTTTCAAGAATTATGGGCTCAAGCATTTACATATAAACTTTTTCAATCATTTACTTACTCCAGAGGTTTTCATTCAGATAAATCACGCAGTAATGCATACAAATGCATGAAAGAAATGAGTAAGCTAGCTGACAAACAACCCTCAAAATACAGGACATTTAAAACTCTTTTTGGAGAAGATGAGAACTCATTTAATGGAAATAGCTACAGAAATATAGATTTTGAAAAATTATTTTATCAACTAAGCAAAACAAGAAATGAAAATCTATGGAGGGGGGAATATTCAGATTTTTTTAAAAGTAGATTTTAAAAACCATTACCACCCAAAACAACACACTATACCTACCCTGCCCTTCATTATACTAATGTAACGCTACTATTAAACCAGCACTAACTTTTTGTAAATCTCAACCATTGCTAGAGTATCAAGCTTACAATATGCTAAAAGGTTTTTTCTTGTAAAGGCAACATCTTCATTAAAGTTTATATCTGTAACCATCCTGCCCCAGGTATCTAATGCCATAGTGCCATCTTGTACTTCTAGGTTTGAGTATGAAAATTGAGGACATAAAACTGGTAATACTTTTTTAATAGACGTGGAGCCATTAAATCTATAATCTACATAATCTGTCTTAAAAATAGCCATTAAATCAAACATGTGTCTGTTTATATAGTTTAGGTAGTCTGTAAATTGAGGTATCCACACCAACATGTCTTTGTTTCTACTAATCTCAAAAGGTGCGTTCCAAGAAATAAAGGTGCCAGTTACACCTGTAAATTCTTGCATTTGCTTTAACATATCTACAGGCTGTTGCAAGCTATCTCCAAGCCATTCAAAATGGGTTAATGTACCGTTGGCCTGCAATTTATGTATTGATACTTGAAAAACCAGATGGTTATGAGGACCCATTTTATCAAGTTTTGGTATTGCTGTAGGGTATGTTTCGTAATCAATAAAATGCAATGGGAATTTGAGCTGAGCAAGGGTTTTATTAATCCTGGGTTTATTGATTAAAACCAATTGTTTTCTTACAGACTCTACTTGTGTTTGCTGTATAGTGCTCAATTCAAAATCTAGTGGAATATCTAAAATCCCTAAGTGATTATTATCTACTAATTGTTGTATTTTTTTAGAGGAAATTCTTGCAATTTCATAGATACTATACTCAGGAACATCTTGGTTAAAGTAATAGAAACTATCACAATGATTTGTTCTTGTTTTATATCTACTAGAGCAAGTATGCTCATTTATTGTCTCTTTATTAATAAATGTAAATGCAGCATTAATTTGGTTAACTGTAAAGGAGTAAATATCTGTTATTTGATCGGTTACATCTGCTATTTCTAATAATTCATTAGCAATAATAGGGCCTTGTTTTTTATAGTGTTTATTGAGATGAATAATAGAAACTTTAGAAACTGGTAAGCCGCATTCCTGTAATACGTATTTTTGAAAACAAGCATCTTCTAACTTGCTTTTTTTAACGCTTGAGGCAGATTTTATCTCATAAATATGGTAACTGCCATTGGGTAGTTTTTCTAAAACATCTATTCTAGCAAACATCCCCTTTTGATTTATAAATGAGGGTTGAAAAAAAACTGTGTGATTTGAGTTTAATTGCTGTTTGGTGTAAGATGGAGTGTTATGCTCTGGCAGGTCTATACCACCAGGAAATAATAATTTTGCGTACTTTTCAACCTCATACCCTTCTTTGATAAGTTTTTCTAAAAAAAGAGAAAATTCTCCTCTTGGATACACATTGGGTTTATTTTTTAATAACCATAGAGACTCTGGGCAGTTAAGGTATTGTATAAAATCTGTCTTAGAGAGTTGATGCATACAAGGTTGCTTAAATAAAATTACCTGACTATTATTATTGGTTTAATGTGTTATTAAACTTTTCTTTCATGGTAGGATTACCATGGGTAAGTTTTTTAATGGTTAAATCATCTGCCTTATTATTTGCTAAGCGTAAATTATTTACCGAGGCTAGAAGTGCCTCTTTGGTTTTTTGAAGATGGGTCATTGTTTTATCAATTTCCTTTATTGCTTCACCAAATTGGCGGCTTGCTAAGTCATAATTACGAGCAAAACCAGTTTTAAAGTCATTAATCTTGTCCTCAAAATTGGTAATGTCCACATTTTGGTTTCGCATAATAGTGAGTTCTGCTTTATATTGTAAAGACTTCATACCGGCATTACGCAATAAGCTTATTATAGGGATAAAAAACTGCGGTCTAATCACATACATCTTCTCGTATTTGTATGACACATCTACAATTCCTGTATTATAAAATTCATTATCTGACTCTAATAAAGAAACCAATACTGCGTACTCACAACCTTTATCTCTTCGGTCTTTATCTAACTTGGCAAAGAAATCTTCGTTTTTCTTTTTTGTGGCAGTCTCATCTCCCTCATTTTTCATCTCAAACATGATAGACACGATCTCATTGCCGTTCATGTCTTTTTCTTTAAAAACATAGTCTCCCTTTGTACCTCCGGAGTGATCATTGTCTTTTTCGAAATAAGCATTTTGAAAGGCTGTTGCTCGTAATTTATTAAACTCAGTTTCACAGTGTTGTTCCAGAGTTTCACCAATCATTTTGGTAGACAATTTTTGCTTAAAATCTTTTAAACGCAAAATTTCTTCATCTTTAAGTTTAAGTGTTTCTTCTTTATGATTTAATTTATCATTAAACTTTTCTGTCAAGGATTTTTCTAATAATTCTTTTTCTAAATCTTTTGACTTGAGATCATTCTCTAATTGGTCTTTGGCTTTTTCTACTTCCCGAACAGCATTAGAAAGTTCTAGTTGCTTTTGAGTATCTATCTTATCAAGTCTAGCCTCTAATGACTTAATAGCATCATCTTTTTTTGAAACTTCTTGAATGAGGTCAGACTTACTCTTTTGTGTTAATAGGTCTAATTCCCCTTGTTTTTGAGCCAACTGCTGTTGATAGTCGTTTTTTATTCTCTGCTGCGCTAACTCAACTGCAGATTTTTTATCGTTCTCAGCAATTGCAAGCCTACTGGATAA
>Ga0257120_1001485_pt1 | contig 15332 bp, 13 predicted proteins | sample SI106_10metaG_FD_190153 | JGI IMG/M metagenome (GOLD analysis project Ga0257120, IMG submission 190153) | Marine microbial communities from Saanich Inlet, British Columbia, Canada - SI106_10 | ecosystem: Environmental > Aquatic > Marine > Inlet | place: Canada: British Columbia | collected... | reverse complement strand
TGGCTACCAGCATTGGCAACAGTAATACAAATATTGCGGCTGTTTCAGTTCTTACAAAAACAAACAAAGATGCTATAACCTCTATTAACAGTGTTCTTGGAACGGGAGTCTTCGCAAGTGCAGGAACTTCAGCCACGTTACAGACTAAAATTAATGCAGTGTCAGCCTTAACATCTGTTAATGCTGTAAACATTGCAGCTGTTTCAGTCTTAACGTCTGTTAATGCTGTAAACATTGCGGCTGTTTCAGTTCTTACAAAAACAAACAAAGATGCCATTACATCTGTTAACACACGTATTAATGCGGTATCAGTTTTAACATCTGTTAATGCTGTAAACATTGCAGCTGTTTCAGTTTTAACATCTGTTAATGCTGTAAACATTGCAGCTGTTTCAGTTTTAACATCTGTTAATGCTGCAGCCATTACATCTGTTAACAGTATTGCAACTAATGCCATGCCCCTAGCGGGAGGAACATTTACTGGTCAAGTAACTTTTAATAATAATGGTTTTACAGTTAACTCCAATGCATCAGCAGTATTTAATGGCCCTATAAAAATGAACTCTTCTATACTATTGGGTAATAGCAGTACTGATACTATAACTGGTGCAGGCCGTTGGGGAAGTAGCCTTATTCCTACTAGCACTGCTGGAAGAAACTTAGGTAATGATAGCCTTAGATGGGACGAGGCATACATTAATAAGTTTAGAGGTGGTATTGATTCATTTTATGTATCTGTTGGAGATATTAACGCTGGCGATAATAGTTCGAAGCCAGTAAACTCAAGCTGGGTTCAAGGTAGGCTTGCCACAAAAGCAAGTGTAGGTACGTCTGCTACACTAGAGACTAGAATTGCAACTGTAAGCTCAACAATGGCTACCAGTATTGCTAATGTGTCGGCAACACTTGAGTCACGTATTGCTGCAGTATCTGCTGCTATTCCTTCGGTTGGTATTGATAAATATTATTATACTGCTACGAACGGGCAAACAACATTTAGTGGAGCAGACACAGAGGGAAATACTCTTTCATACACAGGAGATAATTTAACAGTAACATTGAATGGTCTTTCCTTGGATGGTATTTCAGACTATACGGCATCAAACGGAACAAGTGTTGTTCTTGCTGCTGGAGCCACTACATCGGATGAAGTAAACATTGTAGTTTTCAATGGAGCAGCTGCTTCAGGTTCTCTTCCTTCTGCTGGTGGCACAATCACAGGAGACTTAGAAGTAAATGGTGCCTTAACAGTAGATGGTAATACAGTTTGGCATAATGGTAATGATGCAGTTAGCTTTACTCAAAATGGTTATCAAACTTTACCAAATGGTTTAATGATTCAGTGGGGGCAACGAAATACAACAAGTCAAACTGGAAGTATTACTTTTCCTACAACATTTACAACTGCTTGTTGGATGGTACAGGTTACTTCAAACTATACCTTAGATAAATTTGGTTCCACAGTAACAGGAAAATCAACAACTTCTTTTAACTATAGAGTAGGCGGTAATTACGTTAGTGGGACCGACCTTTATTGGATAGCAATAGGAAAATAATTATGGTTAGATATTTTGCGCATGTAGATAATAATAATATGATAAAGGGTTGGTATGCTGATGATGTTCACCAGTATATACCAGAACCTTTTATTGAAGTTTCTTATGGTCAATGGCAAACTTCTATTAGTTATAATCATAACCATGTTGATGAGTCAGGCATTACATCTTCTGTTGACATAAGAACAAACGAACAAAAACAAGATGCAATAAGACAACAAAGAAAAGGTATATTACATGAAGAGGTAGACGTTGTAATTTGTAATCCACTTCGTTGGGAAAGTCTTACAGAGGAAGAACAAAATTCTATTAAAACTTATAGGCAAGAGCTTCTTGATATTACAGAACAAGAAGGATTTCCTTCAGGTGTAACATGGCCTACTAAACCAGAGGTATTAAACTAATGACTAAGACAAGAGAAATATCTGACATCCTTACTGGCGTTACTATTGATGGTGACGTATCATTTGGCGACAACGACAAAGCCATCTTCGGTGCTGGCACTGACCTACAGATTTATCACGATGGGTCGAATAGTGCTATTCAAAATGCAACTGGCGAATTGTTTGTATATGGTGGCGGTGACCAGATTAGAATTAGAGCTGAAAACAGTAAAGAAAGTATTGTTGCAAATCAAAATGGTGCTGTAGATTTATATTTTAATGGGGTTCAAAAATTTGAAACTAAAAATTCAGGTATTACTGTCGAAGGAACTGTCAGTGCAAATAGAGTAATAGTATCAGCAGTCGATATTAACTCTGCATCTACTAAGTATAGACAACACGACATGTCTACTGGCTCTGGAGGCGGTTCTTTTCTTCTTGGTAAGATTGAAAATAACTCTAGTACCAATGGGGCAGTATCTGGAAAGCTTTACTTTGCTTATGATTATGGCACAACCACCGACAGTGCAACTATTAATTTTACTTTTTCCCAAAGGGCTGGAGCAGCAAGGGGCCAATGGTGGTATGAACATGATGACCAGGACAGCGTAGCAGACCGTGTTTCTGTTAAGCTTATTGATGACGGAGCAGGCGGCATGTTTGTGTGGGTTGTTGCTGCTGACTATGCTACTATTGCGGCTGAAACAGTGTGGCGTAGTTCTTCCATTGTTACAACTTCTGGACAGGTAACGGCTGGCACTATTACAACAGGAACAACGCTGTTTGACACAGCTAATGACCCAACATCTGAAATGCACATAGGCAAGTTGTTTGCTCATTCAGACATTAATGTTGATGGTAACGTAACCGCTACTGCTTTTTATGGTGATGGTAGTAACCTTACGGGTATTACTGTTGCTGCAGCAAGTGTAGGAACTTCTGCTACGCTTCAAACTAAAATTAATACACTGTCTGCTACTATGGCAACAAGCATTGGTAATAGTAACTCTGCTATTACTGCTCTAAGTGCAACGATGGCTACAAGCATTGGAAATAGTAACTCTGCTATTACTGCTCTAAGTGCAACGATGGCTACAAGCATTGGAAATAGTAACTCTGCTATTACTGCTTTAAGTGCAACGATGGCTACAAGCATTGGAAATAGTAACTCTGCTATTGCTACGTTGTCAGCCACACTAGCTACAAGTATTAGTAATTATCTTCCTCTTGCTGGCGGCACGGTGACTGGTAACGTATCTTTCGGCGACAACAACAAAGCCATCTTCGGTGCTGGGTCTGACTTGCAGATTTATCACGATGGGTCTAATAGCTATGTGAAAGATGCTGGAACAGGGGATTTGTATATTCAAGGAACGCAACTTAGATTGCAATCCGCTACTGGAGAAAGCTTTTTTGTAGGTGTAGCAGATGGTGCTGCTTATGTTTATCACAATGGTTCAGCCAAACTTAACACCACCGCCACAGGCATTAACGTCACTGGCAATGTAAAGTTAGATGCACAGAATGCTGGCATACAATTAAAGTCTGGGGCTACTGGCTCTGAAGGTCTTATCAAATGGACATTTAATACGGACAGCACAGTTTATGCTAAAGCGGGGATTGCGTATAATACTCGTGCAACCGATGGGTTTCTGTTGGATGTCGCTTACCCAATAACGCTTGATGCAACAACTAACATAAAGTTTAAGATTGCTGGCAGTGAGGAGATGAGGCTTGAAGCCGATGGCGACCTACACGTCGATGGCAACGTAATTGCATACTCAACCACTATTTCAGATAAACGTCTTAAGAAAGACATTGCACCGATTGACAATGCTTTGTGGAGAGTGTCACAGTTAAACGGCTGTACCTTTACCTATCTTAAGGATGACCGTAAGAGCGCAGGCTTAATTGCTCAAGACCTAGAAAAGGTATTGCCCTCTGCTGTCATTGAAGACGAAGCTGTATTCCACGGAGAAGAAGGAGAAACTTACAAGACTGTTCAGTATGACCAAGTTATTGGTTTGCTGGTGGAGGCAGTTAAAGAGTTAACTGCTAAAGTCGAGGAGTTAGAAAATGCCTCTACCAAGTAGCGGACAAATAACATTAGACCAGATGCACGTAGAAGTTGGAGGCACTTCTGGTACTCAAGCAAGTATCAACGATAGTGATATCCGCTCTATGATTGGAGCATCTTCAGGACAGGCTAACCTTTCCTTCTCTGATTTCTATGGTGCTTCTTCTAGTGTAACAATTAACATTACAATCTCTAGTAATACAAACAACTACAACCTTTGGACCAACAAGGGCGGTACGTATTCTGCTGGGAACACTACAGTAAATGTAACAATCAACTCAGGTGTTACCATAAGCTCTACAAGCACTGACTATGCTTTTACCACTGGGTTAGGCTGGGTTACTGGTGATGTTATTAACATTACTAACAACGGCACAATTAAAGGTAAAGGCGGTAATGGTGGTGCTGGTGGTAATGCAGTTTACAACAGCTCTGTAAGCAATGCTGGTAACGGTGGTACAGGTGGTCCTGCGTTTAGGGGGCAGTTTGCCTGCACAGTCACCAACAACGGCTCTGTCTATGGCGGTGGCGGTGGTGGCGGCGGTGGCGGTAGTTTTTATGGTAGGCTCACTATTGTAAAAACCACAACTTCATATGCACAAGGCGGCGGCGGTGGCGGCGGTGGTGCAGGAGTAATTGCTGGTTCAGGCGGTAGCGGTGGGTCTGCGTCTGGCGCCCAGAGTACTGCTCAAGGTAATACCGGAAACGCTGGAACAGCTACTGCAGGCGGGGCTGGTGGCACAAACGCTGGTAGTGGTGGAGCAGGCGGCGGTCTGGGAGCAAACGGAGTAACAGGCGTGCTTGTCCCTAACAATTATGGCCCTCCCGAAGCTTATGGCAATCCAGGCACAGGCGGTGTTCGTGGCTACTATCAAGTAGGCTCTGTCTTTATTAACGGAGGTAGTGGCATAGGTGGAACTGTGGGCGGTAGAAGTGCATAGTTGACAAACAAACAATAAAAGGTTATAATAGTAAAATGGATTATAAATTATACGTATCAGGATACATAGAAGAAACACAGCAATTGCTTATTTCTTTTTCAAGCGACGAAACTGCTAGAGAAGCTGTTGATTATCAGTCAATGGCTTTTGATGTAGTTCCTTATGGAGATGTAACAGCACAAGAAGTTATAGATGCTATCTCTAAGGTAGCACCTACAGTTTGTAGTGATGTCGTAGTACAGGAAACATACACAGACGACAGTGCAAAAGCACAGGCGCTTAGAGACCTAGTAGGACAAGAGTTTACCTATAAAGACTTTGAACTTGCCAGCGTTAGCGGACATCGTCAAGCATCTGAACAAGAAAGCTCGGAGTCTATTTAATGTCAGTTCCTTACGATTCAGATATAGAGTTTAGCACATCTAAAGAATATGATGGAGTTTTTATATTCAACTCTGCATCTTTATCTTCTGGTGCCTATATGCAAAGAACTAGAAAGCTTGGTTTAGATGAGGCTGTCTATTCTAAATTAAAAGAACACAAGACTGCCAGGAATGTAAAAGAAGGTGCGGCCAATCATATGATTATGAAGGGGGCTGTAAAACAAATATATACTTGGGAAGACAGTGAGAACATTACACAGGACGACCTAACTACTTTTTGGAATCTAGCTAAATCAAAATCCATAGGTATTAATATGCAGCTTGTAGAGTCTGATGCCGTTGCAAGGCGTCTGGTTATTTCTGCATCTTTTGAGAATACAAGTAATAGTTGGTTAGACTATCCGTTACCTTATGTTCTTGATTGCTCTACCTCTCGTATGGAAATAACATCAGACAACACTGATTTAATCTGTTATGTGTTTTCTAATAACGACCCTGAACTATGGACAAAACAGCATTGTAATATAGCAAACGGAGAAACACTCACTATTACAAAAGAAGGAGATGACTACTGTTATGTTATCTTTGGAGAACAGGTAATGAAAGGCTCTGAAACATTAGAAGCACTAAAGCCTTATCGCTTAACTAGTAACAGCATCTCCGTTACAAATAATTCTGGAAACTCTTGTAAAGTATTTAGGGTATACAAATGAACTACATTGTAGAGTATGGTAAAACAAAACATTACTTTATGGAAGCTCCTACAAGCTCTTTAGACGGGAATCAAAGTAACGGCAGTCTTTCTATTATACATAATAATAATATACTAAGAGGCTCATACACAACTTGTGCTGATGATAAGGGGTATCTTGATTGGAAGTATAGTAGATTCGGCCTTTTGTTTAAAGCCCAAGGACTGTCGTATGGATTTATTAAAAGCAGAAAGCACTATGCTTTTACCACTACAACATACGGTATAAGGTTTTTTAATCGTGAGCTACACTTTGGAAAGTCCTATAACTTTGCAAAAACAAAGACGGGCAGGCGGTCTTATGGCCTTATGGTTTTTATTCTTAAGCTTCGGCCTTCTTTTTTATCTATTAAGATACCCTCTGTTCAAAAAGAATTAAACCTAGATGAAGATATTGTTGTAGACCCTCACTTGAAATAGGCCGTGTGTATTGCCTATAAAAGACTTTTGATGTATAATAAACCAATTGTAGTTTTAATAAAGGAAATAAAATGATGCAAGACGGGGACAAGACTGTAGTAGACATAAGCGCTCTGGGTGTGACAACAGGGGCATTGTTTGAGGTACTTCCTAGTATTACAGCACTGGCTTCACTTATTTGGGTATGTATCCGAATCTACGAAACAGAAACGGTACAGAGTTTATTAGGTAAACAGAAGGATTAAATAATGGCATCTACATATACAACTAAAACTAGATTAGAAAAACAAGGCGATGGCGAGAATGCTAATACTTGGGGGCTTAAGCTCAATCAAAATGTTATTGACCTTGTAGATGACGCTGTTGCTGGTTATGAAACAGTCAGTGTTGACGCTGTAACATCTATTACTCTTACAGCCAATGACGGAACGCCTGACCAGGCACGTAACTTGGGTTTAAGATTTACAGGTGCATTGACTGCTCCTTGTACTGTTGTTGCTCCTAACGCAGAAAAAGTTTATTTTGTAGGTAACGAAACTACGGGTGACCAGCCTATAGTTTTAAAAGCAGGCAGTGCCTCTGAAACTGTTTACCCTAACTCGCCTACTCTAATTGCATTTGACGGAACAAACTCAATGCAGCTTTCTGGCTTTGCTCCAGGAACCCGCATTCCTTTTGAAAACAATGCTGCCCCTGTAGGCTGGACAGCCGTTACAGACTTGGCGCATAATGGCGCAGCCCTTAGAATTGTTAATGCTGCGACAAGCGGCGCACAGACAGGCGGCAGTAATGAATTTACTTCTGTATTTAATTCAGGTATTACCGTTTCTGTTGCAGGCAAAGCCACAGGGTCTACAGCACTTACTGGTTTAGTTTCAGGTACTGCTATTACCACTGCTCAAATGCCTGCTCACAGGCATACTATGCCTTTAACAAGCGTTGGTCCAGCAGGCGGCGGCTTTCTTGACGGTTATCCGAAAAGTGGTTCTGGCATATCAACAGCTTCTCAAGGCGGCAGTCAAGCTCACAACCATAGTATAGCAGGCAAAAGCCCCCATACTCATACTATAGATTTTGACCAGGCAAATGCTTTTAACCTAAATGTTAAATATGTTAACCTTATTGTATGCGAGAAAGATTAATTAATGGAATTAAAAGTTAAGAACGGTTGCCCAATAAATAAGTTTGAACCGTGTAAACAACTAGACTGTGCTTGGTTTACAAAACTAGCAGGTAAAAATCCACAGGGTGAAAAAGAAGTAGAAGAGTGGGGGTGTGCTGTTACAATGCTTCCCCTTCTTATGGTGGCTCAAACAAATGCTGCTAGACATACGGCAGGTGCTGTTGAAAGTTTTAGAAATATAGTATCAACACAGCAAGACGAACTATTAAGCTTAGCTCAAGCAGGAGAAGTTGAAACAAAACTTATTAAATAATGGCATCAACAGATACACGATTATTTTTAATAGACTTTGTCCCTGGATTCCATAGAGAGTCCACTCGTTATGCTGAGCAGGGGAAATGGTTTGACGGTAACCGTGTACGTTTTCGTGATAAGAAACCAGAGAACATAAGAGGATATAATAAATTTACAGACGATGTTGTAAGTGGTTTTGCTCGTGACTTAATTACATGGTCAGACAACAATACTCGTAAGTATCAAGGCTATGGAACAAATACTCAACTATACGTCACACAAAACGAAACTCAATATGACGTTACCCCTGTTACTACAGTTGTTACTGTAGATAATAACTTTTACACTACAGACGGAGAATCCATTGTTAAAGTTAGTGTAACAGACCATTCTGTAAGTGTTTCTGATAGGGTTGTTTTTTCTGGTATTGATGTCTTTCAAAGCACCAGTGTAAACGGAACAAAAGCTATTGTTAGTGTCTCAGGTGCTAATGTTTTTTATGTTTCTGCTAATGCCACAGCTGTAGGCACTGCTTCAAATGTAGGCGGTACTAACGGAACTATTAGTATCTTATTAAACAATCAGGAGTCTAATAACATTCAGGGTCTTGGTTATGGTGCTGGTGTTTACAACGCTGCTGCTGTGACCTCAGTAGGGGCAAGGGCTTGGAATGAGCCAGCCGAAGCGTCTGATATTATTTTCTTAGGAGCTATGTGGACTCTGGACAACTGGGGTGAAGACATGATTGCCCTTCGTCGTGGTGAGAAAATTAATTACTTTGAAACAGATGCTTCTGTTGTTCCTGTCCGAGCTTCTGTTGTAGATACATGCCCACTGGGTAACTATGTACTTGTGTCTCCAAACGATAGGCACACTATTTTGTACGGCTCACAAGAGTTTGGCACTTCTGCTGGCGCACCTATTAACCCGATGACGGTACGTTGGGCTGACCAGAATGACTTCAGAGAATGGACACCATCTGCCGCTAACACATCTGGTGAGGTTTTGCTGACAGAAGGCTCCTCTCTTATAGGTGCTATACGTTCTCGTAACGCCATTAACATTTGGACAGACAAAGCAATGTATACACAAACATTTGTAGGTCCTCCTTTTATCTTTAACTTTACTCAGGTTGGTTCTAACTGTGGCCTTATTGGTACACATGCTTGCGTAGATGTTGATGGTGTTTCCTATTGGATGGGTGACAATAACTTCTATATGTATGATGGTCGTGTAAGAACAATGGACTGCACCGTCCGTAGGTACTTGTTTAACGATTTCAACATGACACAAAAAGAAAAGGTTTACGCTGGTATTAACTCTGAGTTTAAAGAAATTATTTGGTTGTATCCTATGTCTAACTCTGAAGAGCCTAATGGTTATGTTATTTACAACTACGAAGAAAATACATGGGTATACGGCAAACTTTTTGAAGAAGGTATTGTAACTGTTTTCCAAGATAGAAGCACGTTTGATAATACAATTACAATTGGTCGTGTATCTGCAACGGATAGTATGTATGTATATAATAACGAACCTAATGGAATCTACACAGGTAACAATAAAAACCTTTCTTCTTTCTTAGAGTCGGCACAGTTTGAACTAGATAGTGGTAATGAGATAATGTTTGTTGATAGAATTATTCCAGACTATACATTTACTAGTGACGAAACTCTCCAGTTCTTTATAACAACTCGTGAGTATCCCAACTCTACAAAGAAAGAAAAAGGGCCTTACACTATATCAGAAACAACTAACAAGATAAATCTACGAGCCAGAGGCAGAGAGTCCTCTGTTAGAGTGTCTGCTACAGGTAACGGCGGTTGGCGCTGGGGTTCTGTAAGGCTGTCTATGCAGGCAGATGGTGACCGTTAATGGCTAATTATCCTAGATTTACTCTTAATGTCCAAGCAGAGATAGACGAGTTTAAACGTACAATGATAGCATGGGCTAACGAATTAACCCGTGAGTTAGACAGTGAAGATATTAAAACAGCTGCCTTGCCTTCTACTAAAATATATACTGTAGTATCTACGGGAAGTATTGGCAGACCTGCTAATGGAGACGTTGCTTTTTCTGTTAGTGCCTCTAAGTTTAGGGGTTATGTTCAGGGAACTGGTTGGGTTGATTTTAATTAATAGACTGGTATATAAGGGTACTATATAGTATAATATAACAATGTATGAAGGACTTAGAAATTTATTACAGTTAAAGGGGCAAGGCATGGCAGAAGACATGTCTGGCTTTCAGCGTAAGTTTGACTTAAAATCTTTGATTCCCATCATGGCAGAGCAGGCAATGCCTCAACAACAACAAGCTATGCAGCAACAACAACCTATGCCTACACCTCCCATGCCTTCTCCTCCTTCTTTTCAGTACGGTGGCGAAGTAAAAATGGAAGAAGGTGGAATGCTTACAGGGGGTGACTTTGTTATTGATGCACATACTGTAGCAGCAATTGGCAATGGTTCTTCTCAAGCGGGTGGCGAAGTTTTAGATAGCATGATGCCTAACGTAGAGAATCCAGATGAAAGCTTTAGAGGTCTTGTAACTGCAGAGACTGGCGATGGTATGTCTGATAACGTGTCATATGAAGTCGAAGGTGACGAACAAATTAATCAGGCTTTAATAAGTAAAGACGAGTACATTGTAGACCGTGACCAAGTTGTTGCCCTGGGTGACGGAGACGAGGACGCAGGCACTGCTAGATTAGAAGCATTAAGAGAAAAGATTAGACAACTAAAGTTTGGCACTAAAAAACAGCCAGAAGAAATTAACTCAACAGAAGTTATACAAACAGTATTAGAAGGAACTGAGTAGCTATGGGATTTTTTAGCGGTAAAACAAAAGAGATTACTACTGGTGGTAATGTAATTAGAGGTCTTAAAGACGAGGGTGAGGCTCTTCGTCCTCTTGTTGATAGAGCAATTGAAGCTGGCGGTATGGATTATCAAAGTTTCGGTGTTAATTCAAGAATCGCAGGATTTACAGACCCGCAGGTAGCAGGTCAACAAGCAGCACTTGGTGTTGCTGGGCAAGGTGCTGGTGGTTTACAAGGGATACAGCAGGGCATTGCTGGCTTACGTCAAACCGCAGCAGGAGCATACCAACCATTAACACAACAAGATATTGCTGCTCAACGTGAGTTGTTGGCTGGTTCTGAAGGCGCTCGAAAGCTTGCCGCAGAACGTGGTTTTAAAGAAGGTCTTATGGATATAGGCGGAGCATCTGCTGGAAGTGTTGGTGGTTATGGCGGTACTCGTGCTGACCTACTAAGGGGAGATGCTCTTGGTACGTATGCTATGGGTTTAGCTGGTATTGAAGGCGACCTGCAAACGCAAGCATATCAAGGAGCGTTAGACCAACGTGCTTTGGCTGCACAAGAAGCTAATCAGATGGCACAACTATATGGTCTGGAAGCAGGAGCAGAAGCTGATGTCTATGGTAGACAGCTGGGACAAGCTCAGACTCAGATGGATATTGGCGCTCAACAACAGGCACAAGAGCAAGCTCGTAAAGATTTTGAATATCAAGAGTTCCTTGAAGAGCAAAACGACCCGTTCCTTAAGGCTCAAAAAGCAACAGGTGCCGTTACAGATTTCTCAACCTTGTTTACACCACAACAAACTACACTTCAGAAAAAGAAGAGTGGCTTTGATAGAGCATTGGGTCTAGGTGTAATGGCCGCTGGTATTTTGGCTGCTCCTATGACAGGCGGTGCAAGTTTAGCTGCAGTTGGCTCAGGCGCTCAAATGGCTCAATCGGCATATGGTGGTAGACTAGGAAAGTATGCTGCGGGTTCTACTGTAGGTGGTATGGCAAGCTACCCATATGGTGGTTCTCCTATGACAGTTGATAGTATCTTGGCATCTAAAGCAGACTTAATGCAGATGGGTCCTACTGTAGAAAAAGCTAATTATACTCCAGAAAATAGCCCATTAAAAGTTCCTGAGAAAAGCATAGAAGAGCAGGCACTGCTAAAGGATTTGGAATCGGGCGGTGATTTTGTTGGAGACAAAATAAAAGGCCAAAAAATGGCTGCTCTTATGAAAGCTTTTGGAGATACTAAAGTGGCACCAGAAGGTTCTGGTTTGGGTCAACCAATGGGAGGCCCTACGACCTCTCAGCAACAGGGTGCTGGTGATAGACGTATTGAATATGTCAGAGGTATTGCTCGTGCTGATGGTGGCTCTGTTGCTCTTGAAGAGGGTGGTATATTAAGCCGTGTGCTTGGGGGAGCAAAGAATATTGCTTCTAGCATTGGCAGTGGTATTGCTACTGGCGCATCTAACGCCTATCAAAACTTTCAGAATATGCCAGCTGAAGATAAAATCAGATATGGCTTAGCTATTATGGCAGAAGAAGATAGGGTGGGAGACTCTGGTGGTCAGGCTCTTGCTCGTGCTGTCTCTGGTGTCAAAGCAGAAAAACGTGGTGAAAACCTAGAAGAAGCCAAGCTTGCAAGAGCGCAGGCTAAGGCGACTAAAGATGCCAGCACACCTACTGGTACAGATAGAACTTATATCTTTAAGGCAGTTAGCCAAAAGTTTGGTTATGACTACGACCCTCTAACAGGGGAGATTCGTGGTGTCCTTAAGCCAGAGCAAACAGCAGAAGTTGCTAGACTAAGAGCAGAAGCACTTAGAGAGTTCAAAAGAACTGGTGGTGACATGGCATCTGTAGAAGATTTAATTGCAGACTATCAAGCAACGGCAACTGCAACTACAACCGCAGCGCCTCCTCCTCCAGTACCTCAAAAGAGACCAGGTATTTTACAGAGGTTGTTTGGAACAGGCGGTAATCCCTAATGGCTATAGCAATCGGAACACAACAGTTTAAAGAGATTGCTGAAGATATTGAAAGTGGTAAGTTTCAAACCCAAGAAGAATTAAATGAATATCTTTATAGCAAGAACATAGATGCTGATAGATTTGAAAAACTTTTAAACCAAAGTTATATGGCTGAGAAGGCTGCTATCGTAGAACAAACGGGCTTAAATGTAGACCCTGCTGTCTATGAGGAAGCTACCTATGCTGTTCAAGGTATGTCCCCTGAAGAACGAATCTCCTACTTACAAGGTGTTGGTATTGACCCTGAGTTGTTTGGAGAGGTTGAAACATATGTAGAGTTAGGCGGTCCTGAAAGATACGCTGAAGAACAAAAGTCTACTCTTATGTCTCCAGGAAAAGTAATTGGTTCTGCTATTGGTAGTATTGCGGAAGACACTACACGTGTAGGCGGTGAGCTACTTGAAGGAGCTTATAGGCTAGGCGCTGGAGCTTCGGGTGCAACGACACCAGAGCAAACAGCTGAGTCTTTACAAAAAATTAAACAACCTATTAGTGACTTGGGTAGATACATAGATGACACTGTAGGTCAGACTGCGGTAGGCCGTGCATTTAAGAGAACAGTTGACCCTGAGTTGGACACAGGTGAAGAATTTACTAGCGAAGTGGCTGAGTTTGTCGCACCTTTTGCTATTGCTTCTAAGGCACTAAAGGTTGGCCAAGGTGTTAACTGGATAGATAAAGCTGCTCGTGGTTATGTTGCAGCTGTAGGTGCTGACCTTTTCCAACGTGATGAGGACGAGCAATACACTGTCGAGTTGATTGACATGTTTGGTCCAGAATCAGAAGAAGAAATCCTAGCTCTTTACTCTGATGCCGAAAGTGCAGAAGGTCTCGATGCCGCTAAAAACTTTGTGGCTAGGAAAGCACAAGAATATGCTGATGCCCTTAGACTTAATCCTAATGATACGGTAGCTCAACGTAGAGTTAAACAACTTCAAGACGCAGGCGTACTTGATGCGGCTGGTAGTCTTGTTGTGCGTGGTGCTATAGCAGCTGCCAAATTATTTGGTAAGGGAGCCAAGGGTGTTAGTAAAACTTACTCAAAGAGTAAAGCCATTAAAGAAGATAAAGTACTGGAGCCTGTCGAAGGCTCTGCTTCTACTTTAGATTCAGGCCCTACAGTTGCAAAAGATGTTGAGGCAATAGAAATTGCTCCACAACAATACAGGCAGCGTGGTAAACTTGTAGAGTATATTGGCAAAGCAAACACAGGTGTTGGTAGATTGTTTACATCTCAAGCTGGTCTTCCTAAAAAACTATTTGACTCTTATCTTAAAAAGAAAAACTTTGTAGAATCTGCTGACCTTGAAATTAAGGGACAAGCTAAAAAACTAAACAAAGAATTAAAGGGAAGCAAGGTAGACCGTGAAGCTGTAGACAATATTTTACGAGGTGATATGTCTCAACTAGGTGTGTTAAAAACTACGTATCCTAAAATTGCTGACATGGCTTTAGATATGCGTAAGGCTATTGATGCTAATCAAGCAACAATTAAAGAAGCACTGGACTTACCTAAAGACAGTAAGCTAGGTGCTGCCTTAGATTCAAATGACGGAGTTTATGTAACAAAAAGTTACGAGTTTATTACTAACCCTAAGTGGTCTAAGGATATTAACAAGGCGTTGTCTGGGAAGCTCAAACCAAAAGGAGAACACAACACTGAGGTTATTCGTGTTGTTGAGAACGCACGTAGTCACATAAGAGAGTTGCATCCTAACTACACAGCCCCTCAGGTAGACCACGTTATAAATGAAATATTAAGTAATGCAAAGAGTGCGGGTACACTTGACTCACTTGTTAAAATGTTTAGCTCAGGTAGAGTTGGAGAGGCAGGAACAAGAGTTCTTAAGGCTAGAAAGAAAATGGATAAGCCTGTTATTGAACTGCTTGGAGAAATTAAAGACCCTGTTGAAAACTTTCAGAGAACAATGCAAAGTCAGAATCGTTTAATAGCTAAGGCTCAATACCTTCGTGATGTTAAGCAGTTTGCTGAAGCAAATCTAGGAAAAGAAGTTGAGCTTGGTGGTTTGCTTCCAGGTGTTCCTACACGCACAACTACATTCCTTAACTTAGGGGAAGGCCAAGTAAGTAAAAATGTTGGTGAGCTTGTTGAGAAAGAGCTTGGTCCACTCGGCGGCACACAGGGAATAGTAACTCCAAAGGGCATGTCTACTTACCGCACGGGAGATAATTATGTCTCCAACGACCCTGCGTCAGTTGAAAAGGTAGGTCTTAATCAGTATGTAACTACCGAACCAATGTATAAAATGTTAGAAGATGGTATTGACTTGTTTGCTCCTTCTGGGCAGGGCGGTATACTATTACAATCTTTACCTACTGCTGCTGCATTTGCACAGTCGGCAGAAACAGTGTTTGACCACACGGCACACATGGTTAACGTGTATGGTATGTTACAACAGCTTGCTGCAAACGGCAACTTGGTTAGACCCTCTATCTTTAAAAACTCTGTCAGAGCAGCTAAGGCTATGTATGAAAGAGCAAGAAAGGGTGACCCAGACGCTTTAGAGTTTCTTCGTATGGCTAAGGAAAGAGG
>Ga0257120_1001484_pt1 | contig 15333 bp, 17 predicted proteins | sample SI106_10metaG_FD_190153 | JGI IMG/M metagenome (GOLD analysis project Ga0257120, IMG submission 190153) | Marine microbial communities from Saanich Inlet, British Columbia, Canada - SI106_10 | ecosystem: Environmental > Aquatic > Marine > Inlet | place: Canada: British Columbia | collected... | reverse complement strand
GGACCAGCGCGTTTGCAGCGCAAGTCCATCGGTAAACAACGACGCGTCAGTTAAGTGTGAGAGGAAAAAGCCTACAATCAAATTGCTGAATAACTTTTCCAGTGAAGGGAATTTACAAGTACCTCATTTGACGCTTGATTTTCTTCGGGTTCAAGCTAACTGCTTGCTCGCCTAACAAGGTCAGGTTTTAATATTATTCGTTGTGCAAATTAGCGATAGCAAAATAGAGAATGATTTTATACTGAGGTCATCCTTTTTTTACGCCGCCAGAATCTGCAGCAGTATTCCAAAGAGGAACTTCCATCACCACTTTTTTACTATCCTCATGCTAAATTTGCTACTCAATAAAAGGATGAACCTTTCGATTGTCCTCGCGGCCTTATCAAGCATAAAGAAGGTCATAAGTCCTCTCGGTGACTCATTGCAGCAATGTTAAATTACTTTTTATCATGCTGGGTCGGTGGTTCAAAGTCACCCGTAGCACCATACAAATGAAAGTATGTAGTCGAATTCTTGTACCAGAACTACAAAATATCAGTCTTCCATCATGATTATTGCTGGCGGAGCATCCGACTGCCTATTACCTAGCCACAGGTGAGCGGCAACCTGATGTCCTAGGGTTATGTATGCGGACGACAAAGCCCCTGTCGGGTCTGCGGCAACCGTAGGTATACCCTGATCAACGTCCTCTCTTATTCGAGCATCTAAGGGCAGCGAGGCGAGTATTGGAATGCCATACTCATCAGCCATGGCTTGTGTACCATGAGCACCAAAGATTGACTCTTCAGCGCCGCAGTTAGAGCAGATATGCGTGGCCATATTTTCCACCATACCGATGACAGGAATTCCTACTTTACTGAACATCTCAATGCCTTTTTTTGCATCGATAAGGGCAACTTGCTGAGGTGTGGACACAATGACGGCGCCGGAAACACTGAGCTTTTGTGCAAGAGATATTTGAATATCTCCCGTCCCCGGAGGCATATCTATGACAAGGTAATCCAGTTCGCCCCAGATGGTCTGCTCTAAGAGTTGACTGAGCATGCGCGTGGCCATTGGACCCCGCCAAATCATGGGTGCCTTTTCTTCCGACAAATAGCCGACAGACATGGATTTAATGCCCATGCGAATGACTGGCTTTAGAAACTTAGCATCGACTAATTCTGGCTTTACATCATCTGCAACACCGAGCATTGTTCGCTGGCTAGGACCATAGATGTCGGCATCTAAAATACCTACTTTTGCGCCCTCTGCATGCAATGCTAAGGCTAAGTTGACAGCCGTAGTCGACTTGCCTACCCCACCCTTGCCAGAAGCGACCGTTATAACGTTTTTAATATGCTTTAAATGGCCTACACCCGATTGCCCTGGACAGGGAAAGATATCGCTTACAACCTCCACATGAGGATCGACAAAGCCGGCAGCTTGCAGTTTAGCCTTAACATTTAAGGTTACCTTGGGCGCTATTGACGCGGCAGAATACCCTAACTTTAATTTCACATGCACCTGATCATTGTGGATCGAAAGATGCTCTATAGCCTCCAAGCTGGCATAATTTTGTTGTAAAAACGGATCTAGAATAGCTCCGACTATTTGACGCGCTGATTGTTCTGCAGTTGGTTTATTCATGTTATTCAACAAACGCTCTTTCAATGACATAACTACCGAGATCACCGTGTCGGGTCTCGACGAATCCGCGCTCATCAAGAATACGCGCGGTATCTTTTAGCATGCTGGGGCTCCCGCATAACATTGCCCTGTCAACCTCTGGGTCAAGTGGTGGCAAGCCTATATCATCGAATAATTTACCCGATTCAATCAAATCCGTTATCCGACCTTGGAATTGATAAGCTTCACGTGTGACCGTAGGGTAATAAATCAATTTCTCACGAACGTCTTCCCCAAAATATTCATTATCCGGTAACAGGTTAGTTATTAGGTCTTGGTATGCTAATTCGTTAACATTGCGAACGCCGTGCGTCAGTATGATTTTATCAAACGCTTCATAAGCCTCGGGATCACGGATAATACTTAAGAATGGCGCTAATCCAGTCCCCGTACTAAATAAATAAAGGTGCTTACCTGGGAGCATATTGCCAACAGTTAGCGTCCCGGTGGACTTGCTGTTGACCATTACTTCATCACCTACTTTAAGATGCTGAAGTTTCGATGTCAGTGGTCCATCGGGTACTTTAATACTAAAAAACTCCAATTCCTCTTCATAATTAGCGCTGACAATACTATAGGCCCGCAGTAAAGGACGACCTTCTTGCTGAAGACCAATCATGGTGAAGTGCCCATTTTCAAATTTAAAGCCCATATCACGCGTGGTCTTAAAACTAAAGAGCGTCTCATTCCAGTGGTGGACTTCGGTGACTGTTTCGGTCATTAGTGTTGCCATAAATTAAAGTTCCTTTAATGAATTAATAAAAAGGCCAGTAGCCCTATAAATAAGGTGTTGAGTGTTAGATGCAGCAAGGGTTTGCTACCCGCTTGCCACAGTTCAATCAAATTGGCTTTAGTGCCTAGGGCCGCCATCGCTATAAGCAAGCAAAGGCGGGATAAATCCGTCATGGTGATCACCCAAGCGTCAGGAATAAAACCACTATTGGAGAGTACCACCAAGGCGATGAACCCAATTAAAAAGCCTGGCAGCAGGGTGGAAGCTTTGACGTTGTTGACACCATTGGGCTGATCATGACCTGACGATTTACCACTGGCTATAAACTCGCGTCGAAATAGAATCCCCAACACCAAGACCACCGGAACCAAGGATGCCACGCGCAACATCTTGGTATAGGTTGCAAGTTCTGCCACTTCGTCTGACACCATATGACCTGCAGCAACAACTTGAGCGACATCATGAATGCTGGCCCCCAAAAAGAGTCCCATTTGCTCAGGACTAAACCGCAGATCAACGAACATTGCAGGATAAACCACCATCAAAATGGTACTAAAGCCTGTCACGCCAACCACAGTGCAAAGGAGATAATTCTCTGTATTTTTATTACTAGGTAAAACTGCTGCCACTGCTAAGGCGGCTGAGACCCCACATATAGCTACGCTAGCACCGCCAATAATGGCGGGTATGCGGTCTATTTTAAGAAATCGGGCGACAATAAGACTAAAGAATAAAGTGCCAATGACGACAGCAATAACGATGAGAACAGGTTGAATGCCAAGAGCCGAAATTTGACTAAAGGCAATTCGTGCACCCAAAAGTGCCACACCAAAACGAAGTATTTTCTGACCACAAAAATTAATTCCGATTGAAAAATCAGAATACTTGGAAATATTATTAAATGACATGCCGAGTAATAAAGCGCACAAAATAGCGGGGGCACCATAATACTGGGAGAGGTAGTTGGCCGCCAAAACCACCAGCCCGCAGAAAAGAATTCCCGGTAAAAGTGCTTTAACATGTAATTTATTTCGCATGTAAAACGAAATTAAGTTGTCTGATGAGCTAGTCACTCAAGACTCCCATTGCACGATTTTCTGCAATAGCTCGAAGGTACTCCCAAGGATAAATTCCCCGGTCATGGCCATCAGAGTAGATAATTTGTAAACCAGAAGTGCCAATCGGCACTAATTTAATCACCTCAGCACTGTCGGTTATCACATCAACTCCAACCTGCTGCTTAGAGCGGCAGTTAGAGCATGCACAGTAGCGACGAAGACTCTGCCCTGAAATCACACTCTGACTGCCATCTACCCACTGCAGCTCAAGTATTTTTGCTCGCTCTTTATACTTTACCGACAGTGGTCTTTCTAAGTTCATTGAGGAATCCGTTCTGGTTATTGTTACAAGTTGCTGTAAAGCAAGATCAAAGATTGATGATCAGAGCATCCCGCTTACCCGGCTTATCAGCCCATTCATGAGCTTCCGGAAGCGGGTCTTTGGCCGATGTGATCTCTGGCCAAGTTTCTGACAAATCTGCATTGATCTGAGTATATTCTGTAAACTCCTCAGGCAAATCCGCCTCATCAAAAATCGCCTCCACCGGACACTCCGGAACACAAAGCGCACAATCGATACAGCCCTCGGGGTTTATCACCACAAAGTTGGGGCCCTCATGGAAACAATCGACAGGACACACCTCTACGCAGTCAGTAAACTTACATTTAATACACTGCTCTGTAACAACAAAGGTCATCGGTTAGTCCTCCACAGCGTCTGCTACCGACTCGATTCTATCCCTCGCCCAGCGGGCCAGTTTTCGAACATCTGGGTCGTTATCATTTAACGCAATTTCAAGCAGCGGAATGCCATCTGGATGTTTAATTTCACCCAAGGCTGCAACTGACGCCTTACGCAAATTACTGATCGGATCTTCGATACAATTGGCCAGGGCAGAAATACCGTCGGGATTACCTAAAATACCTATGGCTTCGGCCGCCTTTTCTTGCACCTGCCAGCGTGTATCGCTTGTCGCTGACATCAATAATGGAAGCGCATCGGCCACTTTAAGCTTGCCCAAGCTTTTTATAGACTCGACTCTGACTAACCAATTCTCGTCTTTGATGGCCGACATAAGCGTATCGGCAACCATTGGACCTGGAGCAAAAATCATCGTGCCTACGGCAGCTCGCCGCACTTCTGGGTCACTATCATTAGCAATCACAGACATTAGCTGAGGTATGTTTTCAACATCTTGCAAGTACCCCAAAACGCCCACAGCTTCTCGACGAACACTAGGATGGCTATGTTGTAGCAACTCAATCGCGTAAGGTCGTGCACCGCTTATACGCAATTGCTTAAGGGCCCGAAGAATCGCCGTTAATACGAAAACATCATCCCCTTTTAACGCCGCTAGCAACGCCGGCGCTACCGACTTCTCTTTTAAGTCTGCTAAGGCACTCGCTGCCGCATTGCGAACATTTTCATCAGGTGCAGTGAGCGCCCCCACCAATGCGTCCAAAATATCAACAGGCTCAAACTCATCAATGACCTTTGCTGCCTCCATTCGTACATTTTCATCAGTATCGCTTAGCGCGATGATCAATAACTCAACTGCCTCGGGCTCTGGGCTATCGACCAGTTCCATAACAGCCACACGACGAATGCCCGCATCAGCATCTTTCAGTCGTAAATCAATGGAAATTAAAAGTGGATCCGTAAAATCAGACATAACTGCCCTCAGCTTAATAAGTAGGGAATATTTACAGTAACCGCATCTGTGGGACAATCCGTCTCACAGGGCATGCAGTACCAGCATTCGTCATATTTCATATGAGCCTTTCCAGTCTCTTCGTTGATCCACAGAACATCGAGAGGACAGACATCAATACACGTCCGACAACCTTTTTCGGCTATACATTTATCATCGTCTACGACAACGGGAACCATTGAAATTTGTGTCGCTATTGGCATGGGTTGTTCTCCTTAATTGATTAATTAGCCGGCTTCTTGAACGCGCATTTGCGAATAAGCAGTTTTTTCGTGGTCATCTAACTCGACGACATAAGGGTCAATTGGTCGCGTCTTACAGACCATTTCACCGCTCTCATTTTTATAAAGCTGAACATGGCAGAACCAATCTTCATTATTTGTCTCTGGATAATCGACATAATGGTGATAGAGGCCCCAACGACTTTCGGTACGATACATGGAAGCTGTGGCCGCCATCTTTGCGCAATCATAGATATGCTGAGCTTCATTTGCCCTTAAGAGCTCATGAGCATCTCGTGCATACAAATTTTGAATATCAGCCTCCATGGCATAGAGCCGCTGTAGTCCAATATCCATTTTGGTAGTGACTTTTGGCGGTTGCAGATAGTCATTAACTAAACGGCGAACCTTATATTCAAACTGGCTCGGTGGAATGCCATCTGAACGCTTCATCGGCGCTAAAATTCGATCTCTCTCAGAAATAATGAAATCAACATCTAACTCAGCAAATTCTCTATCGCGAGCAAACTCCGCCGCGTTGGCACCGCATATTTCACCAAATACGAATGCGCCCAGCATGTAACTGTGGGGTATAGACGCCATATCACCTGCGCCATATAAACCTGGTACCGTGGTTTCTCCTTTTTCATTGGTCCAGACGCCCGACGCTGAGTGACCGGCACAAAATCCAATTTCGGAGATATGCATTTCAACCATCTTAGTTCGGTAGTCGACACCTCGGCCATCATGGAAACGACCACGACTAGGACGCTCATTGGTGTGCAGTACATGCTCAATTTCTTGAATCGTCTCTTCAGCCAAATGATCGAGCTTAAGGAAAACCGGGCCATTACCTCCCTCCAACTCATTGAAGAATTCCATCATCATCTGACCACTCCAATAATCGCACTCAATAAACCGATCACCCTTTGAATTAGCGGTATAGCCTCCTAGAGGCCCGGTAACATAAGCACAAGCTGGGCCGTTGTAATCCTTCAATAATGGGTTTATTTGGTAGCACTCAAGCCCTGTTAACTCTGCGCCAGCATGGAAGGCCATTGAGTGACCGTCACCGCAGTTGGACGGATTTTCATAGGTTCCATATAAATATCCAGAGGCAGGCAGGCCAATTCGACCAGCAGCACCAGTGGACATCACCACAGACTTGGCTCTGATTACCAGAATTTCTGCCGTACGCGTGTTAATAGATATACACCCACAGGCATTTCCGTCTTCATCTTTAATAAGTCGGATAGCCTGATAGCGATTCTCGACCGTTACGCGATGACGACGCAGACGACGATAAAGAATCTTTTTAATGTTATGGCCCTCTGGCATTGGCAGCACATAGGTACCTAGGTGGTGCACCTTTTTCATGTCGTACTCACCGGTTTCATCTTTTTGGAAGTACACGCCCCATTCGTCCAGCTTTTGAATCATCGCGAAGGAGTTTTCCGCATAGGTCATTACACCTTTTTGTAAAAGAACACCGTCATTCGCAATGGTGATTTCTTTTACATAGTCTTCCGGCGTTGAGTGCCCAGGAACAACGGCATTATTGAGCCCGTCCATTCCCATACTGATAGCACCAGAACGCTTAACATTGGCTTTCTCGAGAAGCATGACAGAGGCGTCAGGATTCTTTTCTTTGGCGGCCACTGCAGCCATCGGCCCCGCGGTGCCACCACCAATAATCAAAACGTCAACATCTTTTACATCAATGTCGTCAGGAAAATTCATTTTCTACTCGTCCTTTTATAAATGTTAAAGTGAAATTTAGCTTGAGCAAAAACGCCTAAATGGCTAATTGCCCAACAATGCCTTCAAAGGCGGTCTATCTGGAATTGATATTTATAGGTATCACCACGAAACGCTAAGTACTCAAAATCGATAGGCTTACCAAGTTTGTCAAACGTAAGTCTCTGTACCCACATCACTGGATAGCCCAACTCACAACACAACTTTTCAGCGATAGAAGCATCGGCTGGGCGCGCTTCAAGCGTCACGTCAGCTTTGCCCAACTCGATTCCCAATTCATCTTCTAAGAGAGGAAAAATATCGCCACTGACATCTTTAGAAAATAATCTACGTCCTATCTCAACGGGAAAATATGACGTATCTACTGAAACAGGCTCGCGGTTTAAGTACCGTACCCGCACCAATTCAACAACCCCGTCTTTCGCTAAGATATTCAGCATTCCTCTAACCTCAAAGCTCGGCGTCATTTCGCGGACGCTAACCAGCCGTGTGCTAGCCTCATATCCCTTAGGCCCCATGGCCTCAGCAAACCCTTCCAAATACTTTACTTCCTGCGTCACCTTCGGCTTGCTGGCAAATGTGCCCTTACCCTGAGCCGTGAATATAAGCCCCTCACCATGAAGATCACGCAGGGCCTGACGGACAGTTATTCGGCTAACCCCGAAAGATGACATCAACTTACTTTCAGAAGGCATCCGTTCGTTAGGTTTATATTGACCATCTAAAATCGATGATTTCAACGCCTCTTTTATCTGCAAATAAAGAGGTAAATGAGATACATTTTTAGTGTCAAACATACGTGGTGACCGCTGCATAATTCGAGTTGAAATTCTACTTGTTATAACAACCTATATCAACAAATTATTAAGCAAAATTAGAGAAAAAATGCATTTAAATCAACGATGTATAATAATGGTGCGTTTATTTTAGAGACGCTAAAAATGCACTTTTATTGTGCATAAAAAGAGCCTAATTGATCGCCTTTCTTGGCTGAATTCGGGCAAGGTAAAAAGCAACCGAGCGAATCGACTCAATATCCAATTCTTTGGCAATGCGGTGCATCGCATTAGAGGCGTCATTTGAGCGCTCTTCCGATCTAAAATCGATTAATTGCTTGACCAGATAGTCCTCGTGCTGGCCAAACAGCCAAGGGGCTGATGGGTTCAATATGCCTAAACCCATTACTTTTTTGTCGCTACTGCTGGTTGTGGCCTGACCATGGCAACTGGCACAAGCAGGAACACTATCAAGACCTGTATAAAATATATTCTCACCACTAGAGAAACGCGCCAAGCTGTCCGGATCTTTCTCTAACTGTTTTGCTGGCGGAGGCGGTAACTGACTAAAATAGTCAGCAATCTCCGCCACGCGACTGAGATCGACCTCAGTCGTTATAGCCTCCATTTGTCCGCCATCATTGGTGCGCCTAGCTTGATGGAAATCATAGAATTGTTTAGCGATGTACTGAGAATTCTGACCTGCAAGCTTAGGAAATTTTGCCATTCTACTAATACCATCGAGACTGTGGCACAAAGCGCAAACCTCCCACTCCTGCATTCCATCTTTGTCAATTAGTCCGGCATGTGCCTGCGAAAACACAAGAACACAACATAGATTTAGGATTATTTTCATAGCATTGCGACTCCGCATTACGGATGTCCATGATGAGACGTGGCAGGCTGCATATGCCGCTGGGCAACATGCATGGTAAATTCTTTAATAATGTCAGATTCAAATTCAAGACGGACAATAAATGTATCACCAAGCTGAAGTCGCTTTAGCGGGTCTCTCATCATCAAATGGAGTCCACCAGGCGAAAATACAACTTTTTCATGACTCAAGACTGCCAGCTTATTAAGTTTTCTCATACTAGAAAGGCCGTCAACCATGTCCGCTTTGTGTATCTCGATCTGCCCGTAGTGGTCACTTGAAACTGAGATCAACTCCAATGTGTCTGCGGTGTGATTTGTCAGCATAAAATAGCCCGCATGCATCGTCATTGTCATGGGGCCTTGGGGCGTCCAAGCATGTTCGATTGCAATATCCGTGCTAGCAATGCTTGGCGATGCCCAGAGAAGAGCAATCATTAAAAACATACAACGTCTGATTCGAAATTTATTAATCATCAAACGATACCTGGCGGATCAAGAGGGTTAAATACTCAGCAGTTCTATGCGGATGAAAAGGTGGACTTATTTTTGCAACGATTTCGCCTTGAGGATTAATAATTGAAACAAACGCTGTATGCAGAACATCGTAGTTGACGTCATCGTCGGTTTTTTTATCTAGGCGATAGAAGGCCTTAAGGCTTTTCACAAGTCTACCCAATTGTTTATGGGAGCCGGTAATGCCGAGGTACTGAGGATGAAAATAACCAAGGTACTCTTTGAGTACAGGTTTGTCACGGGCTGGATCGACGGCCAGAAAGAGTATTCGAGGAATACTGTCGGGCCGCAGACGCAGGCCCATATCGGCCCGAACAGCCTCTAGATTTGAGAGTGTCGTTGGGCATACATCTGGGCAAGAGGTAAAGCCAACAAAGATCATTGACCAGCTGTTCTTTAGATCATCTTGGTCGAAGAGGTTACCGTTATGGTCTTCAAGGATAAAATCCCCGACTGTGTAGGGCGTTTTGAGAGTTACATGCCCATCCTCCTCAGCCTGAGATTTTGCCAGACTCTGAACACTCATTGCACACAGCGTTAGAGCAAGTATTAATGCTCTCATAATCTAGGCACCAACCCTTTGAAATGACTTAAGACTCTCAGCACGTATATGGGCTAAACATTGCTTTTTCAGAGCAACAAAATCGGGCGAAGTGGCTATATCGGACAAACGAGGACGATCTAGATCAACCTTCAAGTCGGCGATAACAGAACCAGGACTGGCACTCATAACAAGAATGCGATCGGCAAGGAAAATCGCCTCATCAACATCGTGGGTGACAAATAGAACGGTAATGCCAAATTCTGACCATACCTCAAGAAGGCTCTCTTGCATCATAAGCCGGGTCTGAGCATCAAGTGCGCCAAATGGCTCATCCATCAGAAGTACACTTGGATAATTGGCAAGTGCTCGGGCGATACCAACACGCTGCTGCATCCCCCCAGATAAATCACCTGGGAAACTATTAGCGATTTTAGACAAACCAATCATCGACAGAAAGGTATTGGCAATAGAGCTGCACTCGGCAGCGCTTGTTCCTGCAAGTTTAGGCCCAAAAGCAATGTTTTCTAACACCGTTTTCCAAGGAAATAGAGAGTACTGCTGAAACACCATACCCCGATCAGGACCAGGTTCTGTAATAAGCTCTCCATCAACGCGAACTTCTCCAGTAGTTGGATTCACATAGCCGGCAACCGAGTTCAATAAAGTCGATTTACCGCAACCTGAGGGCCCAAGTATGCAAACAAATTCACCTGGGGTGATATTCAAGCTGGTTTCTTTTACGGCTACATTCGTGTCGTCACCACTACCAAAGACGATACTTACCTTATCAATATCGACCTGGCCACGTTTACTAGTTGCAGCGTTACGAGTGTTAATTTTAGGTGTTTGTATTGATAGGATATCTGCGTTCATAAGTTTTTTCCGGCGGTTAATTAATAGTGATCTATAAAAATTTAATTGGGTAATTCAATTGAGTTAGCTAGGGTTCTGGCGCGGCTAGCAGACAGATAAATGGCGAACAGCAACATCGCAAAGCCGATCACATTTACCCATATACCAATGGGCTCTAACCACAGAGAAACAGAGACACCTAACCCCATCATGGCAAGACCAACTACCCATGTAGGGGTTGAACAGCAAACGACCCAAGACATGGTAATTGAACCAACCGCGACTAAGCTGGCGCCAAAACCGGTGGCAACCTGTGATGTCCTGCCGGTCGTTAAAGAGCAAACCCGATTGTTAGCGCGAATCAAAAAAAAGTTTATTGCAACAGAGACTCCAAGAATAAAAACCGCTGAAACTTTAGTCGGATTGATAAACAGGCTCCACTCAGATATCCCAATACCAAAGTCGTAGTTCATAAAGCCTATCTCATACAGCCATTCATCTTGCACGATACTTATAGTATCCAAGACCGATGGCGTTGAAACCCATATGCGCTTGACATGAAACCACCAGTCGTAGCTGTTGATATAGTTTGGCAAATTGTCAAAACGCACGACTAATGCGGCCATTAGTATCAGGTAGTAAAGTAGCGTACCAATGAGCGCAACCGCTATGATCGCGCCCAGATTGAGTCGTACCGTTTGCCCGATAAAGTTGAGGCGACTGAAATTTGGATTTTGAGTCATCATCAACTACCGCTGTTTGTCTTGCCAACTCAATGCCGGCTTCATCAGTAGTCTTATCAGGAAAGTGGAAAGCGTGCCTAGGCCGCCAATAATAAGCATGCCGACAATAATGTCGGGATAATTGATCAGAGAATAGGCGTCCCATGTGAAATAGCCTATACCGTACTGACCCGAAATGATTTCGCCGGCCAGCAGCGAGAACCAACTAATACCCATACCAATTGCGAGACCTGCTGCAATGCTGGGCAGCGCTGCAGGTAGAACAACATGCCAAAAAACAGCCCATTTATTTGCACCCAATGAGCGTGCAGCGCGAACTAACACATCAGGAGTCTGTTCAACGCCGTGCAGTGTATTGAGAATAATCGGGAATAGCGCACCCAAAAAAGTGATGTAGACGATGGACGCCTCCTCTGTGGGCCACATTAAAATGGCCAGAGGGATCCACGCCACCGCTGGAATGGGGCGGATAATTTCGATATAGGGTAAAACTGCTGCACGAGCAATCGTTGATCTCCCAACAATAACGCCTATACCTATACCGAGCACGACAGCGATGCTGTAGGCAATTAAAATCCTGCGGATACTCACCATAATGTGGACATAGAATTCAGGGTCAACCATATGGGTTGCAAAGGATACAGCCACAACCATAGGCGAAGGCACATTTTCAAAATTGATGTACCAGTTGAGATTATATTCAGTGGCTAGATACCATAGATATATACCGCAAGAAATAGACACCGCAGCGATGTAAATAGATATCGCCTGTTCGCTCTGTAGCGTTTGCCAAAGCCTGGAAAAAATACTCGTTAATGTGCTTTTAAAAGTTCGCACATCTTGCCCTACCTCAACGCGGGGCTCTGAAATACTGGATTCAACAAGATTCAGCTTTTTTTCTGGGCTTTTAATATTCATAGTAATTATTTAACTCATATTGCGGTTGACAAGATGAGCCACTCTGCCAAAAGACAGAGTGACTGCATTTACTTCTGATTGATTAGTTTCCAATGGACGCCAATGCTGATTCCATATCCATAACCTTACCGCTGCTAGTGGATGCAAATTTGTCGGCATCGGGCTTGCGCAAAAATGTTTCAAAGCCATCTTTATACTGAACATAGAAGGCTGTCTTACCGAAAAGCTTTAGACCTGTCTCTTTGTCATATACATAAGTGGCATTAAGTTTAGCGCCTGTTTTACGGTAACTATCGATGGCATTTAGAAACTCAGAAACAGAGCTGTAACCTGAGATTCCTTCCCGTGAGTGCCAAATTTCCATTGGACGACCTGCGTTAGTGATTGCAGGGTCAACCATTTCTGCCTTCTCAGAAGCGTAGTTTTTTCCCATTTCCTTGTAGGCGGCCTTAAGGTAATCTTCAGAAATCCATTCACCTAGGTCTAGCGGCGGTATGGCTTTTTCATTGACCAGCACACCGTGGTTAAACCCTAGCGCATCTACCCATTCGGATTTAATGGTCGGATCAAGCGTTAGGTGACCGCCCTCTGAGAAGTAGATATAGAGAACTTCTTTTTCAACGCCGGTCCATTTTTCAATCATATCGACCGCATTGACTGGGTCTGCTCGAATCCAGTCTCCTGCCTCGTAAACTGCTTTGACGAATGCTATTGCAACTTCAGGATACTTGTCGGCGAAATCCTCACGCACAACCACACCATGCAAATAGGGAACACCTGTTTCACTACCATCGTATATCTTGCGGCCAGTGCCTCGGAATTCCATAATTTCGGACCAAGGGCAAAAATCTGCGTGAGCATCAATTTTTCCTGCCGCAATGTTAGCCGCACCCACAGCTGGGCTCTGGTTTTTCAGTCCATAGTCTCCTTTGGAATAGCCAGTGTCTTGCATACCTTTCAACAACATGCCCCAGGCTGCGCTGCCGACAGGGACCGAAACAGACTTCCCTTTAAGCTCTTCAATGCTGTAGATATCTGAATCAACAGGCACAACAATCGCGTTACCACTACCTTTTAAATTGTAACCAGTTCCTGCGATGTATTTTGTGCGCAGTGACTCTGTGGCCTGGAATTTGGCACCATTTACAATCAATGGATAATCACCCATAACGCCAAAATTCAGCTTGTTTGCCATCATCTGATTGGTGATTGGACCACCGGAAGAATAATCACTCCAACTCACGTCATACTCAACATCTGCATATTTCCCAGTAGTAGGCAGGTGTTTTTCCAGCAACTTAAGCTCTTTGACCACGATACCGGCTGTATAAGTATCCGTGCACATGCTTTGATGCCCAATGGCAATCCTTATTGTTTCAGCTTGCACAGACATAGCGAAAGCGGGCCATGAAAATGCAAGGAATAACACTAATTTGTTACTTAATTTCATAATAAATCCTCTTATATAGCGACCGAAATTAAAATATCGGATGAATTAAATGATGGTTTCAAAACTTGTACTGGAGTTGAAATCTCTGATTGGTCTGCTCTACACTTTTCACATCTGACGTAACGAACTCAACCCTATAACGCAGCGTCAGGCCCTTCGAGTAATCACTCATATCGTAGGTAACATCAAAGTCAATCGCTTCGCGATCAGTAGAGGTGTCAAAGTCAAACTCAGCATAGCTAAACTTCAATTTGACCTTTGGAAAGCTATGATTGAAGGTCACTTTCACAGCATCGCCTGAATCAACATTTTCAACAGTTTGAAGCATGTTATTAGTGAAAAAAGGACTCGTTGAAAAATTATAAGGTGCCAGGAATGCACCATTTTTAAACGCACCAGATTTCTCAGAAACGGAGTTATAAGCCAATGTTAGCTTTGACTTTCCAAATCCAGCTCCCGCTTGTAAACCAAACAGAGAAGAATCAATGTCACCCAATAGTTCGTCGCCACTTTCACCTTGGGAACCGAATTGGAAGGCTAGGAATGGTTTGGTTGAACCAACTGCTCCAAATGCGTAGTTGGCCTGCAGATAAGTGCTGTTAAAGAGGTTATCAAAATCGTAATACCACGCTTGAACTTTCAAGGCATCCTTCGCGTAAGTGCCTCCCAGAATGATAGTGCTGTCTGATTCTGAAGAGTCAGCTGAGTAACGGTTAGCCGCCCAAGCACCGACATCAGTGAATGTGTCACTGTTTCGATTTTTGATGCTATTGATATAATCGACTTCCAATGTGACATTGGAAATTCCTTTATAAACAATACTCGTCCCTTCAAATGTGAAAGGAACAATAAAGGCATCGCCAGCGTTCGCAAACGGAGTATTTAGCTTTTGACGCCCTACCGTGACAGAGGTGTCGCCTCCAGTGTAATTAACATAAGCCTCCCCCAAAACTTCAAGCTCACTTCCAAGCCGCTTGTTTATCTTGGCAGAATCCGAACTGTTTGTGCTCAAGTCCTGAGCAGTGTACAAACCCAAGCCCACACTGAAGCCATTTAGTGAACCAGTATTAACCCGCAGAGCGCCGCCCAAGGAAAGAGCTGACTCGTCTGTTTTTGTATCGTAGTGACGGGTATTGAAGTAACTGCGAAAGTTTCCGTCAACCTTACTTCCTTCAATTGCAGCAGCTATGCTATCCGCACCCACGGTTGCGGGAATTAAAGATAAAGCTGTCACCGCGCACCCAATTTTTACTTTGCTGAGCATTTAATTCTCCCAAAAGAAATGTATTTGCCTAATTTAGAGGCCTCAATAAAAAATGACTTGTACTAACATGTCATGTCAGGACTCCTTTAATAACGCTATTTTCATGCCAAATTTTTATTTTTCCGGAATTATTTTTTTAAACTGTTGATTTATATAGTTATTGTATTTTTCTGCCAGTTTATGCTCGGGATTTTTATTTACGGCAACAGGCACACTTAGCGCACCAAAAATACTCGACATCAGTATC
>Ga0257120_1001482_pt1 | contig 15337 bp, 10 predicted proteins | sample SI106_10metaG_FD_190153 | JGI IMG/M metagenome (GOLD analysis project Ga0257120, IMG submission 190153) | Marine microbial communities from Saanich Inlet, British Columbia, Canada - SI106_10 | ecosystem: Environmental > Aquatic > Marine > Inlet | place: Canada: British Columbia | collected... | reverse complement strand
ATAGTTGGTACCAGTACCTAAAAAGTAAAATATATCGTAAATCTACCAAAAGCATAGAGCTAAAAGAGGATGTTAAATACGACACATTAGTCTTTGGATCAACAGAAGAGAAACTTGAATTCTCTTTTGCTAAATGCTGTTCACCAATTCCAGGCGACCAAGTTTTTGGATTTACCACCATACGAGAAGGAATTAAAATTCATAGACATGAATGTCCAAATTCAGTTCGTTTAAGATCTAATTTCGCCTACAGAATACTCGAAGCAAAATGGATCGACAGCAGCAATAGAAAATCAATAGCCATATTAAACATAAAGGGGATAGATAGAGTTGGCTTAATTAACGAGGTTACTCAAATTCTATCTACTAATTTAAAAATAAATATACAATCCATTAATGTGACTAGTGCAGATGGTATTTTTGACGGATTAATCACAGTTGTAATCCAAGATAAAAACAGTTTAAATTCGGTTATAGAAACCCTAAAAAAAGCAGAAGGAATTACCTCTGTAAAGCGCAAATTTAAAAGTAAGTAATAACTGAGCTGAATTAGAAATTAATTCTTAGTTTTACGTCAATATTTTGACTTCTATTTATACAAATGAGTAAAAAAATACAAGATCAAGTAAAAGAGGTTTTCACAACCTATTTAGGACAAAACGGGCAAAGAAAAACCCCCGAACGTTTCGCAATACTCAAAGAAATTTACGACTACAATGCTCATTTTGATATAGAAACACTCTATATAAAGATGAAAAATCAAAACTACAGAGTCAGTAGAGCAACACTCTACAACACTATAGAATTGTTACTAGATTGCAATTTAGTTCGCAAACATCAATTTGGTGAAAACCAATCTCAATACGAAAAAAGTTTCAGCAACAAACAACACGACCATTTGGTTTGTACAGAATGTAGAAAGGTTTTAGAATTCTGTGACCCACGTATTCAAAACATTACAAATGGAGTTGAAGAGGCTCTCGGATTTAAGGTAGTACACCACGCATTAAACATGTATGGTACATGTAAAGAGTGTGTCGAAAAACAAAACTAAGCAACAAAAAAATGGCAGTAGATGTGCTCTTAGGTCTTCAATGGGGAGACGAAGGAAAAGGTAAAATAGTAGACGTACTAACTTCTAACTATGACATTATTGCACGCTTCCAAGGAGGCCCAAATGCGGGTCATACGCTAGAATTTGACGGAATAAAACACGTACTCCATACCATACCATCAGGAATATTTCATCCAACAGCAATGAATGTTATTGGTAATGGTGTCGTAATAGATCCTATCATATTTAAAAAAGAATTAGAAGGACTTGAAAAACTAAATGTAAAATTTGACGACAAACTCTTAATTTCTAGAAAAGCGCATCTTATATTACCAAGCCACAAAATGCTCGATGCAGCATCCGAACAAGCCAAAGGAAAAGCTAAAATTGGATCTACATTAAAAGGAATTGGCCCAACTTACATGGATAAAACAGGCCGTAATGGACTTCGAATTGGGGATATTGAATTACCTGACTTTAAAGAACGTTACAACAACCTGGTAGCAAAACACAAACAACTACTCAACCACTTTGACTTTGAGTACGACATTGATGGAATGGAGACAGAGTGGTTTGAGGCTATAAACAGACTCAAAAAACTAGCGTTTATAGATAGTGAACACTACTTAGACAACGCTAGAAAAAATGGTAAAAAAGTTTTAGCAGAAGGGGCACAAGGATCCTTACTAGACATCGATTTTGGAACTTATCCATTTGTAACTTCATCAAATACTGTAGCTGCTGGTGCTTGTACAGGATTAGGGATTGCACCTAATAGAATAAATGCTGTATTTGGTATATTTAAAGCGTATTTAACGAGAGTTGGTAGCGGGCCATTTCCTACTGAATTACTGGACCAAACGGGTGCAGAAATTCAAAAAGCTGGAAACGAATTTGGTGCAACCACAGGAAGACCTCGAAGGTGCGGTTGGATTGATTTACCAGCGCTAAAATACGCCATTAATGTAAATGGGGTTACAGAACTGATGATGATGAAAGCTGATGTTTTAAGTGAATTCCCAGCTATTAAAGTATGTACACATTACAAATACAACGGTACTATAATTGACTATTTACCCTACAATATAGAAGATGGAAAAGTAGAGCCTATCTACAAAGAATTCCCTTGTTGGAAAGAAGACTTGACAGGCAAGACGCTCATGAGTGAATTACCTAAAGAACTCACCAACTACATTGATTTCTTAGAAAAAGAGCTGGAAACGCCGATATCAATTGTCTCTGTGGGGCCAGACAGAACACAAACTATTTACAACAAACAATAGTAAAACAGCCTCATAAATGAGGCTGTTTTTTTTATATGAAAATAAAACTCTCATACTGCTTATTGATAAACTTGGCTCTACTTTTTAGTACAGCTCAAGCCCAAACACAAATTGAAATTATAAATGCTGATAAAATTGTCTACAAAAAGAAAATAAATGAAGACCGTCAAGTATTAACCGGAAATGTAAGAACCAAACATGAAGACAGGTATTTAAATTGTGACAGTGCTTACTTTTATGCAAATGACAATCGAATTGAAGCATTTAGTAGGATTAAAATTTGGCAGGGAGACACGCTTGAGCTTGAAGGAGACTATTTAATCTACCATGGCAATCATCACCTTGCAGAAATGCAGAACAACGTTAAATTTAAGCACAATGAAATGACTCTTCAATCTGAAGATTTGAATTTTAATTTCACCTCTAACGAAGGCTACTTCGACACAAGAGGAACCATAACTCATCAGAACAAGTCACTTTCGAGTCGTAAAGGAATTTACTATACAAATGAGCAAAAAATTGACTTTTATGGAGATGTTACCGTCCTAGATGAAAAAGAAACGTTAGAGGCTGACAGTCTTGAATACTGGTTAAACACTGAAATTGCTACATTTTCATCAAATGGAATAATTACCAATGAAGATTTTGAAATAAAAGCCCAAAACGGTTGGATAAACAGGTTAAAAGGAGCGGCTAAATTAAGTAATTCAGTAGAGATAACTCAGCTTAAAGATGGCACTAAGTTATATGCAGACACATGCCTTATTAGTGACGACATGAACAAAAGCATTAGTTACGGTAATGTATTGGTACATTTTCCATTTGAGGAAGATACATTTCACCTAACTGCAGACACCTTAATAAGTAATCAAAATTTAAATACAATTAAAGCCTATTATAAGGTATACTTTAAAAGCGAAGCACTTTCAGGTCAAAGCGACTCCTTAACCTACAATTCGGATCAAAAGATTATTAACTTAAACTATGAACCGGTATTATGGATGGAAGAATTTCAATTAACTGCAGATAGTATAAAGCTAATACTTGAAGACAAAAAAATTAAACAAACCTTGCTAAATTCTAAAGCATTTATACTTTCAAGTATAGACAGTGTATCGGCAAACCAAATTAGTGGCTTAAACATGAAAGCTAATTTTGAAAACAACAAACTTACCTCAATTAATGTTTTGGGAAATGGTGAAAGTATTTACTATGTAGTAGACGATGAAACAGATGATAATATAGGGCTTAACAAAATCATATGCAGCAATATGTTTATTACAATGGAAGAAAATAGTTTGCAAAACATCAAATTTTTTGAACAACCTACCGCCACAATGTATCCGATAAAGGATGTAACCACAGAATTAAAACTCCTGAAAAATTACAAATATTTTAACAAAGGGGAAGTTGCAACGAAAATTAAGAATAAAACTAAGTAAAGCAAAGGGTTAAAAAAAAATTCACTTTCTTTGCGATTGTATTCTTTAAAAAGTGAATTCGTTGTTTACTCTAAAGAATATATAACAAATCCTTTGAAATAGTGTATTTTTTAGTAAATTCACGCTTTCAAAGTCAAGATAATTAAAGGAAACAAATTTTAAAAACAGTTATGAAAAAAATTATTCTTTCACTTGCAGCAGTATTAGCATTTACCCTAACAACTGATGCACAAACTCGTAAAGGTACTGTATTGTTAGGTGCAGGAAGCCAATTTTCTGAGCAAAACATCAACACACTTGCCATTACCCCTAAAGTAGGATATTTTGTACAAGACGGTATTGCTATTGGTGCGTTGGTTAATTTCCAAACTGATAATGTAGATAAATCAGCTTACGAATTAAATGACCAAACAGCTGAAATAGGTGTATTTGGACGTTACTACGTATCTAACAACTTATTTACTGAAGTATCTTTAAGCAGTAAAAGTGTTAGTATGGAAGATTATCAAGCAGTTAAAGCTGTATCTCAACAATTTACTGACGGTAACGGTAACATAGTATCTCCAGATACACCAGGTGCTTTTGCTTCTTTCAACCCAGACGGATCTATTATATCAATTGAATATTCAAATGGAGACAATCCTGACTGGAATCAAGTTGTTGAATCTTCCGAAAAATCATTAAACTTTAACTTAGGCTTAGGGTATACAATTGTATGGAGAGAGCACTTCGCTGTTGAACCATTTATGAACTTGACGTTTATGAACGGCGAGAGAAAAGAATACGATGCTGCTAACAAGTTAATTGAAAACAACGACCTTAAAGGAACTAACTTTAACTTAGGTGTTAACTTTAGCTTATTCTTCTAAGAAATTAGAGCACTACAATTTTAAAAAAGGCTTGTCTCGTTGAGACAAGCCTTTTTTTTGTGGCTAACATTAGCTTGGTGTAAATTGCATTCTTGCAAAGAACAACCCTATAAAGAGTGTTTGAAAGCCTGTGGCGAAACAAAATAACTTATTGAACGATACGAACAGAAACCAAAGAATAGTAACAGAGCATTACCAATAGCTGTTAATTCCAAAACCAGTACAAAGTTTAAAAACATAAAAAAAACCTATGCTTTTAGCCTAGGTTTTTTTTATGTTTTAACTAAAAAGGAATTAACGCAACTTTTGCAGCAAGGCTACAGCATAAGCAGAAACACCCTCTTCTCTACCAACAAAACTTAATTTCTCTGTGGTGGTCGCTTTAATAGACAGTTGTCCAACAGACACATTCATTACGCCTGCTAAGACTTTTTTCATTTCGGGAACATGAGGGTTTACTTTAGGCTTTTGGAGTGCTATGGTAGCGTCTATATTACCCAGTTCAAACCCATGTTCTCTAACAATGGCCATTACATCTTTAAGCAGTATCTTACTGTCTATACCTTTGTATTTAGCATCAGTGTCGGGAAAATGAAAACCAATATCTCGTAAATCTGCTGCACCTAAAATAGCGTCACAAATAGTATGTATCAATACATCTGCGTCAGAATGGCCTACCGCACCTTTTACATGGGGCACTAATATACCTCCAAGCCAAAAATCTTTACCTGCAGCTAATTGATGTACATCAAAGCCAAACCCTATTCTAATATTCATGATTTATTCTTTATCGGTAGAATAAAGCGCAGCCATATCAAACAACATGGTAAAGCGCAGTGTATTTGCTAATGGACTTCTTTGGCCTTGTTGGGCAGGAAGTAAAAATGCCATATCTAAAGAGAACACATTCATTCGTAAACCAACTCCAACCGTAAAGTACTTTCTGTTCCCTTTTGTAGCGTGCTCATGAAAATACCCGCCTCTAAAAGCAAATTGTTTTAAATACCAGTATTCCATACCAACCGAATACATCAGTTCGTTAAGTTCTTCTTGCATTCCGCCAGGAGCATCGTTAAAAGATTGAAATACACCTTGTACCGTACCCACATTTGGATCTTGACCAGCTTCAATAACTTGGTTGCCATTTTCATCGTAGATAGGGTCATTGTCTTCATCTACTGCATATTCTGGTGGAGTTGGCACAAGTAATTTATTTATATCTACGGCAAAAGAAACTGAATTGTACTTGTCCAATTCCATATTAAAACTAGCACCTAACCGGCCATTGGTTGGTAAAAAAAATTCTTCACCAGCATCTGTGTACGAAATTTTATTACCCAGGTTAGAAATATTTATACCGGCTGCCCAGTAAGCATCTTTATCCTCTACCTGAAAATTATCACTCTGGTAGTAAGAAGACAAATCTACTGCAAATGATGTACCTGGCTTTGTAACGCCTCCTCCAGGCGTACTAATACCACCCGTTAAATTTGAGTAGATATAGCGCATTGCCAAACCAGAAGAAAAATTCTCTGAGAGTTTCATCGCATAAGCGCCGTCAATGGCGAATTCGTTAGGCGTAAATTTTCCCATTGGTGCTCCTGTATTATCGGTAAATTGAATTTCACCCAGAGAAAAATAACGCAAACTCGCTGCAAGGGTACTTCTTTTATTGATGCGTTTAAAACCGGATAAATAGCTCAAACTAATTTCTGGAACCAAATCTTGCAACCAGGGTGTGTACGATATTGAAAAACCATTCGCCTCTTCTAAAAAAGCTAATTTTGAGGCATTCCAGTGAATGGAATTCTGGTCTGGAGTAGTTGCAGCACCTACATCACCCATAGCACCTGCTCTGGAGTCTGGAGCTATTAACAAAAAGGGAACCGAAGTAGATATCGTATTTAAGTTATCTAAATAATCATTTCCACCAAAATCATCTTGCGCTGATGATTGCGTTGAAAATAAAACAGAAGCAAAAGCTATAATCGTAATTTTTTTCATGAGGTAAATTTTTAACGAAACAAATTTAAGAATTTATTAACGCGAATTTTATTTAATTAGTACCATTTGTGTACTAATTGTGTTTTCTTTTTTACTAACAGGATTGTAGGCGGTCAATTTACAAAAATAAACACCAGAGATAACTGGACTTCCGCTAGTAGATTCTCCATTCCAAACAAACTCAGTATTAGAAAATGAAGTACTTAAAAGGGTTTTTTGCATCGACTTCACCAATCGGCCATTAATATCGAAAATGTCAAGTTGCACCTCCAAATCTTGGGCATCTTGGTTGTGTTCAAAATGAATTCGGGTGAAATCGCTAAACGGGTTCGGGTAGTTCATTAGATTGCTAACGATTAAACCCGCATCAGCAACGACTAAAAACTCTGTAAAGTCCTCGGAAGAATTGTTGTGAACATCCCATACCTTAATGGTTAGGGTATGAACACCCTCGGATAAATCAGTAAAAGGATAAGACACTGTACCCGACTGGTAAGAATCTAGATTAGATTCGTAGTATTGGTTCAAAACAATGGAATTCTGACTGTCCTGATCAAGAATAGCAATAATGTCGTGACCGATTCCGTTGCCGGTAGTATTGATACCAGAATCATCGGTAACCTGAGCGTACAGGCTCGGATTGGAGTTTGTAATTCCTCCAGACCTAAAGCTATTACTATTCATGAACAACTGAATTTCAGGCCCAAAATCATCAGACGATGCATTTTCGTCGAAACCACCAATCAATACACCTGCATCTGCACCAATTGCGTCGTATATACTGTCTTGTGCATAAAAGGAAATTTTACCTAGGCCATAAGCATATGAGATGTCTTTGGGCACAACAAATTCAAACTCAAACAAACCGCTATCTACAGATGCATTTCCGGCATAAAGAACGTTTTGCTGCAGGTCAAAATAAAAAGGGTCTAAGAATTCGTAGTCGTTATTAAGAGTTTGAAGTCGAGAAGGCTTGTCGAAAACTATCGAGTTAACAGCCCCATTAAATGATGTATTAACAGATTCGTCTTGATTTACAACTGCACCTCTAACAATAACGCGAGAAAGGGCTTTTACCGAATCAATAGGCTCAAAAGTTTCTGCATCTAAAATTTCTAAAACACTAATTTTAGTTTCAGGGATTGGGAATTTTAAAGATGGGTCGCCTAAAAGTGTAAACTTCATTTTGTTGGTGGAAGAAATTCCAGCTGAATTAAGATCGTTCTTCATTGCTCTCATGATAGCGCCAAAACTGAGTGTTTCTCCAGCGCTTTCTGGGATTGCATATTTGTAAAACGTTTCAGATAAATTCTCAGCATCACTTTCTGTGATCGTTCTGGTGGTGGTAAATAAGGCAATCCCAGCTCCGTTAGGATTTAAGAGTATTTGTTCTCCAGCGGAAACTCTCTTAGCATCATCGTATCTAGAAAACTCGCATGTAGCGGTTATAAAAACAGCTAAATTATCTATGTTCGTCCAATTATTTATATCAATTAACTCCAATACACGTTCTTCTGCCCAACCCACTTCTCCACCATGACCGTAATAATGCATCATAAGAGTTCCTTTATTTACCTGATCAATAATTGCTTGTCGCGCATCAGGATATCTCTGACCTCCTGAAGAAGCACTTTGCTGGTAAGCGTCTAAATAAATTTTATTGATGTTGTAATTAGGATAGGAAGTATCGAGAGTACTTGCAATTTTATCAATATTTTGTTGAAGCCTAAACTCCCAACTCTCATCGTCCACATCGTCTGCAACAAAGCAGATATTAGACCTCCAATCTCCCAATGAATTTATTGAATTGTAGTTTATTATTTTGTCTACTACTGCTTGAGCTTCATTTATAGTTTGACAAACAATTCTTCCAACCCCTAGGTCCATACCATCAGTGCTCATCGTATTTTGAGCTCCTTCGCTCTCATCTAAAAAAGCAATAAAATCGTCTGTACAAAACGAGGGCCCAATTTTAAATGAATATTCCGACTGAAAAGTGGGCACAAAATTAACATCATCATACAAACCATTGGCAGAAGTAATTCCTTTGTAATCATAACTCGCATCTCCAAATAGAAGAACATTTTCAGGAACATCACTTTCAGTTTGAGCTCTGTCGTAAAACATTTTCACATAAGCACGTAGCGCCATCAAATCTTGCTTACCTGAACTAAATTCATTGTAAATCTGTTCGGTAGTAGCAATATTTACCGTCATAGCGTCTTGTTGAATATGAAACTCAGCCAAACGTTCTGCAGCCTCTAAGAACTCTTCTGCCGTAATAATTAACAAATCTGCCGATGCTTGACCGTGTAAATTTTGATTAACAACTTGTTTATCAAACAAAGGCTTGTTGTAAGAAGACTTGTTTAAATCGTGAATTACAAACTCTTTTAAAGTATCTGTCTGTAGATTAAAACTATCATAATTAGTAAGACTGATGTTCTTACAATTCATTGGATCCGTAACATCCCAAACAGCAAAGTCTTGTGTGTTAGAATTGATTAGAAATTTTGTAATTCTATTTTTGGCAACAGTAGATGGTTCTTTAAAAAGGATTTGACCTCCTGAATAGCTTAATTCACACTTCGCTTGAAGCTCAATAAAATCAAGATAAGCAAAAGCAGCTGCATCTCCATTTTTACGGTAAGACACATTTAAACTAATTGAATTTTGATTTGATAAAAAATCTGATGAAGCAACACCATCGTCAACATAAACTTGCGAGTTTACAGCGTTACCAATGGGTACATTAAGCACTTCTGCACCGCCTAGAGTAAACAATAAACTTGTAGAGACATTTGATCTAGCAACCCCTTGAGCATTAATTCTAACAGGTTCACTTTTTAATCTAGAAGGGAAATTAAAATTTAAATTGTATTGTTCGTTAAAACTAAAATACTCTCCGTACCATTTTCTTCCCGTACTTTTTAAATTAACATTTTCCCATTCGTAGAAAAGGGGTTTGGTGTAAAAATCGACTTCAAAATTTGACGCTTCATCTTGTGCAATCGTTTGTATCCTTTTGCCGTCTTCCGAACCTATATGAAGGTAGTAATAATTGTTGTTATCGTAAATATTTAATTGATGTTTGAAAGCTAAATCAAGTGTATCGTATAGCCATCTGTGTGGAGATTGAGCAAAGAATACAGCAAAATCATTTGAATCAAAAACCCCGTCTTGTTCACCGGAAACATAAATGGCATTTTGGACCAGATCCTCATGTCTAAAAGTACCATTAAACTCTGGAAGCATTGCACCACCATTTCCATAAATTTGAATTTTACGTGGATCTATTGACTCAAGAGATAAACCGAGGTCTTCAAGAATCGATTTGTCAATTCTATAAAGTCCGTCATCAGCTACTTTAAAACGAAACCAATCGCCCGTATCTAGTACAGAATTCGTATTAGAGGATTGCTTAAAATCTATATCAAAATCAGTGTATGACAGATGTAAAGAAAAGCTAAACTTTGTGATCTTATGAGTAGATGTGAGAGGAATGTAGGAGAGCACTAAAAAAGGTTGCTTTCGCTCGTATGAAATGTGCCATTCTAATTTTTCAAAAAACTGATTTGAGGAAATTAAATCTAATTCATGAAACTCTAAAAAAGTACTGTCCAAAGATTTAACAGTCAATTCTACAGAAGAAATATTTTCGGGGAGTCTAATTTTCTTTTTAAAAACAGGTAAATTATGGGTTTCAAAGGAGTAATAAGCTCCTCTGAAGGACATGGCTTGCGAAAGAGTATCTTGCGCTAAGTAAGAATGTGCACCAGTCCAAAGAACATCAACAACAGATGACTTTTGGGCATGAATTTTAGCAAAAGTTAGAAAAAATAAAACAGTACAAATAGATAAATAAATACGCATCAACCAACAGTTTAGATTTACATCACAAATAACGTCAAACAATTAATTCTATTGTCAAAAATACTAAGAATTGGTCTAATTATTTTGTAAAACTTAAATGAATTAACTTTTGAAGCAAATCGAACGTTTACAATTTCAAAAATTATTGTATTATTGTGTCTTGAAACGCAAAAACTAATATGATTAGAATCAGATTGTTTGCCTTACTGGCAGCTATAACTTTAGGAATAACAACGGATGCGTTAGCACAGGATCCTGCATTTACTCAATTTTATGCAAACCCTATGTACTTAAACCCAGCCATGGCGGGTTCGGCTAACTGCCCCCGAATATCTTTAAACCACCGAAACCAATGGCCAAACTTAAGAGGCTCATTTATAACCAACAGTATTTCTATAGACAGGAATGTTGAAGCATTAAATGGAGGAATTGGGTTACAGATTGTAAACGATGTACAAGGAGAAGGAGTCATAAAGGGAACACAGGTAAATGCAATATACTCATACCAACTTCAAGTATCCAGAAAAATAACAGTTCTCACAGGTATTCAAGCCAGTTACCATCAAAAAACATTAGACAAATCGAAACTCTTTTTTGGAGATCAAATTGATCCCAATTACGGTTTTATATACGAAACTCAAGAAAACCCTGATCTTATTGCAGACAACGTTGGTTACTCTGATATTTCTCTTGGGATGATGGCATTCACCAAAAAGTATTTCTTTGGATTAGCATTACATCACATAACACAACCAGACGACTCTTACATTGCTAAAAGTTTTTTACCAAGTCGATTCACCATTCATACTGGTGCAAATATAGCAGTGGGTAGAAGCAAACGATTGGGGATAGCCATGAATGGCCCTTTTATAACACCTAACTTAATGTACTTAAAACAAGCCGGAGCTGAACAACTTAACTTAGGCCTATCTTTAACAAATGAAAGTTTATCTGGTGGATTATACTACAGAAGTAATTTCTCGAATCCTGATGCAATTTTAGCTGTTATTGGTGTAGAAAAAAATGGAATTCGTCTTGGATATAGCTATGACTACACAGTTTCAAAACTTTCTGGTGCATCTGGAGGATCACACGAAATATCCGTAACTATACAATTAGCTTGCAGAAATAAAAGAAAAAAATTAAAAGCGATTAAATGCCCTAAATTTTAGGTATTTTTGACAAAATTAGAGCCTTAACAACATGAACACGTTACATACTTTTAAAATGAGGAATTCTTTAACTAGATTAGTATTTGTAGGACTTGCACTATTTATTTCATCTTGTGGAGGAAATAAATACAAAAGTATATCTCAAACAACAGGATGGAAAGTAAACACTTCATCTAATGGTGGGTTTGAAGCTGAGCTTAACTACAAACAAGATCTTCCAGTAGGGATGGTTTTTGTAGAAGGAGGAACTTTTATCATGGGTCAGACGGAAGAAGATGTAATGATGGATCAAAATGCAAACTCACGCCAAGTTTCAGTGTCTTCATTTTACATGGATGAAACAGAAGTAACTAATGTATCTTACAGAGAGTATTTGTTTTGGTTGAGTCGTGTTTTTGGAGAAAGTTATCCGGAAGTTTACTGGAACTCCTTACCAGATACAAATGCATGGAGAAGTGAAATGGGCTTTAATGACCCAATGGTAAATAATTACTTAAGACATGCCGGATTTAGTCATTACCCAGTTGTAGGCGTTTCATGGGATCAAGTACAGGATTATTGTGCTTGGAGAACAGATCGAGTAAATGAATTGGCTCTTATTGGAGTAAAATCTCTGAAACACAATTCAGAACAATTTGACGACGACAACTTTAACACAGAAACTTACAGAGCCGGACAGTATACAGGTGCAGTAAGAAAAAGAAATGGATACAAGAATTTAAGAAATCCAAAAGATAAAATTGGAAGAAGAGGTACTCAAGAAGACGGGATATTAACTCCGGGTTTCAGATTACCAACAGAGGCTGAGTGGGAATTTGCTGCATGGGGCTTGATCGGAAACTCAATTGATGGAAATATTTCAGACGGTAGATATTACCCATGGGATAGAAACTCATTAAGAGACAATAGAAAGAAATTTGCTGGCGAAATTTTAGCAAACTTTAAGCGAGGAGCTGGAGATAACATGGGAATTGCTGGGTCTTTAAATGATGCAGGTTCACGTACAACAGAAATCAGATCATTTCCTCCAAATGACTACGGCTTGTTTGACATGAGTGGAAATGTAGCAGAATGGGTTTTAGATGTATATAGAGATGATGCAGACAACCAAGATGACTTTATGCCATTCAGAGGTAATGTATTTACAGATAAAGCAAAGGATGAAGAAGGTTATTATCTTGAAGCAGATTCTTTAGGAAGATTAAAAACAGTGGAAGCTGAAGCAGATAAGTTAAGACGAAACTATCAAACCGCAAAAAACTCCGATAGATACGATGGTGACATAGAATCTAGTATATACTATTCAAAAGGAGACTCACAAGGTGAAGCTGCTGTATACGATTATGGTAAAACAACATTAATAAACGACAATGTACACGTTTACAAAGGTGGTTCATGGAAAGATCGTTCGTACTGGTTAAACCCTGGTACAAAAAGATATATGAATAGTGATATTGGGACAGACTATATCGGTTTCAGATGTGTTATGGATCGAATGGGTTCTCAAAAAATAAAACCCAATAAAAAGAAAGCAAGAAAAATAAATAGATAACAAAAAGCCTCTCTTAGTAGAGGCTTTTTTTATGCAAAATATGAGATGAAAATGATTGAAGCTCTTTACTCATTATACTTAAAGCACCCACAGATAAGTATTGATACAAGGTCTATTTCTAAAGATTGTATTTTCTTTGCGTTAAAAGGAGATAATTTTAACGCGAATGAATTTGCGCATACCGCACTTGGCAATGGAGCTGCCTATGCAATTGTAGATGAAGAAAAGTTTGTTTTAGATGAAAGATGCATTTTAGTTGATAATGTATTAGAAACATTACAAGAATTAGCAAGACACCACAGAAGAAGAATAAAATGCCCTGTGCTTGCAATTACAGGGTCTAATGGAAAAACAACAAGTAAAGAACTCTTATACAGAGTCCTTCAACAAAAATATATAACTACAGCTACAAAAGGGAACTACAACAACCATATAGGAGTTCCCCTGTCGGTACTTTCTATACCTGCTCATACAGAGTTTGCGATTATCGAAATGGGGGCAAACCACATAGGTGAAATAGATTTTTTGTGTAATATAGCGATGCCAGAATACGGCGTAATCACAAACGTAGGGAAAGCTCATCTGGAAGGTTTTGGTTCATTAGAAGGCGTCTTAGAAGCAAAGACAGAGCTTTACAGGTACATTGATAAAAGAAATGGCGTACTATTTATTAAAGACAATCAAAATAATCTACTTGAAAAAAGAGCCGAGGGTACAAAATTTTTCACCTACGGTTCTTTAGAAAAGAGTACTTACAATATTAAATTTATTGAAGCGCAACCAAAAGTGGTTGTTTCCTATGAAAATAAACTTATCAATAGTCAGCTTATTGGAGACTACAACTTCGATAATATCGCTTTAAGCATAGCTATTGGGCTTCATTTTAAAGTGGATAAAGAGCATATAAAAAATGCGTTAGAATTATACGTCCCAACAAATAACAGATCACAAATAGTAAACACAGCAGCAAACACTATACTTCTAGACGCCTACAATGCGAACCCTATGAGTGTAGAAAAGGCTATACTAACTTTGAGTAGTCTTGAACATGAGAATAAAATGATCATTCTTGGAGACATGTTTGAGCTTGGGCAAGAGTCAAAAAAAGAACACATCAAGATTATAAACTTATGTTTAAGTCATGGCTTCTCTAATGTTATGTTAGTAGGTGAACTATTTAGCGCGGTAAATAAAACAAGCTACAAGTCCTATCGAACAACAAAAGAACTGTATGCAAATTTAAATGTAGTTCAAATAAAAGACGCCTTTATTTTAATAAAAGGATCAAGAGGTATGAAGCTTGAACAGCTCGTAAATAACTTATAATTGCTTGGAGAAAACTTCTAGATTTAACCCTCCAAAATTACCTGAACTCATAAATAGAACAATTGTATTAGCTGTAATTTCACGCTCAATGGATTCGGAAATTTGATTTCGAGTAGTCAACACTTTTAAATCTGCCCTATTAAAGGAGTTAAAAACCAATGCTGTGGATAAATCCTCTAGTTTTTTATGTACAATAGCATTCGGGTCAAAATAAACCAAAGCTACCTCTACTCCATTCATAGTGTTTTTATATTCGGTCAAAAAAGATTTATTTAAACTACTAAAAGTATGCAATTCTAAAACGGCAATTACCTTAGAATCTTCAAATTGCGTTTTAACCGCCATAACCGTTGCTTTAACTTTAGAAGGGGAATGCGCAAAATCTTTAAAGACCTGTAAACCTTTTCGTTGATAAACCTTTTCTAAGCGCATAGATGCACCCATAAAACTAGACATCGCATTATAAAACTGCTGATCTGAAACTTTTAGTTGTTTACATATATTTAGTGCGCCCATCATGTTCATCAAATTGTGGTCTCCAAAAATCTCAAGTGGAATTAAGGAATTTTCAGATTTGATATAGGTTATACCCTCTGTAATTTTATGATCAGGCAACTGATAAGATTCAAAATTTACTGAATCATTATTATGAACTAAATTCTTAAGATTCTCGTCAGAGGAAGCGTAAGTTAGATAACCTTTGGGTTGGATTTTGTCAATAAAAACTTTGAACTGCTCAATGTAATTTTCAAATGTTGGGAA
>Ga0257120_1001479_pt1 | contig 15381 bp, 11 predicted proteins | sample SI106_10metaG_FD_190153 | JGI IMG/M metagenome (GOLD analysis project Ga0257120, IMG submission 190153) | Marine microbial communities from Saanich Inlet, British Columbia, Canada - SI106_10 | ecosystem: Environmental > Aquatic > Marine > Inlet | place: Canada: British Columbia | collected... | reverse complement strand
CATAGGTAAAAAAGGCACCGAAGAATACGCCGTAATGGTAGATACCTTCCGCCCATTGAAACTTACCGAACAAGCACTAGAATTAGATGCCGGCGATTACCACAAAAGCTGGATACATTAACGAACACGGCCCACAAGTATCTTGAACCCATGCTTGTGATCTAAAACCGCAGAACATGAAAAAAGAACCACAAACCGACATGCTTGGGCATGGCTACCATGCTGCCGATTACCACGGCAGTATGAAGCAACCCATTTACCAGACATCAACCTACGAATTCCCGAATTCTCAGGCAGGAAAAGATTATTTCGCTTGGGCAACTGGCAAGGAAGAGATGCCGGAAGGTGCAAAAATGGGCAATATTTACAGTAGACTGGGTTCCCCTAATACCCAACTGCTAGAGCAGCGTTTGGCCGTTTTAGACAACACTGAAGATGCGTTAGTTTTTGCCAGTGGAATGGCTGTGATTTCTGCCACCATGATAGAATTGGCCACCCCGAACACGGTATTTCTCTACACCGCGCCCGTTTACGGAGGAACGCACAGTTTTATTGACCATTACCTGCATAAATACGGCGTGATTAATCACGTTGTTGAACACCACAAAAGTGCGGAGGAAGTCGTGGCAGAGGTCAAAGCAGCCTATCCAGGACTTCAGGTGTGCGCATTTTTTACGGAGACCCCAGCAAATCCAACCATGGATCTGTATTCTGTAAAGAAAGCGCGTAAAATCGCAGACGCGCTTGGATCAGAGGAACACCCCGTGCCGGTCGTAGTAGACAACACCTATTTAGGCCCTACGATGAGTCGTCAGCACGAAAACGGTGCAGATATCGTAGTGTATTCTGTGACGAAGAATCTCGCAGGACACAGCGATGTAATAGCCGGTGCAGCAACTGGAAAAACGGCGTGGATCAATAGATTACGCGTCGCACGTACCTTTATTGGCGGAATATTAGGACCAATGGACAGCTGGCTCATCTTACGCTCGCTTGAAACGTTCACCCTTCGCATCGCTGCCCAGCAAAAAACCACGCATGAAGTGGCTGCAGCGCTGGCCCAACATCCTGCGGTTAAAGAAGTGCGGTATTTAGGAAATCTTGAGCAATGGAGTCCGCAACAAGCCGCTTTTTTCGAAGACGAATACCAGGGCACGGGTTCCATGATTGCCTTGCACATTCATGGGGACGAGAGCGCCGCTTTCAAAGTACTGGATCATTTAAAGGTGTTCCGTCTTGGTGTAAGTTTAGGAAGTACAGAGAGCTTAGCGGAACACCCCTATTCTATGACCCACAGCAAAGTAGAAGACGCTGTAAAAGAAAAATTAGGGATTACAGAAGGACTCATTCGACTGAGTATTGGTCTTGAAGCGACCTCGGACCTAATCGCAGATCTGAATCGGAGTTTAGATACGATCATTTAATACCTTTATCCTCACAAAGAACAACCCTATGAATACAGCTACTTTACCAAAGCAATACGAAGACGCTCAAGATTTCCTAGAGCTTTGGGGGACCGATTACGTTGAATTCTATGTAGGCAATGCAAAGCAAAGCGCCTACTACTTTAAAACGGCTTTTGGCTTTCAGGAAGTCGCTTATGCCGGTTTAGAGACGGGCGTAACCGACCGTACTTCATACGTGCTCCAACAAGATAAAATCAGATTGGTCATTACTTCGTCAATGGTAGAACATAGCGATATCAATCGCCATCTGAACGAGCACGGTGACGGTGTAAAGATCGTTGCGCTTTGGGTACCGGATGCTGCGAAAGCCTTCAAAGAGACAACTGCGCGCGGTGCCAAACCGTTCCAAGAACCTCAGGTTAGCGAAGATGAAAACGGTAAAGTGACCACTTCCGGGATTTATACCTACGGAGAAACCGTGCATCTGTTTGTGGAACGTAACGACTATAACGGGCCGTTCCTGCCAGGATATGTGGCACGTAGTCCTAAATACCAGCCTGAATCGGTAGGACTCAAATACATTGACCATATGGTGGGTAATGTGGATTGGGGCCAGATGAATACCTGGGTGAAGTTTTATGCTGAGGTAATGGGCTTTTCGCAAATCATCTCGTTTGACGACAACGATATATCTACGGAATACACGGCATTGATGTCGAAAGTAATGTCCAATGGAAATGGGCGCATCAAATTCCCTATCAACGAGCCGGCAGAAGGCAAGAAACGTTCGCAGATTGAGGAATATATCAACTTCTACAACGGAGCGGGTGTACAGCATCTAGCTTTGGCGACGGACAATATTATTTATACCATTCATGAACTGCGCGAGCGCGGGGTGGACTTTTTGGACGTTCCTGATTCCTATTACCTGGACCTTCAGGACCGCGTAGGTGCTATCGATGAGGATATCGAGGTGTTGAAGAAATACAAGATATTAGTGGACCGTGACGATGAAGGGTATTTGCTCCAATTGTTCACTAAACCACTGATGGACCGCCCTACAGTCTTTATTGAAATCATTCAGCGCAAAGGCGCGACAAGCTTTGGAAAAGGAAACTTCAAAGCGTTGTTTGAAGCCATAGAGCGCGAACAAGAGCACAGAGGAACCTTATAATAGAACCCTAATAAGTACAGCACAGCATGATCGAAAATCAAGCAAACGATCCATCAAGAACCTCCTGGATTCCCGTTCCACAAAACAGTGATTTTCCCATTCAGAATTTGCCGTTCGGTGTGTTTATTCCAGAGGACGATATCATCACAACGGGAACGCGCATTGGAGATACAGCGATTGATTTAAGTGCCCTGCAGCAACTGGGTTACTTCAAAGGCATTGACTTGCCGGACGATGTGTTTTTGCAAGATACCTTGAACGATTTCATCGCACTGGGTCGCCCGACATGGCGCCGCATCAGAAACAGATTGGCGGAGCTTTTCGACGAAAACAACACCACGCTCAAAGCGAATGTCGCGCACCAAAATCAGGTACTGTTTCCTGTAGATCATGTACAAATGTTGATGCCGGTATTCGTTCAAGATTATACCGATTTCTATAGCTCCATCGAGCACGCAACCAACGTGGGCAAAATGTTCCGCGATCCGGAAAATGCGTTATTGCCCAACTGGAAACACATTCCCGTTGGCTACCACGGACGCAGCTCTTCTATTGTGATCAGCGGCGTGAACTTGCACCGTCCCAAGGGGCAGCGCATGGCGCCAGGGGCGGATGCACCGACTTTCGGTCCGTCTGTTCGTATGGATTTTGAATTGGAAATGGCCTTTATCACAGGAGAAGGAAAGCCCCTTGGCCATAGAATTAAGGCGGAAGAAGCGGACGAATACATCTTTGGGATGGTCGTCTTTAACGACTGGAGTGCGCGCGATATTCAAAAATGGGAATATGTGCCGCTAGGACCGTTCTTAGGGAAAAACTTTGGCTCAAGCATGAGTCCTTGGGTCGTGACCATGGATGCTTTGGAGCCGTTTAAAGTGGAAGGACCGAAGCAAGATCCTCCTGTATTGCCGTATTTAGAAACTGCTGGTAAGAACAATTACGATATTCATTTGGAAGTCGGTTTGACGCCCGAAGGCAAAACGGAATCGGTCATTTCAAGGTCCAATTACAAATACATGTATTGGAACCAGCGTCAACAATTGGCGCATCATACCGTCAACGGCTGTAACATCAATGCCGGCGATATGATGGCATCAGGGACAATCTCTGGACCAACAAAAGACAGCTATGGATCAATGCTAGAGCTAAGCTGGGCAGGAAAAGAGCCCATTACGTTAGATACGGGAGATGTTCGCACGTTCATTGAGGACGGCGATACGATCACTATGCGTGGCTGGTGTACAAACGGTAGGACGAGAATTGGCTTTGGCGAGGTACGCACGAAGTTGCTACCGGCCATTGAAGATTAAGCGAACCAAGCCCGCTTCCTGAAAAGGTTGGGAGCTTTTTTATAACTTGGGTATACCCCTATTACAGCACCTATTATGTCAGAAAAACACACCTACATCTCCAAGGTGGTGGCCGGCGCCACTGAGGCCATTTCAGGATTAGAAGATGGGATGAATGTGATGTTTGGCGGATTCGGCCTTTGCGGTATTCCCGAAAACAGCATTACCGCCATCAAAGCCGCCGGGATTAAAGACATTACCTGTATTTCCAACAATGCAGGCGTGGACAACTTTGGTCTAGGGCTACTACTTCAAACCAAACAGATTAAAAAAATGATTGCCTCTTACGTGGGCGAAAACGATGAATTCGAGCGGCAGATGCTGTCCGGCGAGCTAGAAGTCGATCTTATTCCTCAAGGAACGTTGGCAGAACGCTGTCGCGCTGCTGGAGCAGGGATTCCAGCTTTTTACACCCCTGCAGGCTACGGTACAGAAGTAGCAGAGGGAAAAGAGGTACGTGTGTTTGATGGCAAGCCGCATATTTTAGAACATGCCTTTGATGCCCCTTTTGCCTTCGTGAAAGCTTGGAAAGGCGATAAGGCCGGCAACCTCATTTTCAAGGGAACGGCGCGCAATTTTAATCCGATGATGGCCATGGCAGGTAAGATCACTGTGGCTGAGGTGGAAGAACTGGTTGAAGTCGGCGAATTGGACCCGAATAGCATACATATTCCTGGGATTTTCGTGCAACGTATTTTCCAGGGAGTGGACTACGAAAAACGAATAGAACAACGCACCGTGCGTGCAAAAAGCGAATAACCATGGGATTGAGTAAAGATCAAATTGCACAGCGCATTGCCCAAGAACTTCGCGACGGATGGTACGTGAATCTAGGCATTGGTATCCCCACCTTAGTGGCGAACCATATTCCGCAGGGCATCAATGTAGAGTTTCAAAGCGAGAATGGCATTCTAGGCATGGGACCCTTCCCTTTCGAGGGCGAAGAAGATGCAGACCTGATCAACGCAGGCAAGCAGACCATTACTGCACTGCCGGGCGCGAGCTTCTTCTCAAGCGAACTGAGCTTTGGTATGATCCGTGGTCAGCACGTGCAGCTTACCGTATTAGGCGCGATGGAAGTGAGCGACAGCGGTGATATTGCAAACTGGAAGATTCCAGGAAAAATGGTGAAAGGAATGGGCGGTGCTATGGATTTAGTGGCGTCTGCAGAGAACATCATCGTAGCCATGCAACATACCAACCGAGCCGGAGAGAGTAAGCTCCTTCCCCATTGTTCATTACCGCTCACAGGGGTTGCCTGCGTCAAGCGCATTGTGACCGATTTGGCCGTGCTTGAGGTAGACCCGGAACGCGGTTTCGTGTTGATCGAACGCGCACCAGGTGTGACTGTCGAAGAAATTCAGGCAAAGACCGCAGGTCGTCTAGTGGTAGAAGGTGATGTACCGGAAATGAAATTTTAAGGCCTTGGCCGAGGAATAAAAAAGGCGCCCCTGGGGGCGCCTTTTTTGTTTGGTCTAATCGCAATGCATGCGCTTACATAAAAATATCTCTTTGAAAATTTATAATAAGTAAGTACTTACTCATTTATAAGCATTTCACGCAATCCACGCAAAAGTGCTGCTGCACTTACTTCATCTCCTCGAAACTCTAGTAGTAGTGAACGTTCCAGGACTTCAATAGCGGTGCGAGCCACTGCTTCCTCTGCACCGTGACCGACACTCGAGATGGCCCAACGTAAACGCTCTAAAACAAAAGGGTCTATAGAGTGACTTTCTGGATTTTCCTGTGTCATACGGATCATAGCGACCCAAGCCTGGACCTCCTCTAATTCGTTAAATACATTCAGTTGAATGGCCGTGAAAGAGCGCAGGACTTCAGTGGGGTCTGCATGATTTAAACGACCATATATAAGTGAGGCGCGGGCGCGGGCTCCGGCCGACAAAACTGCTTTAGCCAATCCCTTTTTTGACTTAAAGTGACGAAAAATCAATGCTTCGCTCACGCCTGCGTGCGCAGCAATCTTCGCTGTCGAAACGGCAGAATACCCGTGCGTAGCGATAAGCGTTTGAGCGCTTTGAAGTAATGCTTGTTGTTTTTCAGTCATTGTAAGTGTTCACTTACAATAATACAAAAATTGTATCCGGAAATTAATGTGCTTCCAACCAAGTTTTCCCCGTACCCACTTCAGCAATCATTGGAACCGCCAAATCAACGGCTGCTTCCATTTTTTCTACGACCAACGCTTTAAGTGCCTCGAGTTCTCCTTCGACTGCATCAAAGACCAGTTCATCGTGCACCTGAAGGAGCATCTTCGATTTTAATCCCTCTGCACGCATAGCTCGATCAATCTCTATCATAGCGAGTTTGATAATATCTGCTGCAGAACCTTGTATAGGCGCATTTACCGCATTTCGTTCGCTGTGCCCCCGAACCACCGCATTGCGACTCTCAATATCTTTAAGGTACCTGCGTCGACCCGTTATAGTCTCTACATACCCATTTTCGCGTGCAAAAGCGACCTGATCATCCATATAGACTTTGATTCCCGGATACGTTCGGAAGTAGCCGTCAATAGCGGCTTTGGCTTCTTTACGACTCATATCCGTTTGCTGACTTAAGCCGAAAGCGCTAACACCATAGACAATACCGAAATTGACTGTTTTCGCATTGGAACGTTGTTCGCGAGAAACTTCTTCCAATGGCACTTCAAAAACCTTCGCTGCAGTGGCTTTGTGTATATCCTCACCGTTGCGGAAGGCTTCGATCATCGCTTCATCCTTTGCTAATGCAGCAATCACACGCAACTCTATCTGGCTGTAATCTGCGGCCAACAAAACGTGTTGTTCGTTCGCGGGGACAAACATAGCCCGAACGCGACGACCATTTTCCGTGCGGATCGGTATGTTTTGCAGGTTGGGGTTGGTTGAACTCAACCTCCCAGTAGCCGCTACGGTCTGGTTGTAGCTGGTATGAATCCGCCCCGTTGCAGGATGGACCAGTTCAGGTAGCGCATCTACATAGGTACTCTTCAATTTTTTCAATTCTCGGTAGGTCAAAATAGAATCCACAATCTCATGCTTGTTCCTATAGCCCTGTAAAATATCCTCCGATGTTGCGTATTGGCCTGTTTTTGTCTTCTTGGGCTTGTCTGATAATTTCAAATCTTCGAACAATACTTCACCCAGTTGGCGCGGGGATCCCACATTGAAAGGACGGCCAGCCAATGCTACAATAGTCCCCTCGAGCTCGTCTATCAATTGGCCCAATTCATGACTGTAACTGTTTAACGAAGCAACATCTACCCTGATGCCTTCTCGTTCCATCCGCGCCAAGACGGGCACCAATGGCATTTCAATATTTTCAAACACCTTCAGCACGCCAGTTTCTTTCAATTTTGGCTCAAAAACCGCTTTCAACTGAAGGGTGATGTCCGCATCCTCTGCTGCATAGTCGACCACAGCTTCTACAGGCACTTCGCGCAATGTCTTCTGCATTTTACCCTTTTTACCAACGACACTTTCGTAGGAAATGGTGGTATAATTCAAATAGGTCTCCGCAAGAATATCCATTTTGTGGCGCATATCCGGCTGCAGTAAATAATGTGCGATCATCGTATCGAACAATGGACCGCGCACTTCTATGCCGTAGTTCAGTAATACACCGATATCGTATTTTAAATTCTGACCAATCTTTCGGACCGATTCAGATTTGAAAAACGGCTGAAACGCAGCAATCCACTCTTGTGCCTGGTCACGCTCCTGCGGTACGGGCACATAATAGGCTTTACCTGCTTCAAAAGAGAAACTCATGCCGATCAGTTCGGCAGAAAGAATATCTAATGATGTCGTTTCTGTATCAAAGCAAACCTCTTCTTTTTCAAGCAACAGTCGGCCCAATTCGCGAGCTTCCGGCAAGGTCTCAATACATTGATACATGTGATCCGCTGTCGCAATCGACATTCTTCCGCTCGGTACGTCCGCTTCAGTTATCGCCTGCTGCGGTTCGCCAAAGAGGCTCATTTGATCGTTACTGGCCAATGCTACCTTCTTTGTTGGCACTGGCTTCGCACTAACCTCATCCGCGGCATCGCGCTGCAATCCCAACCTTCTGCCTAGTGTGCGGAACTCTAATTCTTCAAACAGATCTAAAAGGGCTTCTTGGTCCCATGGATCTCTAGTCAGTGAATCTGGGTTTAAATCAATAGGAACTTCAAGAATGATCCGCGCCAACTTTTTTGAGAGCAGCCCTAATTCCGCATTATCTCGAATTTTCTCGCCAAGTTTGCCTTTGATCTCATCAGCATGCGCCAATGTTTCTTCTAAAGAGCCGTATTGCTTCAAAAGTTTAGACGCAGTCTTCGCACCGACACCGGGTAAACCGGGAATATTGTCCACAGCATCGCCCATCATGCCCAGGTAGTCAATGACCTGTTCAACGCGATCGAGTTCAAATTTTTCACAGACCTCCGTCTCTCCCCAGATTTCCGGCGGATTGCCGCCACGCGCAGGGCGGTACATAAATATGTTTGGTGATACCAATTGGCCAAAGTCCTTATCGGGCGTCATCATGTACGTGGTATACCCCTCTTTTTCGGCTTGCTTCGCCAAAGTTCCAATCACATCATCTGCTTCATACCCCGGAACACCTAGGGCCGGGATTTTAAAAGCTTCCAACAGCCTGTGGATATAGGGCACGGCCAGCTTTATCGCCTCCGGCGTTGCATCCCTGTTCGCTTTATATTCTGGAAAAATCTCGTGGCGTTCAGTAGGCTGGGGCAAATCGAAACAAACGGCGATGTGCGTAGGATTCTCTTTAGACAACAGATCCAGTAGCGCACTTGTAAATCCATAAACTGCACTTGTATCTATCCCACCAGAAGTCACTCTTGGGTTTTTTGCAAAGGCAAAATACGCCCTGAAAATGAGCGCATAAGCATCTAATAAGAACAGCTTTTTGCTTTGATCCGGTGTTTCTTGACCCATGGAATAGATTTTGCGATTGGCTACAGAAAAATAAGGGAGTTAAGATAGCTACTTCATTGCAAATACCGAGTTTTGCAAGCAAACAATCCTAACCGCATGGAGTTGTTATTAAGCATCCACACAGATATTATGATTTTCAGAATATTCTTCACCCTCGGGTTCATGCTCGCCATTGACTTATACGCCTACCAAGCCTTTAAAACCGTCTTTCGTAGCAGCGCCACCCCCTACGTATATTGGGGCATCACGATTGCTTATGTTATTTTCTCCATCACGCTGGCCGTAATGATGACGAGTGGGAAAGTAGAATACCGCTACCTCGGTCTGCTCATGGGTGCATCCATTTTACTTGCTGTCCCGAAGCTCATTGCCATTGGCCCGCTTCTTTTAGAAGATGTAGTGCGATTGAGCCAATTTGTCTTTCGTGGTGTAACCACCCAACCCACTTTAATGCCTGAGCGCAGAGCCTTCATTTCGAAATTGGCCCTGGGCCTCGCCGCCATACCCTTTTTAGGGATTATCGACGGCATTTGGAAAGGACGCTATCGCTATCGAGTTATTTCCCACACTCTAGAATTTGATGACCTACCCGATGCTTTTGACGGCTTTACGATCGCACAAATTTCGGATATACATAGTGGATCGTTCGACAACACAGAAAAAGTTCAATACGGCGTAGATATGGTAAGTGCACTTGGCGCCGATTGTATCGTATTCACTGGCGATATGGTGAACAATACCGCCAGCGAAGCCGAACCGTGGATTCCCGTTTTCCAAAGATTAAAGGCAAAATCAGGCATCTTTTCTATCCTAGGCAACCACGACTACGGTGATTATTGGCGTTTTCCTTCACCGGAGGCCAAAGTCGCGAATATGGACAGGCTGAAAGAAATTCACGCTGAAATGGGCATGGACCTCTTACTCAACGATAGCCGTTTTTTCGAGCGCAACGGACAGCGGTTGTACCTCGCGGGTGTTGAAAATTGGGGATTGCCACCATTCCCTCAGTACGGCGATTTAAATTCTGCGTTAAATCTAATCCCAGAAGATGCATTCACAGTGCTCTTAAGTCACGATCCGTCGCATTTTGACGCTGAAGTAAAACAACACCCAAACAAAATACACCTGACACTTAGTGGACATACACACGGCATGCAATTTGGCATTGAAATACCTGGGTGGATCAAATGGTCACCTGTAAAATTCAAATACCCCAAATGGGCCGGTCTTTACCCAGAGCAGGACGGGAGAGTTTTGCATGTAAACCGTGGGTTTGGATTTTTAGCTTTCCCAGGTCGTGTGGGGATCTGGCCGGAGATCACGCACATCACATTAAAAAAGAAGGTCGCTTAGAATCGGTCCTTGTAAAGCTTCGACATGAAGTAGATATGAGGTAAACTGATGGCGCTGAGGAAGACTAAAAAATAGCTCGACCACGCCAGCATTGAATTCTTATCGAATCTAAATACCAACAGGAACAGTACCACCGCGCCGATAGTAAATGGCAGGGCCTTCATCCACATTTCTAAATTTGTCCATTTGTGCGACAACTTTAAGTGGTTCCATCCAGATAGACTGTGTTGTAAAACAAAGTAAATCCCAAACGCGGTAGCCAAAGGTAAAGTAGCAGTCAAACTGAGTGTCACCATCGCAACGATCCAGGGGATCGAACGAAACCAAAGCCCCATAAAAAGCCCAAGTGTTAGGGTCATTCGGATGGCCATATTTACAAATTCAGCAGGCCAATCCACCCTTGTGATGCCCATAACTTCCAGTACTGTATTGACCTCGCCTAGATGTGGCAACAAAATCATAGCCAGTAGCATTGTTCCCCACAAAAACGACAACCCGATACTAGGGAAACCCCATTCGCGCAAGTCCGTTTCTCCGAAATGCCAAGCGCTGTAGACTAGAAAAGCGACTAAACCTATGACCGGACTGGCGGCCCAAAATAAAATGACAAGGAGCATAATGAAGCAATAGCGCAAAATGAATTTTGGCAATCGGTCCTTGTTTGCGTGACTGTAGCCATCCAGTGCCCCATGTGGAATGCCGTATAAAAACAACAAGAAAACCAATATGGCCTGCAAGCCGTAGGTAACATAGGTAGGCAAGAATACAACCGCGATTGAAGCAAAAACCGTGAACAAAAGCGGTGCCCAACGGGAAGGCTTAGCTACCACGAAGGCAATAAAGGAGGCCGCCAATGCCCAGAGAAACTTTAAAACTGGCAATCGGGCAAACATGCTTAATTCCCATTTAACGGAGGACTTTTCGTCCAAGAACTGAAACACCTTACTCGCTTTTTGGGTAGCAAACAGGGATTCAAAAATTTCTTTACCCCAATGTGGTTTATGCTTTAAAATATGCAGCAGTAGGTGGTCGTAAAAATTAAAGCGATCCATCTCGCTTTTTGGGAGACGAAGCCACGAAGACTCTTTTCGCTCTTGCGCAATACCACTGGCCAATTCCTTTGCATGCTCAAACATGCTCTTAAAGGCATAACCAGTCGTGGCTTTTATTCTTCCCGCACGCGCGCCGGTAGAAATGATTCGCGCATCTTGATCTTTTACTTCAGCGTACTGTGTCATAGGAATTGTCCCGCGCTCCTCATGCACGATATCGAAAGATAAACCCGGAGATAGCAGGTAGTTGCGAAGGTGATTGCTTGCCAATTCATGCGGCAATGGTTCGCTTCCAAATCGCGTCATTTCAACCAATGCCTCTTTCGTTCCCGTTGGAAGTACGTACATGAACTGTGTGAAACCGTTTTGGGGAATATTGAAGTCCATAAGGGTCATCTCATTCGGCGTCCAATAATCTTCCTGCAGCTCTACTCGCCAACCCACAAAACTTTGTAACACTAAGGGACCCATTGGCTCCTTAATTCTTGGCGGTCGACTGTCGAACACCTGCTGAACTTCCCAAGTATAATCGCCACTTGACAATTCTACCGCATCCGTCCTGGTTTTCAATCCATCAACCGCGCCTCTGATCCAGACAATGTTCTCATAGGACTGCGCTACGCTCTTAACCTTATTATATAGTGCAGTACTTTCCACCATGTAATAATGTTGGTCCTCGAGCGATTCTAGTCCGTCGGCAGTAGCTATTGTATCCCATTGATGGGACAACACGTCGCGAAGTTCCTTACGTATCTTGTGTTTTGAATCGGCCCAAAAACAATAGGTTTTATCGTTTTTTAACTTCGCGTCCGGTTCAAGGATAAGGATCTTAAGCGTATGCAACAGATTCTTTCGCTCCAATTCAAGCAAAAGCAACCCGTTGGCAGCGCCCATTCCTAAAAACCCTATATCGTACCGATTCATTGATTAAATGTCGATTTGACCCTTTATAATTTGCCTAACAGCTCCTGTTCGATTAAGTTCGCTAAACCATGCTAATTAGAGGTATATATAGTCATTTATAACAATTTAACCCCAATATATAAGTGTTTTCACTTATTTTTCACGTGTCGTGAACAAAAGAATATTTCGTAAGTTAAGTGGTAGTTATAACCTTTAATATTTTAACACCATGTCATTATTTTTAGACGGATCTATGGGATTCGACCCGAACGATTACGTATCGTTCACATTCTTCGCCGGTTACATGGCGATGTTAGCCGCTTCGGTATTCTTCTTCTTCGAAAGAAGTAGAGTTTCAGACGAGTGGAAAACTTCAATGCTCGTTAGTGGGCTTATTACTGGTATTGCAGCAGTGCACTACTACTACATGCGTGATTTCTACGCTGCCGGTAATGGAAGTCCAGTAGTTCTACGTTATGTAGACTGGACTTTAACAGTACCACTTATGTGTGTTGAGTTCTATTTGATCACCAAAAAAGCTGGTGGTACGAAGTCAATCTTGTACAAACTGATCTTAGCTTCAGTTGCGATGCTCGTAACTGGTTACATCGGTGAGGCATTTTACGCAAACGATCCTGTTTCTTGGGTTTGGGGTGCTATTTCTGGTGCTGCTTACTTCTACATCGTATGGATGGTATGGAAAGGCGACGTCGCTAAGTTGGCGAACAATGCAGGTGGTGCAGTAGCGAAAGCAAACAGTGCCCTAGCGAAATTCGTAATCATCGGTTGGGGTATTTACCCTATCGGTTACATCTTAGGTACAGCAGGTGGATTCTTCGGAATGGACCTAGGTATCGAAGCAAACGAAGAAGTACTAAACTTGTGCTACAACCTTGCAGATGCAATCAACAAAATTGGATTTGGTCTTGTTATCTATTCTCTAGCGATCAGCTCAGAGAAAGAAGCAGCTTAATCATTCATTACAGAGTGTTGGAAAACCCCACGGCGAAAGTCGTGGGGTTTTCTTTTTTCGACAAAACCGCATGCTTGTCTATCTTTAGAGGATACTTCATCCCGAGAACATGAAAATTAAACTCCTACTACTGGCCCTACTGGCTGCCCTATACGTTACTGGCCAAAATACAGGCGTTCATTCCTATGCGATTGATCTAACCCATGTCGTTGAAGACCGTGTGAAGGTTACCGTTGACGCTTCTTTGGTCCAATTATCAAACCCCAAAGACAATCAATACAAATTTCACTTTCCCGCGACCATACCAGGAACCTACGCCACGCTAGACTATGGTCGATTTATTCAGGATTTTAAAGCGTATAATACAGGTGGACAACCGCTAAAAGTCAAGCATAAGGGCAATACCTTCACTATCTATGGCAAACCCGAGCGCATCGAATATTGGGCGGATGATACCTTCGATGCACGAATTCGCAAGAACAAGGTTTTTGAACCGGCCGGTACGAACAATCAAGAGCGTACAAATTTTCTGCTAAACGCAGCTGGCTATTTTGGATTTTTCGAAGGTAAAGAGGCACTCCCCGTAGCGCTTGAAATCACAAAAAGTCCAAGTCTTTATGGGCTTAGCGCATTAGAAGGTTACAGCTACGGCAATACACAAAACTTTTACGCGCGCGACTACCATCACTTCCTTGATTGCCCCATAATGGTAAGTAAACCGGATACGACATCCTTCAAACTAGGGGGCGCTAAAGTGACCATAGGTGTGTTTACGGAAAATGGCCGGGAGCTATCACAAGAGATATACGAACAAGTCGAAACTAGTATGAAGGCGATCGAAGCTTTTTTAGAGGGGAATCTTCCCGTCGAAAACTACGCTTTTCTCTTCTATATCAAAGACCACACAGAGTTCGAAGGGCTATTTTCTGGGCAAGAAATTAAGGTAGGTACAATCATTAAGGCCATTCGAACACTTGCTGGAAAAGGTTTTGGAGCGCTCGAACACGGCAACAGCTCTGTGTACTATTTACCAGATTTCGGAGGCACAACCGTTTTGGATGGAATGGCCGATGTGTGCATCCACGAATTTTTTCATATCCTAACACCACTAGGTCTTCACAGCGAAGAAATTGGAAATTTTGATTACATCAATCCAAAAATGAGTCAACACCTTTGGCTCTACGAAGGCATCACCGAATACTTCGCAGGCATCAGTCAACTAAAAGGCGGTGTTATAGATAAGGAAGAATACATTCAAAGTCTACTTAGGGGAAAGATTCGTGCTGCCGACCGCTATCCAACAGCGAAAATGTCATTTACTGAAATGAGTGAAAACGTTTTGAAGAACCCCTATAAAAAGCAATACGGTCAGGTCTATCAGCGTGGTGCATTAATGGGCGCATTACTAGATATTCGTATTATGGAACTCACCGGTGGTGAAAAAGACCTGCACGACATCATCCTCGCTCTGCGCGATGTTTACGGACCAAACAAAAGCTTTAAAGACCCACAAATCATCGCCGAATTTGTTGCATTAGTACATCCTGATCTTCAAGAGTTCTTCGACGACTATGTCACTGGACGCAACGAATTGCCTACCAAAGAGTATTTAAACAAAGTCGGTATAGATTACGACCGCCGTTACGCAGGTCCTGTTGTGGTAGATCCCCTCCGGGACAATGGTTACAAAACAAGAGGTATCCGATCTACGGACTACTTAGAAATCAAAAACATCTCAAAAGAAAACCCCTATAAACTAGAAAAGGGAGATCGCGTACAACGTTATGCTGATGAACTGGAAACGGCATACGGCGGACCTAAAGAAGGCAGCCCCTTAGTACTGTTAATAGAACGCAACGGAACGAAATTCACGGTGCCGTATAACGTCGCTTATACAACGGGTTCAAAAAAACACTACATCAGATTCCAAAGTAATCCGACTGCGGCACAGTCAGTCTTGCAAAAGCTTTGGTTTAAGAATTAGCGAGTTATAATGAGTTGCTCTGTGAATCTGCTGGAAGGAGATACCGCCGTTACATGAAAAGTCCCATTAGGCAGCGCGTGTATCCCTAGCTGAATCTTTGAACCATTATAAGTATGCTTTTCTCTGAGCCACAGCTTACCTGTAGTATCATATATAAAAATATCCAGCGCGGTTCCTGACGCCCATGCACCATCGATAAATAACGCGTTACTTGTAGGGTTTGGGAACAACATAATGGGACGGG
>Ga0257120_1001477_pt1 | contig 15394 bp, 6 predicted proteins | sample SI106_10metaG_FD_190153 | JGI IMG/M metagenome (GOLD analysis project Ga0257120, IMG submission 190153) | Marine microbial communities from Saanich Inlet, British Columbia, Canada - SI106_10 | ecosystem: Environmental > Aquatic > Marine > Inlet | place: Canada: British Columbia | collected... | reverse complement strand
TGCGGCTAAAGAGTTTATATACAACAATATTAAACCAAAAATAAAAAAGGATAGAAAAGAAGTAATAAAAACTAAAAGTGGTGGCTTTAGCTTTGGATTTGGAGGAGGCTCTACTGGTGATGTTAATTACGATGTAGTTGAATTTGATGCTAACTCTGATAACAAATATCAGGACTTGGGCTTTGGAAACAACACTAAAGAAATTAGCTTTGGATTTGTTAAAGGAGAAAACAGACCCATTACTTTTACAGAAAATGGCGAAGTATATGAAAATGTAATACCTAAGGCTATTGTAGTGGATTCTAAAACAGGAAAAGAAGGGTTTATATTTTACAAGCCTGGAAAAGAGTTGTCTGAATCAGAAAGGCTAGATGTTATTGCTGGTAAAAAATCTGAACTTATTCTTTCTGGAGTTCCTGATGAGGAAGCGCTAATTCAAGCTCAGGAGTATGCTGACGGAATAGAGCAAGGGGCAGAATTTTCTGTATCTAAAATTCCTGTTGGTCAAATAAATGTTCACTACGATGGATTGTATGACATGCTAAAAAAAGGAGGAATGTTTAAGCCTTCGGGAAAGACGGAAGAAGAAACGGAAGAAGAAAATAATGAAGACCCTTTAAATCTTTTTTAAATAAAAAAAAACAAACAATGGCTGAACCAACAAAAAAACTAAACTTTGATTTAGAAAATTCTAATGTAGATAAATTTTTATTTGGGTTATATTCTGTTGAGCACGGAAATGACGGAACCTATGATGTAGGTAAGCTTAACCTTCCTTTTGTAGAAGAAGGGACTAAAAACGTTGTTACCTCTACGGCAAGAGGAGGCTTTCAGTTCGTAAAAAGCACTAGAAACGAAATACTATCAGACTATGGATTTGATGCTTGGTCGGGAGATGTGGAAGAACAAAAAAAAGCAGCACTAGCTTTAATACAAAAAAATAAACCAGATGCGGTTTCTTTGATAACTAAGGGTGACTTTGAGGGCGCTAGAACAACTATAGGGGGCGTACTTTTTGAGGGTCTTAGCGACAAGAATAAAGAGAAATACAACAAAGGTGTAAGTAACGAAGATGGTTGGAGTGGAATTAATGTTGTTGATAATTTTGAAAAAAACTTGTCAAGTAAAAAAGATTCTTTATCTCCATTTTTAAAAGACGGAGGGTATACTGTTAGAACAAGTTGGGATAGCAAAAACAAGAAGTTTATTAACAAACCCTTAGACCAAGAGCTATTTGACATGTTTTCTAGTTATGGTGATGACGGTGTTAAGTCTAAAGCGTCTAAAACGCCTACAGCTAAACTTTCTGTAACAGATTTTGCTGAAAAAATTAAGTCTAAATACCCTCAATACGAAGAACTTGAGGACACTGTTTTGGTAGAAAAAATACTAGCAAAATATCCTGAATACTCAGAAAAAGTAGAGCTTAAAAAAAAAGAGGAGTCTTTACCAGAATCTACGAATATTTCTCCTCAATCAGATTCAGAAGCCCCATCTACAGAGTTTACTCTTGAAGAGTCAAGAAACATTGTTGAAGAAGAATCAGACAAGGGGCTTTTCGATAGCTTTACCGATTGGACTAAATTTTCTAATTGGACGGTAAAACAGGGGGCGGTATTGACAAGTTCTGTTCTTGAGCTTTTGGGTCAAGATGAAATGGCTAAAAGCGTAAACACACTTTTAGAACCAGAACAAGCAAGAAGGGATAAAATAAAAAAAGCACAAAACAATATAAATAAAGATATAATTGCAAATCCAGAATCTAATCTTTTACAATACGAACTATTGCAAAAAGAAAAAACTGGAATTGAGTCTGGAGCTTTAAGCGAGTATTACGCACCAAAAGACAAAGATGGCAATGTAGATATGAACGCACCTATAATTAGAAGATTAGACGAGATTAACAACAAGTTAGAAATGATGTCTCCTGCTATTAACAAGGTAATAAGCGCAAATTGGTACACAGAAAACGTGTTAAACAATAACGGCATAGACGTTAATGAAAGCCAAAAAGAAGAAATATTTACGTCAACATATAAATCATATCTTAAGGATGTTAATCCAGAAAAACTTAAAAACCACGAAACTAAAGTAGCTTCTCTTCAGGACTCTGAAAGTAAAAATCTTCTACCAGAAGAACTAGCTAGTTTTGATGTTCAGGCTAATGAGTGGTACAATAGTACCGTAAGCACAGTAGTAGATATTGCTAAAAACAAAAAAAGATTTAACCCTGAAACTGGAGAGGAGTACACTTTACAAAGAAGTATAGATGCTGTTGATGTTTTAAGAACGGAAAACAAAGAATATGAGGATAACATCTCTAAAAAAACAATAGAGATAAATGAGAAAATAAAATCATCGGAAGGAATTTCTGAGGAGATTAAAGAAAACATGCAGTCTGAATTTGATGAGCAGGCTAAGGTAATAGTTGATGCTTACACTAAAATGGCTGAGAGCGCAACAACACAAGAGGAGATTGATGCTATAAATGACAATTTAAAATTAGACGTTAGTAATCTTGAGGTTCAGGTAACAAACAAGTACAACGGTCAGTTTGCTGAACTAGAAAAAGAAATACAAACACTAAACAGGCAAAGAGGTTTGGTGGTTGACAAGTATAGTAAAAGCGTAAACGAGTTTAACAAAATTGTTGGTTCTGATGATTTTCTTGAGTATAGAAATGCAATGTCTCAGTATGATAAAGTAGAACAGGATACTGACAATATTTTAAAGAAATACCCTGCTGCTTACAAGAAAAAATTAGAGCTTGAAGATAGACAAATCTGGTTAGACAAAAAAGCTAAGGGAGAAGATACGTCTGAATTAGAATACCAGCCAGCTAGTGTTGGAGAAAAATACTTTCCTTTATTAAACAAACAATTTTACAGCGCTGTTGAATCTATTTTTACCCTAGGAAGAACATTTACTGCTGGGGGAGAGTATGATGCTCTTGAGCAATTTGGAGACTTTACAGAGTATGCTTTTCAAGTTTCTCAGGTTCAAAATTCTTCTAGGGAAAGAGGTCTTGTTGAGTCTGTTGTTAATTACAACGGATATAAGATTACTTTAGGAGAGGATGGAACCGTAGCAGACGTAAGAGATAAGGATGGGTTTAAAATAAGAAATTCAGCAAAGGTTAAAGAAATAGCTGTAAGTTACCTTGACACCCCAGAAGACCAAAGACCAAAAGAAGAAATGTTGGTTAATAGTGACTTGTTATTGGTTAAAACCACGGACACCATGATTGACATGGCAGAGTTAATTTATGGAGGTCAATTAGTAACAAAAGGTTTGTCGATGCTTAGTAAGTTTGAAAAAGCAAACAAAATGTTAGGTCTTACTACATCAGGATTTGTGGCTCAACACAACGGACTATATAATGAAGCGATAGATATTGGTATAAATAAAAATGAAGCTAGTAATTTTGCTATAATTGGAGGTAGTATTCTTGCAGGATTAGAAAACATAAGTCCTGGTGAAGGTATTTTTGATGCCGCAGTAAGAAAAAAGATTGCTAAAAATTATATAGAAATACTAGCAAAAGGAAGTGCTACCAAAGGTGATGTTGCAAGGGTGGTTGCCAGAAATGTTTTTAATGAAGTTAAAAAAGAAAACATACAAGAAATAAGTCAGTCTATTGCAGAAAAAGCGGTAAAGTATTCTACTAACAAAATGATAGGTTCTTCATTTGACACGTCATTAAATAAAGAAGAAGTTTTAGAAACAGTTATTCTTACATCATTAAGTAGTGGTTTACTATCTGGTTCTACTCAATTGTCATCACAAACTCCTTCTAACTTAGAAGCAAACGCTTTATATTCTGCTGTTAAAGACAAAGACCAAACAAAAATGTTTAACACTCTTGACGATATGGTTAAGAATGGAACGATAGACATAGAGGCTTCAGACAGGACAAAATCTCTTATTATTGAAGGTAAGGAATTATTTTCTAAAATACCTAAGGGAAAGTACAATAACGTAATGCAGTCTCAAATTCTGGCACTACAAGTTCTTAAAAATAAAGCTCTTAAAGAAAAAAATGCTTCTGACAGTGTGTTTGGAAAACAATACGACACAACCATAAAGCAAATTGACAAAGAGATAAATAGCATTATAAATTCTAAGTCTCCAAGAATATTTTTTAATGAAAGAATAAAAAACCTAAACGTAGAGACAGCTCCTAGATTGGCTAAGTTGAACCAAGACTATGTGTCTGGTAAAATCACTCAGGAGCAATACGATAAAAGCCTTAAGTCTATAGTAAATCCTAGCAATGGAGTTGTCATAGATGCACTGCAAGAGTTTGGAAGAAAAATTGGTAGACCATTTAAAAAGACTCAAGCGCTAAAACCTTTAGACATTCAAAAAGCTATAGCAATTGCTGATGCTTACGAAAACATGCAGCACGACCCTTCTAACCCAGAAGTAAAGCAAGCATACGATGCTTTCAAAAAAGAAACAAAAGAGCAGTTTGAATATTTTAAATCATTAGGGTTTACATTTAGACCTTTGAAGGGAGACAATGCTGCTTATTCTAACTCTAAAGAGTTGACAGATGATGTTTCAAACAATAAAAATTTATTCTTTTTACCTACTGAAAATGAATTTGGTACTGGAGACCCATCTATAGATAATCCTCTTCTTGAAAAAACAGGAGTTGTTATTGATGGGTATGAACTTTCTTTTAATGATATGTTTAGAGTGGTTCACGACATGGCTTCACATGTTGCATACGGTCATCAGTTTGGACCTTTAGGAGAAATGAATGCCTATGAAGCTCATAAAAAAACATACAGTATAGAGGCTCAAAGAGCTTTGTTTTCCGAAATAATGGGTCAAAACGCTTACGTAAACTATGGCTCTCATTTAAGAAATCAAGACGGCAAAGTTCCCAAGAAGGGTGAAAAAGGATATGTTCCTTTAGCAATGAGACCTTACGCTCCACAAAAAGCTGGATTACTTCCAGTTGAATTAATGACAGAATCTTCACAAGAGCAAGAAGCGCTTAATAGACCGTATCAGGATTTAGTTTCTGATAATGTTGACGCTAAACTTGACTCTATACTAGAAAAAATAGAAAACAATCAAGAGCTTAACGAAAAAGAAATAGATGAGGCTAAGAAATACTTAGACCAAATTTTTAATCAAGTTATAAATTCAAACATAACGCAACAAGGAAAGTCTATAATGCTAGACTATCTTGAACTTGTTGAAAACACTTTAGATAATTATGAAAACATCGTTACTACTAAGACTGTCACAGTTGCCGAAACCAAAGTTGGAACGTACGCTGAGAGAGGTGCGATTAAGAAAAGAGTCTCAGAATACTCAAAAACAGTCAAACCAGCAAGGGAAAGATTAGTTGGTAGAACCGTTCAATTAGATGGTTTAGAGCTTCCAGAAGGAAGTGTAGCTGTCTTAAATCAAGACGCTGACGGAGTATTTATAGAGGTTGTAAACGAAGAGACTGGGGAAAGAAGCCAAAGAATTGACTTAGGAACCAACAACCCCAATGAACTATCTATTGACTCAATACAAATGGATGAGTTTGACAGACCTTCTTCTGTTATATTAAAAATTGGAGAAAACGTAATTACTGTAACAGACCCACTACTTGTAATGGATTTGGCTATTGAAAAGCACGAAGAGGTTAATCCTATATACGAACAAGAGGTAGAGGTAATTCAGTACGGAGTCGAAACTATTACCGAACAAGAAGTTACTGAAAAGGTTAAGAAAACTGAAGAAGAAATAACTATAGAGCAGGAAAACAAAAATGACATTGAAAAAATTGAAGAGCAAATTCAAATGTCTCAACTTTCTAATAAGTCGTTAAAAGGAAAAGGACTAATAAAACTTACTCAAAAACTTCAAGATGCGTTTCCTAATGTTCCTGTAAAAATAATAAATAGCAATCAAGCCGAAGCTTTGCTTCCTGGAAGGAATGCTGGTAAATCTAAAGGTTTTGCTTTTGGGGGTGCTGTTTACATTGTTTCTGATAATGTTACAATGGACACTCCTATACATGAAATGGCTCACATATTTAATATATGGGCTAAAAAGTACGCACCAGAGTTGTATGCAAAAGGAATTTCTTTAATTAAAGGTACTAAGTACGAAGAAAATGTTAGAAACAATCCTAACTACAGCAACCTTGATGAAGAAGGAATACTAGAAGAGGCTCTTACTCAAGCTATTGGAGAAAAAGGAGCGTTGTTAGAATCAAAAGAAGAAAAGGCTGGCTTTAAGGCTTGGCTAAAAAGAGTTTTTGATTTAGTTAGAAAAGCTGGAGTTCCAGTAAACATGACTATAGGTCAGTACACAGATTTAGTTGCTGGAAGTTTATTGTCTGGAAATAAAATATCTGACATTACCCCTGAAGAATTAGTAGAGATAGACTCAGACCCTAAGCTAAACGCTTTATTTTCTTTTGTTTACGACAATAATCTTGACCCAAACAATGGAGCCGTAGTAACTTCAAGAATTATAAAGTCTTTGGAAGAGGCTAAGTCTTACAGAAAAGACGGTATGAGTGCTTTGCAAGTTAGAAAAGCAACTGGGTGGACTCAGGCTAAAGATGGGTTCTGGAGATTTGAAGTTTCTGATTCCGACTTAAAGTTTAACGACTCGATGAAAAAAGAAATGCGTGAAAGCATGGAACTTTACTTTGAGACTGGCAACAGAGAGCTTTTAAGCTATTCTATGCCCATAGAAACAATGTTTGATGGAAACATGCTTTCTGAGTTTTATCCTCAGTTAAAATCAACTCCTGTTTCTTTTGATTCTTTTAATGATAACTCAGGTAGCAAAGGCTCTGCTAAAACATTAATGCCGCACCATATTAATGAGGCAATAAGAATGCTTTCTGATAGTAACCTTAAATTAAGTAGTATACAAAGAGACGGTTTAACTAAATTGCTTTCTAATTTCAAAGAGTCTAGCGGTTATCTTTCAAACGATATAACTCTTAATCCTTTAGTTACTTCTAAAAAGTATACTGGAATGTATGTGGCTTTTGCTCATAGTGATACCGTAGAAACGATTCGTTCTCTTGGAATAACAAGCAAAACAGCTATAGATATATTTTTGAAAAGCGAAGGAATCACTTCTTTGGTGCTTCAGAATGCTATATTTGACATTGTAAGTGGATATGGAGGGGGTAGATTAAATATAGTAGACTCTTCAGAGTACAAGTTAGGATATGCTACTGGAGGAGTTAACCTATTAGACTTAGAGTCTGATAATGTTGAGGATGCTAAAGATTTATTTTACAACAATTTATTTGAACAAATAAAATCTACTTTTTTACACGAACAACAACACATTGCACAGGCTATTGCTAGTGTTTCAAAGGGGGGTAATTTACGGACGATTGAACAGTTTGACTTGGATATTCAAAAAACCATTGATGAGGGAACTACAAGTAAAAAAGATATATCTGAATTAAAATTTAACTCTTATCAAAACCTTCTTGGAGAAATTGAAGCAAGAGTAGTTCAATCAAGAATGAATTATGGTCAAGAAACACTTGATGCTATTGACGTTGAAGATGTACAAGAGGCAATTATTGTTTCTCACGCTCAAGCGCTTATATCTGAATTTGCAGGTAAGCAATCAAAAGAAATTCAAAATTCTATAGTAGAAAAGCTTATTAATTACTCTAAGGAAAAGGCTATAGAAAGAATGGAGAGCACAAATATTGCTCCTAAGTTTAGCTTTCCTTCTGAAAGAAAAGGATTTAACGAGTGGTTTGGTGATTCTAAAATAGTTAATCAAGATGGTACACCAATGGTTATGTACCACGGAACCAAAAGAGTATTTGATGAGTTTAAAGTAGAAGAATCGGTTCAATTAGTTGATGCTATTTTCTTTAGCCCAAATCCTGAGTTTGCTGACAATTATACTGAAGCAAATATTACTGATAAACTTTCTGGAGAAACTTTGTATCCTAGCTTAATGCCATCATACATAAGCTCTCAAAATCCTTTTGATTACGAAAACCCTAGTCATGTAAGAAGACTTACAAACTCCATGAGTGGTATTGACATCGAAATGATGGGAATAGCTATGGGATTTGACTCTTATTTAACTGAAAGCGAGACAGTTGAAGGAATAGAAAGATACATATCTAACACAGACAACAACTGGGTTGTCTTAGAGGGTCTTGGTGCAAATATAAAGAGGTTAGGATTTGACGCTATGCACATAGCAGAAAAAGGAAATAAAAACATAGCTATATTTAGCGGGCAACAAGCTAAATCTTCACTTTCTTTAGATTATGGAACGCCTAAGTTTTCTATGCCTTACGAGAAAATAGAAGCTAATCCTGCTTTATCTGAAAACGTAGGAAGTTTTGATAATATTGTTGATTCTATACAAAACGAAAGCGGTAAGTTTGTTTCTATGGCAGAGTTTGAGGCTAGAAAAAATAACCTTTTACTTCCAGCATCTCAAAGACAAAAACCTAAGGGAGAGCAAATTGCTCTTGTTGAAGCTCTTGAAAGAAATGAGATTACTCAAAAAGAATATAACGATAGAACAAAAGAAGTTATGCCTATTACTCCTATCATGGATAAAAGCATGCAAAGATTTCCTTCTATATTAGATGTTGCTGCTTCTTTAGATAAAAACAAAGTAGAAAAAGGAATTATTGGATTAAACAAAGAAATTCCTGAAAACTATTATGTTGGATTAAGATTAGACATACCAGCTTATGACAGGTATAATACTTGGGTTGTTTCTGTTCACGAAGGAGCAAAGTTAGACCCTAAAAACTCTAATCCTCAAAGTGTAAAAAGAACACCTAACATCGGAGGAAAGTCTATAGGATACGGTCAAACTGGAGTTATTAAGAATGTTTCTTTTGAGTCTTCCTCTAAAGCAGCATTAAACATAGCTAAGGGAGAAAAAAACAAGTCTACAATAGCTAGAATGTTTGGAAACTGGAATAACCACAACCCTAAAAAACTAAGCAACACGGCTTCTGGTATAATGAACAGTGAAGCTTACAATTCTTCTGCTGAGAATACTACTGGTCAATTAGATGGGTGGATTCAAGTTGGAATGAATCCTTATAGACACTCTTATTTCTACGATAAAAGAGACGGAATGCCAATAGTGGCTGCTGGTGAAGTAATTCAAGTAGGAGCTCTTGTATTAGCTAAAAACGCATATAAGGTTTCTGCTGAGAACTTGGACCCTTTTATATCAAATAAAACTGGTGAAGAGGTGAAATTTTCTAAACCATCTCAAAACGAATTAAAAGATTTGGTTTCTGAGTTGGTTAATCAGGGATACACTAAGGGTCAAATACTTGAGGCTTTTAGCAATCAAGGATACGACCTTAATGATGTAAACAACGCTTTTAATTCCTTAGTTGAGCAAAGCATAAAAAACACTTTTGTAAAAGAGCAAGAGGCTCCTAGGCAAAACAATCTTGTTCGTGCATCAGAAAATGTTTCTTTTTGGCAAGGACTTACTTCTAGGTTAAAAAATGCTGGAAAATACTTCACTAATTTATTTACTCCACAGGGGCAGTTAAGAAAAGAAGTTTATGAATTAATTGAAACCAAGTCTCAAAACATTAGAGCATTAATTTCTAAGGTTAACTTTACTCAAAGAAAGGTTAATAATATTATAAAAAATATTATAAAAGGACCTACTAAAATGAGCAATCAATCTTATGTTGATATTGTTAACACTATAGAAAAAGCATTAAGAGGGGAAATATCTTTTAGTGAGCTAACCGAAATTTACGGTGTTGAATTAGCAGAGTCAGTTGAAGAAATGAGAAATCAAATAGATAGTTTGTCTAATATTCTTATTGATTCTGGAATTACTCAAGACAACATTGCTTTAAAAATGATAGACAACCTAGGCTCTTACTTAACTCGTTCTTATGCTTTATATGATGACCCAGCGTTTTCTGATAAAAGTGGGAGTCAAATTAGAGATTCTTATGCAAAAGACCCAAACAAAACATCAATACTAAATAATGCTATTGATTATCTAAGAAGAGAGCAGTCTGAAAAGATATATAAAAAGTTAATGGATTTCTACGAGTCAGAAACTATTAGGTTTAATGAACAGCTTGCTTCTAATCAAATAACTAAAGAACAGTTTGATTTAGAAATGTCTGAAATATCCGATATTTTAAATAACAAAGACGGAAAGCTTACTGAAGCTTTTGAAAACGAACTACTCAACATTATAGATAATATTCTCAACAAAGAGCAAATTGGATTCTTAGGTGTTGTTGGCGCTTTGTCTTCAAAAGACTCTAAAGTTCTTAAAGAAAGAAAAGATATTGCTCCAGAAATAAGAGCCTTAATGGGAGAGTATAACGACCCAATGTACAACTACGCTAATACTGTTGTTAAAATATATTCTTTAATAGAACAACAAAAATTATTAAATAAACTAAAAAACGTAGGATATGGTGACTTTATATTTTCTGCTAACGACCCTAATAGACCAGGTGATTCTGTTCAAATAGCGGCTGAATCTAATGATGCCTTGGCTCCATTAAACGGAATGTACATCGACCCTGTTGTGTTAAAAGAATTGCAAGATGTAACAAATCCAAAGCAAAGAAATGCAATACTTCAAAAGGTATTTGACTTCGTTAGTTGGACTAGAGAATCTAAAACTACTTTATCTCCAATGACACACATGAGAAATGTTATTGGTAATCTTGGATTTATATTAATGAATGGTCACGTTGGATTTATGAGCCCTAAGGCTGGAGGAAACTCTATTAGGACCGTAATGTATGACTTAAACATACTAGACAATAAAATGGCAAAACTATTAGGTGCTAAAAAGATATTAACTGACCAAGATAGAAAAGATGTTGAATTGTTAATTGAAAAACTAACAGCACTTGGCGTTATAAGACAAAACGTTTCTGTTAATGACATTATAGATTTATCTCAAAATGGAGACTTTGATTATTATTTTTCAAAGAACATGGATGGCTATCAATCTAACGAAAATAGCAGACTTTCAGCTATGATTGGTGCTGCCAAAAGAGGGATTAATGTTAGTAGAAAAATGGCTCAAGAGCTGTATCAGGCTGAAGATGATATATTTAAAATTTACGCCTTCGCAATGGAGCGTAACAGATACGAATCAGCTTTAAGAAAAAAAGGTATGACGGAATCACAGATAGATGATTTTGTTGCTGAGAGAATTAAAAACACTTACCCAACATATTCTAGAGTTGGTAAGGCAATAGAGTGGGTTAGAAAAGCTCCGTTCTTAGGTGACTTCTTATCGTTTAAGTACGAGTCTATTAGAACCATGAAAAACACTATTCTTATTGCTGCTTCAGACATGAAAGACCCAGACCTTAGGGTTCAGGGAGTCAAAAGAATGGCTTCTACTCTTGGTTATTTAGGACTTAAAACGGCTATATTTAAACTTATAGGTGGTGCTGCATCAAATGCTTTCTTAGGATTGTTTGGCGCTGAAGATGAGGAAGATAAAAGAAAAATAATTAACTGTAGAAAGTTTTTGCCTGAGTATGACGAGTTTGGTGCAATTAATGTTACTAAAATAAATCCTGACGGAACTTTTGAATATACAAATGTTGGGGCTGTAGACCCTCACTCTGACTTAGAAGAGGTTCTTACTTCTATAGACCTTCTTAGAGACCCTGATTACGGCAATGAGTCTACGGCTATGGCTATAAGCAAAAGTATTGGTAATTACATAGGCTCTTACTTAGGGTTAAGTATGGGTAGTGAGGCATCCTTACAAATTAGAGATATACTACTAGACCCTACTTTGACAGATGATGCTAAACAGATAAAAATTATATCTGAAATGGATGTATTACTTCCAGGTTTTGTAACTCAGATTAATAAAGTTTCTGAGTCCGAAGACAAGCTTAAGGTTCTCAAAGGCATGCTTCTTGGAGTTAGAGAGTCTAAATCAGACCCAAGATTTAAAATTAGAAGAGAGCTAGAAAATTTATCTGGAAAAATTTCTTCAGAAAGAAGTTTGGTTTATAAGAATAAAAATGGAGAGCAGTACAGAAAGTCTATTGATTCTGTTTCAAATGAGGTTGAATACATGAAAGACCTTATTGATTCTGCTAGATATTTAGGTGTTCCTAATTCTGAAATAAAAAAGATGATTAATAACCCAAGAATACTTCTACCTAAGCAAGTTCGTAGAGAGCTTTATGTAGGAATATCTACTGGTATTTGGTTTACCTTTTAGTAAAATGCTTGAGCATATGCTATTAGCACATGCCATGAATATATGAATTGTATTAATAAATAATTATTAGTACCTTTGTTAACTATAAAAACGTTTTGAAATGAGTAAATTTGATATGGAATCGCTAGGATATGCTGGCGCAGTAATACTTCACGATGGTGATACGGTAGATAATATTAAAGGGTTAGCTATACAAGCTATAGAAGATACTACCTTTACAACACTAACTTTAGACACTACGGTAATTAAAACCGTAATTAAGGGTAAAACAGGAGCGTCTGATGACGTAACAATACAAACGCTAAACCCTAATGGAACTCCAGTAGAGTCTTATACTCCAAGTGGAGGGTCTGCCAACACAACAAATACGGTTGTTGATGGTAGTACGGGAAACCTAACTAGTGCTACGCTAAAGGCTGGTACTGTGGTATACCTTCCTTTTACTAAGGTTGTTGTAAATGCTGGGCTACTTATTTGTTACAGAAGAGTATAATAATATAACATATGTTAGGATTAGGACTAGGAATTAATAAATCTATTGCACCTGAGGAGTTTAGTATTGCAAATATAAGCGGTCTTCAGCTTTGGTTAAAAAATGACATAGGAATAACTGAAAGCAGTGGCGCTATTTCACAGTGGGATGACCAGTCTGGAAATGACAACCATGCAAAGCAAACCGTATCAGGCAGAAGACCTGCGCTTTCGGGAAAGAATATTGTTTTTGACGGAACTGACGATAGATTTGACTTGACAAGTGAGTTTGGTGTAGACACATTTACTATTGCTGTAATTATAAACCCCTTAGAAACCACTCCTAGCAACGAAAGTATATTGGGTAAAGGTGCTAACGATTTCTTAAGAGTACATCAAGGCTCGCAAACCGACAGAGTTTACATGAAAGCTAACGGTGTTACTATGGACCAAGCATCATTACAGTCACAGCTACCTACTGGAACTTTTTTATTAGTAGTAACTAGAGCAAGTGGCTCTACAGATAATTGTAAAGTAAGAGTTGATGGGGTTGACATATCAGAAGCCGCTAGAGATAACTTCGATTCTACAGATAGACTTGATATACTTACAATAGCAACTTCTGGTGGAGGCTTAAATCCTTTTGATGGCTATATAAATGAAGTTGTAGTTTTTAATTCTGCATTAACTGGCGCTGACTTAGCCAACGTTGAGGCTGACATAATGGGTAGAAACGGACTTTAATTATGAAAAACAAAATAGCATACATATTTGTAGTTTTATTTTGGCTAATATCCCTTTCTTCTTTTGGTCAACTTAAAAAACCATTTAAGTTTTCTACTTTTTATATAGCAGCTAACGGTGGAACTTCTTTAGCTAACGAAAACATCTACTCGGTAAACAATAGCTTTCTTTCTACAGACACAATAATAACACCTTTCGATTACTCCTTAACTATGGGTATTCGTAAGATAAAAAGATTTGGCTATGAGGACATTAGTAAGTTTAAGGATGGCACTGAGTCTGCATACGGAGACGCTGCTACTATTGGCTTATCTCCTTTTGAATACTTATTTGAAGTAGACTATAGAAGACAAGAAGGTAATGAATACCTAGACCAACACCACTTTCTTAGATATGTAAAGCCTTTATGGATGACTAAAGTTTCTTACATCAAAGAAGGTTTTGCTGACATAGAGTATTTTGAGTCTACACAAAGACTAAGACTAAACGGTAAAAAGAAATTATCATTTAATATAGGAGCTACACAAAGACTAGCAGAACCATACGGTTACGACCCTCTAGATGAATGGTTAATAGCTTCAGGACAGCTACATTATACTTGTTTAGCAATTGAAGAAGGTTACAGCGTAGATGTATACGAATCTGAATATAGAGACCCAAACGGTAATTTAGTAGCGGAGAACGCAACTATATGGAATCAAGTAGTTATACCTGAAATGCTAAATGACTACGTAGAAAAGAAAAAGAATGAGTTAGATAATCAATGGCAATACTCTTTAGTGGTAGGATTTGATTTTTATCATTACAAAAAGAATTTCTGGTTACACTCTTGGGGTAACTTAATGCCTTATCACTATGATGGTGGAGGTGAATACTCATATCACAACTTTAACGATGGAGAACAATGGTATGACTACTCAGGAGGATTAATCTTTGGATACAACTTAAACAGAAACGTTGGTTGTTTTATAGAAGGTAAATATAACAAGTACTGGAATAGAGAATGGTACGATTTTAAATTTGGAATAAATTACAGAATATTTTAAACGATGGCAAAAGAATTAAACGAAAACACTAGTTTCAAAATTAGCATACAAACATTAATAGGCATAGGTTTTGGAATGGCAACAATAATAGCAATGTGGTTTACATTACAGGCAGATATAGCAGAAGCTAAAGAACTGCCTAAACCAGAAATTTCTAAGATGGAGTTTAATATGAAAGATGTTAATATACGCCAGTCTATTAAGAACACAGAGAAAAATGTGGAAAAATTAGAAGAGCGAATGATTCGCATGGAGGACAAAATTGATGCATTAAGATAATGAAAAAGATAGCAGAATGGAAGATATTTGGAATGTACTTGTTAGTATTATTTTTATTGGTAGCCTCGCATACTGCTTTCTCTCAGGTAAAAGTAATACACTTTAATGCTGATTTTAATTCAGCTAATGATGTAGTTTGGTTCTCAAAATTAAAGGAATGTGATAAACAAACACTTTTGATAGAGCAAAACGATAATCAAACTAAATACGAAATAGCTATTGTACCAACAATAGTAGTGTTTGATGATGGTGAAGAAGTAAAAAGATTTCAAGCAGACATAAGTTTTAAGATGGTTGCTACAAGAAAAGAAGTACAAGAATATATTGACGAATTAATAATAAGCAAATTCTAATGAACGCATTTACAAAATTTCTATACGCATTTATAATGCTACTTGTTTTTACGCTATCTACAGCGTTTGCACAATGTCCTAACGGAACTTACTTAAATGTAGTTATTAATCCAGACCAATACCCACAAGAAACATCTTGGGCTTTGTTAAACGGATATTTAGATACTATAGCTACAGGTGGTCCTTATACTGATATAATAGATTATTCGCCTCAGGTAACACAGCTTTGTGTTCCTAATGGAAATTACTATTTTGATATATACGATTCTTATGGAG
>Ga0257120_1001473_pt1 | contig 15429 bp, 14 predicted proteins | sample SI106_10metaG_FD_190153 | JGI IMG/M metagenome (GOLD analysis project Ga0257120, IMG submission 190153) | Marine microbial communities from Saanich Inlet, British Columbia, Canada - SI106_10 | ecosystem: Environmental > Aquatic > Marine > Inlet | place: Canada: British Columbia | collected... | reverse complement strand
TTATACAGAAGAATCTTTTGAGGAAAGTATTTGTGCTACAGTTAACTTTACGGTAACAGGAGATGTTTTTGGATGCACAAACCCAAATGCATTAAACTTTAATAGTTTGGCAAATTTAGACGATACTTCGTGTATTCTTTTCCCAGAACCAAATTGGGTTTTTGCACAGCCAAGTGCATTCATCCATACTGTTGCTATTAATTCAGATGCTTCAATTTTGATAAACAACTCTTCGATTGCTTCAGGCGATTGGATTGGTGTATTTTACGAAGGACCAGACGGGCTTATATGTGCTGGGTTTACAGAATGGTTAGGGGTAAACACCAACATTTACATCAATGGCTACGATTACGAGTCCGGAGAAGGATTCCCTTCTGATCAAGCCTTTCTTTGGCAAGTATGGGATGCTTCTAATGGCGTTATTTGGCCTATGGCAGCGCAATACAGTTCATTTCAAGTAGACCAAAACTATTTCCAGAACAATGGTTTCAGCTCCCTAAATTCAATGGTGAATCTAGTACCAACAAACAGTCAGGTTTTGAATATTCCAGATGGCTGGTCTTTATTTTCGTCTTATATTTCTACCCCTAATATGTCAATAGATTCATTTTTAGCGCCTATGCAGGATCAGCTAATTATAGTAAAGAATAATAGTGGAGCTTCGTATATTGTAGAATACGATTTTAATGCCATAGGCGATGTTTTACCAGGACAGGCTTATCTTTTAAAAACAATTTCTTCTTCAGAATTTACGGTCGAGGGTGAATACCTAAAACCACAGTTGTTTCCAATTAGCCTGCAAAAGGGTTGGAACATGATTGGCTATTTACAAACAGAACCAATTAATGCAGATCTTGTTTTTCAAGAATTGGTTTCACAAAACTTAATTCAGATTGTGAAAGACTACCAAGGAAATACACTCATTCCCGAGTGGGGTTTCAACGGAATTGGTGCTATGAATCCGGGTGAAGGCTACCAATTGAAAACTTATGAAGCATGCATCCTTCAATATTAGCATTAATTAGCTGTCTAACTCAGGTCTTTTTGTAAATTTGAGCTTTAAATTTATTTTATGAAAAAAATTATAGCAGGTTTTGCCCTCCTCACCTTAGTTGTAAGTTGTACTAAAGATTTAGGTACGCTCCAGAATGTAAGTACAAAAGATTTTAAAACCGACTTGAAGTACGAACTGGCTTTAAAGCAACAATCCTTTACAGCCAACTCTTTAGAGGCTTCTGTAAACTTAGCGTTAAAAGCTGTTCCAAATTCTTCGTTTTTAAAGAATACTAAAGTTAGTTCAAAAGGTAAAAACATTACAATTGTAACAGATGTTTGGTCTATATCGAAAGAAAGACCAATAAAAAACAAAGACTTAAAACTAAATAAATACAAGGAACCTAAAGGACAGACTTCTCAAAAACGTCCTTCTGCTTTGAGCGTATCAAAACTTAAAAAAGGGATGCAAGTTACCTGGGACCACCCTAAAGCTGGAATTGGTACTGGGGTTATCGCCAGCATCTCTGGTGTAATTGCACAAATAGAAAAGGTGTTAGATAAAGAGGGCAAGCCAGGCAAGCCACTAAAGCTTCCTCTAGATATTTTAAAGCCTGCTAAAAGAAGGTAATTAAAAAAAAGCTACATATTATGTAGCTTTTTTTATTACTTTTTCTCAGTTAAAACCAAGGGTTGTATTTTATACTACCCATTAAAATAGTGTAAATGAAAAATTTATTTTTAAGTGTATTACTTTGCCTAACGGTACAAATAGCAGCTCAACAAATGGACGAGCGTGGATACATTGTTAAGGAGGGAGCCCAGGTTCCAAACTTTGAGTTTGTGCTTTTGTCTGGAGATACTCTAAACAATCAGTTGCTTCTGGGTAAAGTTGTAGTATTTCAGTTTACGGCCTCATGGTGCAGCGTATGTCGTAAAGAAATGCCTCATCTAGAATCTGAAGTATGGCAAAAATTTAAAGAGGATGATTTTTTATTAGTGGGCATCGATTTAAAAGAGGATGAGGACATCGTAAAACAATTTGCAGAAAAAATGGCCGTTACCTACCCTATGGCTTCCGATTTAGAGGGTACTTTGTTTGAGCTTTTTGCAGGGCCAAAACAGGGGGTTACCCGAAATATTGTTTTTGATAAAAATGGAAAAATCATCTTTTTAACACGTCTTTACGAACGAGAAGAGTTTGAAAATATGATTGCTATTATTGACAAAGAATTAAAGAAATAGTAATCACACTCTTTGCATCGCAAAGTGTGTGATTAATTCAAGTTATTGCTGCTGCTTGCCAGAAATTTGTATGTAAACATAGGCCAAAGCCAAAGATATTAATGGCAGCGCTATAAACATGCCAACTACAAGTGCTAAAATACCTGCAATTACGATTAAGCAGGAAAAGAGTAGCCATAAAAATAAAGGCATTGCCTCACCCTTAGTATCGTTCCAACTGGATTTTATTGCTTCGTCAAAACTTTGGTTTTTATCCACAATGTATCCTGGCATTATAAGTAACCTACAGATAATATGAATTCCTGGTATGAGAAACAACACAAGCCCCAAAACCACTGCAACCATGCAAATAATTGAGGCGATTATATAATTTATGTACTGCTCCAAACTTATTGAAAACAAGTTGTTTAACTGAATGTCTTCTCCTCTTAAATGCATTACAGATATTTTCCAAACTCCAAGACTGAGGTAAATACTTAAAAGAAACCCAAAGAAGCTTACCAGATTAAAACGGCTGTACGTTTCTAGATTCCCCATTATTTCTGTATAGTTGTGAATTTCTCCAATACTACCTATAACTGCAGAAAGTAGTGCTATTCCTATAAAAAATATTGCTTTTTCTTTAAATTTTTTCCAGGCAAATTTAAAAGTTTCGATAATTGAAAATTGTTGTTCTTTCATTTTAGTATATTTTTATATTTGTTTAAATCTAGTATTTTATTTCAAAAAAAAGAGCTGTAAGAGCTCCTTTTTTTATTCTACTTTTATAAGCCTTGCAATAGTCTGAGCTTTTTTAACAAGTTCTGCTACTGAGTTTGTTCCAAAGGTGAGTGCAAGAGCCATTCTTCTGTAGGGTCTTGTAGTCGGTTTTCCAAATATTATAAAAGTACTATTTGGATAAGAAGCTGCTGCGTTTAATCCACTATACGATGGGTGTTTTAATCCAGCAGATTCTGCTAAAACAACTGCACTTGCTCCATTTCTCTCTAAGGTAATCTCTTTTACAGGAATGTTTAATACTGCGCGTGCATGCAGTTCAAATTCGGATAAATTTTGAGTGTTTCCTAGAGTTACCATTCCCGTATCGTGTGGGCGAGGAGACAGCTCCGAAAAGTAAACCCCATCTTTACCAATAAAAAATTCCACACCCCAAATTCCGGATCCTCCAAGTGCAGCCGTTACATCAGCAGCCATTTTTTGCGCTTCTTTTAAACGTGCTTCTTGCATTGGCATAGGTTGCCAGCTTTCCTGGTAATCGCCTCGTTCCTGGCGGTGTCCTATTGGAGGACAAAATAAGGTTTGTCCGTTTTCCTGTGTTAGTGTGAGGAGTGTGATTTCATAATCAAAATCTACAAACTCTTCTACAATAACTTCCAGTACATCTCCTCTAGATCCTTCCAGAGCATGCCTCCATGCTTTTTCTATGTCTGCTTGAGTCTTTATTACAGACTGTCCTTTTCCAGAGCTAGACATTAATGGTTTTACAACACAAGGCATGCCGCATACTTCTACGCCAGTTTTTAATTCTTCATAAGATGTAGCGTATCTATATGTAGCTGTTTTAACGCCCACTTCAATAGCCGCCAAGTCTCTAATCGCTTTTCGGTTCATGGTATAGTTTGCAGCCTTGGCACTCGGTACAATTTTAATACCTTGTTTTTCGTAATCGTATAATCTTTCGGTGCGAATTGCTTCAATTTCTGGAACTATTATGTCGGGTTGGTGCTTGCCAACAATTTTATCTAGCGCCTCACCGTCTAACATGTCTATTACCTCATATTCATGTGCTACTTGCATTGCTGGAGCATCGGGGTAAGCATCTACCGCAATTATGTATTGACCTAATCGTTGGCAAGCAATCACAAACTCTCTTCCTAGCTCACCTGAGCCTAATAACATTATTTTTTTTCTCATTTGGTAAAGATACAAAAAGACCGATTTATGGTTTTATAGTTTAGTGTACTAGGTGTTTCCTTTTAGTAAACAGATTTACGACTTTGTAGCGTGCATAAATCGCAGCACACTCTCGGCTAATTTTTTAGCAGCACTCGGGCAATTTCTAAACCACAACTCAGGCTCTATTAACTCTAATTCGCCTAAGGCAAGCTTAGTAGTGTTGTCGTAAAAAATATCTACTCTTGCGTAAATTGGGAGGCTAGGGCAAGCAGAAATTGCTTTTTCGGCAAATGCTATTTCCTCATTGTTCGGTTGGTATATCTCTACCGTTCCTCCAAAATCATCTTGTACTCTAAAATCGCCACTTTTGGCTTTTTTGAGTACTGCATGCGAATATTTTCCTTCAATCATAATAAGACTCATTTCTCCATGAGAAACAATTTTATGCTGAAATTCTTGAAACAACATAGCCTCTTTTGAAATGAGTTTTTTAAAATGTGTTTCATGACCGGTGTAGTTTTCAGTCGATATTTTAAAAGTTTCTCTTGCTGCGCCTCCTATTGCAGGTTTTATAATAGCGTTTTCCCAGCCAGTATTATCCAACAACTCTTTTAAGCTTTGTGCAGTTCCTTTTTCAATAAATAGAGTGGCCGGTATGTTTAACTGCTTTTTTTTAAGATCTAGTAAATAGTGTTTGTCTAAATTCCAATAAATAAGCTCTGGCACATTAATAAACTGTAGTGTTTTTTGGGTTTTTTCAAACCAGCGAAAAAACTCAGAATACCTTTCGAAATAATCCCAGGTTGTTCTAAAAATAGCAAATTTACAAGTGCTCCAATCAAAAGCTACTGCATCCCATGATTTGCGAATTACGCGAAGTCCTTTTTTTTCTAAAGCTTCTAATAATATAGTGTCTTCGGATACAACTTGATCTATGTACCAGTCTGTGTTTTCTGGACTTTCATATCGCGAATCGGTTAGGATAACTATTTCGTATATCATTCAGTAAAATTATAATTTGTAGTCTTATAGAATTACTCATGAGCTTAGTTAACCAATGAGTGTATTTGTATTTTGCAGGGTTCTTAAACGCTTATTTTAGTTGAATTAGCGTGGTCTCTTTACGATTTGAGCTGTTTAATTTAATGAGGTAGTTTCCCTTTGCATATTTGGAGAGATCTAAATCAATTATCGTCTTCTTATTTGCTGTGAAACGACTAAGATCGATACTACTTATTTTTTCACCCAAAATTGAATACAGCTCTAAATTGGAATCATTTTCTAAAAAGAATTCTACCGAAATTAATCCCTTACTTGGATTCGGGAATATTGCTAAGCTTTGCAAGTTGTTATATGTTTCTGGAATAGACAAGGTTAATGCCGAGCTAATTGCCGCTTTAACGCCCTCTTCTGATATATTACCGTTGTTCTTGTTGTACAGTACTTCATGCGAATTTCCTCCTAATACAACTACTTTAGGCATTCCATCTTCACCATAATCACTCATGTTTATTTCCTCTGAAGAAAAAGCTATGTGGTTTCCCATATTGTTTGCATTTCCCCAATTAGATACCGAAGAACAAGAAGTGTTTGCGTAATCGTCCGTTAAGTAAAATTCAATTCTTCCCGGATGCGATTCGTTAAACGACTGTACTGCATCGTATGCTCTTGAGCCGAAGTATTGACATGAAACACAAGGCATAACCCATGCTATTACAATTATTTTACCTGCGTCAAGTTCATCAAATAAAGTATAGGAATTACCGTTGCAATCTTCTTCGGTAAAGTTAACTGCTGTTTGAGCTGTAACAGTTGAATTGAATGTAAATAGACCTATTAAGGTAAGAAGTATACAAGTGTTTTTCATCATGGTGGTTTTTATTTTTTTCAAATGTAAACAAATTTAATTCCTTATGTGATTTTGTCCTTTTCAGGGGAATCTTCGTACTTTAATTTGACTCAATAAACTATTGTTATTTTAACCTATTGTTCAAAATAAGTGTTAAGTTCTGATGTTTAGATTTAGTGTTTAAAAATTGAAGCGAATTCAAAAGCCCGATAAAAAATAAAAAACGTGTTTTCCGGTAGTTATTTTATCGCTAAATAAAGTTTAGTACATAAAATTTAATTAATAAGAAAGTGCTACAATTTTTTCTACGTCATTCGGGTTTAAATTACCGTGTTCTCCAATGGCAGTCATCCCTCTTTTTTCTAGCCTTTTTGCTACTTCCGCACCAGTATTCTTATAATCATTAGTGTATTCCGAAAGCTTTGTTTTGATGCCTATACTATGGAAAAATTCAATAGTTTTTTGAATTCCTAGCTTAGCTTTTTCATCAAGAGTACCCTCAGTAACATTCCAAACTCGCTCAGCATATTGAGCTAATTTTTCTTTTTTAGTTTCAAAATTATAACTGTAATGTGGGCCCGTAAGTATGGCTAATGTTCTTGCATGATCAATCCCAAAGAGTGCCGTAAGTTCGTGTCCCATCATGTGGATTGCCCAATCTGTAGGAACGCCCTTTTGAATTAGACCATTTAAAGCCATTGTGCAACTCCACATAAAGTTAGCCGCTGTTTTGTAGTCTGTTGGATCTTTTAAAATTGTAGGAGCAATTTCAATGATTGTTTGAAAAATACTCTCGGCGATTCGGTCTTGTAGTAAAGCTCCAACCGGATAGGTCATGTATTGTTCTAAAACATGTGTAAAAGCATCTGTTAGGCCATTGGCAATTTGATGCTGTGGTATTGATTTTACTACACAAGGATCGAGTATCGAGAAAACAGGAAATAATCCAGGACCTCCCATGGTTAATTTCTGTTTGGTTTCTGCTCTGGTAATTACAGCTCCAGAATTCATTTCAGAACCTGTAGCAGGTAGGGTAAGTACCGTTCCAAATGGCATGCCTTTTTTTGTGGGTATTTTCTTATCCAAAATATCCCAAGTATTTTCTCCTTCGTACAGCGCTGCCGAAGAAAGAAATTTGGTTCCATCTATAACAGACCCTCCACCTACGGCTAATAAAAAAGTGATGTCTTTTTCTTTAATAAGGTTCAATGCGTTTTGTAAAACGCGGTACTCTGGGTTTGCAGGAATTCCGCCAAACTCTTCTGTATCGAAACCTTTAAGCGCTGTTTTAACCTGTTCGTATATCCCGTTTTTTTTAATGCTTCCGCCGCCATATAATATAAGAATTTTAGCATCCTTAGGTATTTCTGTTGCTATTTTTGTAATTTCTCCTTGTCCAAAAATTATTTTTGTAGGATTTTTAAATTCGAAATTCTTCATAGGGGTTTGTTCAAAAAAATTGAGTTACGAATTTAGGTAAATTTGACTAATGAAATTGACTATTATAGAAGCATTTTTAAATTCGATTTAGCTAGTATTTGTTTTATTGTAGAATGGCGTTGTAAACTTTTTTTTGATTAAAATTTTAGTCTAAAAAATTTAAAAAAAATATTGTAACTACGTTTTTTTGCGCTTTTAGTTTTCGCTAAACTCTTTTACTTTTTGTGCCCACTTCTTTAAAATTTCATTTTGTGTTTCAAACTCATCCAGAGAATAAGGGCCACATACTATTTTTAATTCGGTGCTTTTTGTTTCCTCATTTTCTAGCAGTAAAAATTTCTCTACATAAGAATCGTTACCTTGTTTAAAATCCATTTGAATGTATTGGTTGCCATATAAATTTGCTGCAAACTCGGAGGTTAGCACACCTGGCTTAACATATTTAAAATTTACTTTTGAGGAATTATTCCATTTTATATTTGCGCTGCCTTGTGGGTCAAAAATATCTTGAAGACTCGTATAGTAACCCGGATTGGTTAGGATGTCCCAAATAGCTTTTTGGGGGGCTTTTATTTGAATGGAAAGTGATACAAAATTAGATGCAGCAATTTGATTAATTTCATTTTCTTTAAGAATTTTAATTTCATTTAACCGCGCGCTCCCATTTCCTCCATTTAAATAACGAAACCCCACCACAGTGTCTTTTAAGATGTTTAAAGCTTGTATAACTATAACCAGCTCTTCTTTTTTCGAGCTTTCGTTGAAATAACTTGCAAGTTTTGGCATCTGCATGTTTAAAGGTTTTGCGTTTGGAAATTTAGCGGGGTCTACATAAATTAAAGCGCTTCCATTCTGCGTTTCTTCCTCGGTGGGCAGTCTTCCATTTACCACAGGTACTTTTTTCCAATTATTTATATCTACTGCCGGAAAACCATTTAGATTGTCTGGGCAGTACCAACCACCGTAATTATGGCGTTCTTGTTTTTCTTCTCGAATATTTTTTTTGGGTTTATCTGTGCTTAAACTAGTAGCGTTTTCCTTGTTTTGAGAGCAAGATGTAAACTGAGTACTACCTCCAATTACCAATAATATTAGGATTGTTTTTTTCATCATTCATTTTTTTATGTGCCTACTGCTTTGTTTAAATGGACTTTGTATCGCAGTAAAATCTTTTTTTAATATAGATTTTAACGCGAATTAAAACCAATTACATAACGAGCCAATTACTTATTTATTTCTTTGGATAAATATATTAGTTTAGGGCCTATATTGGGTAAGCCTGCACATTCATTTTCTTTAATGAACTATGATTCATTTAATGTAAGTTAGTTTAACCGAAATATTCATTCGATTTGCTGTTTTAGGATTCTAGTTGACTTTCTTTTGGAGGAAATATCTTAGAAACAATATAACCTACAAGCATAGCTAAAGCGAAAGAGGGAGCTAATACATCTAGCTCTATAAAATAGGCACCTATTCCTTCTATTTCTGACACCACAAATTTGAAAATTAGTACAGAAACAAAACCAGTAATCATTGATGCAATGGCTCCTTTTTCGGAATAACCTTTCCAAAAAAGGGAGAGTATGATTACTGGGCAGAATGTGGCTGCAATTCCAGACCATCCAAAAATCATGATCCAAAAAACTTTGCGCTCGGGATACATATAATACAATGCTATGGCTATTGCAAGTGCAGTTATTGCCATTAAAACAGTTACCAATCTTGAAAAGCCAATTAAGTCTTCGTCTTTTAAATCGGGCCTAAATATTTTTTGATAAAAGTCGCGCGTTATTGCGCTAGAGGCAAGTATCAAAAGGGAATCTATTGTCGACATTATTGCCGAAAGTACAATTGCAATAAAAATAGCTACAAGTACCGTTGGTAAAAATTCGTTGGTAATCATACTCAACACATTTTCTCCTCCGTTCCCAAGAATTACTTCAGGGTCTTGTCCTTCGCTCGTAAAATACACACGGGCTAAAATACCAATGGTTACAGCAGCAGCATCTGTTAACAGAGTAAAAAGTAGTGCAACCCATTTACCTTTAACAATCTCTTGTTCGCTTTTAATAGACATAAATCTCACGTATACTTGAGGTGAGCCTAAAAAGCCTAAGCCAATCATGGAATAACCAAGAATTGTAAATAGATTCATCATTCCATTCTCGCTTCTGCCTAATATTTGTGTTAAGCTTGGGTCTATTGCATTTAAGCCTTCTGTTATTCCTGCCCCACGATCCATGGAAAACCACACCACAACCGGCAGCAAGATTAGTCCAAAAAACATTAAAATACCCTGAAACATATCAGACCATACCGCAGCAACAAATCCGCCTATAAATATATATACAAGTACGATAAAGAAACCTATTAACGCGCCAATTCTATAGTCTATGTTAAGCATAGACTCGAATGCGATTCCTGTAACATCCATTTGAGAGGCTACATAAATTACAACAAAAACAACTAAGGTAGCTGCCGAAATTATTCTAAGACTGTTTGTGGTTGATTTGAAATGACTTTGCAGAAAATCAGGAATTGTGATTGCTTTGTATTCGTCTGAGCGTCTTTTAAATAATTGCGCCATAAACTGCCATGAAATAAAAACGCCTAGCAACTCTCCAAGCACTACCCAGTAAGCAGAATACCCAGCTATGGCACCCATACCAGTTAGTCCTATTAAAAGCCATCCAGATTCGCCCGTTGCTCTTGCTGAAAAAGCAACAGCCCAAAAGCCCATTTTTTTTCCTCCTAAATAATAGTCGCTCATGCTTTTAACCCTACGTGAAGCCATAATTCCTATTAAAAAAAGTATGCAAACATAAATGGATAAAACTAGTAATTTTGTAACCATGGGGTTTGTTTTTATTCATACTATGAATGTAGTCTTTTTTATTGCGGATTCTTTAGTTTAAATCTTTTCGATTTTGTTGTGATTGTATTTTTATTAGAAGGCGACTATTTTTTAGTCAATCTGATCGTTTTTGATGCAGTATACATCAACCTTAGAGTTAAGGATTACTGTGCCGTATTGATACCGAAGACGTCCTTTTTTGAATATTTTTTTTGATGCGAGATTGTTTTTATCAACCAGACTAAAGATTTTATCTAAGCTCCTTTCGTTAAAACCGTATTGTATGAACTCTTTGAGAAGCTCTGATGCATAGCCCTGGTTCCAATGTTTTCTTTTTAAATGACATCCTATATGATAATGACCAAGAGCCTCAATTTTATTTAAGTTTATTGTGCCCAGTATTTCATCTGTTACCTTATTTCTTACAACCCAAAATCCAATAGCGTTTTTGTTTTGTGCAAGCTTTGTGTTTAAAAAATAATTAAAATACCTGGTTGTTTTTCCTCTAAGTGGTTTAATGTATTTATTAGAATCGGGTTCTACATACATTGCAATGAGCGTACTAATATCTTCTTTAACTAGGGGTTTACTTATGGTTCGATTGGTGTAAATAATCATTTGATTGCCTAATTACATATTCAATCAAATATAGGTATTTATATAAATACAATTATTTTGCTAGTGTCATTTTTGTTAAGACGACGAACAGTCTTTGAGTATTTAATGGATCTTAAAATTAATTATAGGTTCGGCGTTATAGATACGTTGCGCTTGTATGAGAACTAAAAAAGCGGAATCAATCTCGCAATGAGATGAATTCCGCTTTGGTGGGCCCACCTGGGCTCGAACCAGGGACTTTCTGATTATGAGTCAGATACTCTAACCAACTGAGTTATAGGCCCTAATTTAGTAGCTTAATGCACAAAGCAATGAACTGTTAAATTAGGCTGCAATAATACGCATTATCTGTTTATCTTGCAACCAAATTAGAAGATATGCTTAGCGGTATAAGAAATATAATTTTTGATTTAGGTGGAGTTATTTACGCTATAAATTACAAAGCCACTATTCGGGCTTTTGAATCCTTGGGAATCAAGGATTTTGAGCGTTTGTATGCGAAAGCAGGACAATCTAATTTGTTTGATGACTTGGAAACTGGCCGTATATCTAAACATGAGTTTGTTGCAAAAATTAGTTGTTTTTTACCAAAAGAAGTTCCCCCTAAACAAATTGTCGATGCTTGGAATGCAATGCTTATTGGTTTTATGCCCGATGCCCTTGCTTGTTTGCTAGAGTTAAAACAGAATTATCGAATTTTTTTGTTGAGCAACACTAATACTTTTCACATCGAAGAAATTAAATTGCGTGTTGGTTTACAATCTTTTCAGGACTTTTGTGATTTGTTTGAAAAAGTATACTTGTCGCACGAAATAGAAATGCGCAAACCTCATACGGAAGTGTTTCTAAATATTACAGAAGAACAGGGTTTAAAAAGTTCCGAAACGCTCTTTATTGATGATTCACCACAGCATGTTTTGGGAGCTGTAAACGCTGGCTTAAAAGTGCATCATTTAAAGGATGATGAGCGTATTTCGGAATTGTTAGGTACGTTTTAGCGAATTTCTTGACAGAGTTCAATAAGAACCCCCATTGTGTTTTTTGGGTGTATAAAACAAACTAATTTATTGTCGGCTCCTTTTTTTGGTTCGTCGTTTAAAAGAATGAAGCCCGCTTTGCTCAAACGAGACATTTCTGCTCTAATGTCTGTTACTCCAAAAGCGATGTGGTGAATTCCTTCTCCTTTTTTAGCTATAAACTTAGCTATGGCACTATCGGCATTACTTGCTTGAAGTAATTCAATTTTACTCTCTCCTGTTTCAAAAAAAGAGGTGTTAACTCCTTCGCTGGCTACCTTTTCCATTTTATAGGGTGGAACGCCTAGAAGGCTTTCGTAAACGGCATTAGCTTGTTCCATGTTTTTAACGGCAATTCCTATGTGTTCAATTTTATCAATCATTAGCTAAGGTTTTGCATGTGATGAAGTTTGTGGTAATTCCCTTCAATTTTGAGTAGCTCTTCGTGGGTTCCTTGTTCTACAATCTCTCCGTCGTTTACCACTACAATAGTATCGGCATTTTGTATGGTAGAAAGTCTGTGTGCAATTACAAGAGAAGTTCTGTTTGCCATTAATTTGGTAAGTGCATCTTGTACTAAACGTTCAGATTCGGAGTCTAGTGCAGAGGTGGCTTCGTCTAAAATTAAAATTGGAGGATTTTTCATCACCGCTCGTGCTATACTCAATCGTTGTTTCTGTCCTCCTGATAGTTTGTGCCCTCCGTCGCCAATATTGTGCTGGTATCCATCTTTGAATTTAGAAATGAACTCGTGTGCATTCGCAATCTTAGCAGCTTCTATAACTTTTTCAGGATCGGGATTATCTATTCCCAAGGCGATGTTGTTGTAGATGGAATCGTTAAAGAGGATGGCGTCTTGTGTAACAATGCCCATTAAACCTCTTAGGTCTGATAATTTGTACTCTTTAATGTTAATTCCATCGATCTCTAAACTCCCATTTTTTACATCGTAATAACGGGTTACCAGGTTAGCTAAGGTACTTTTACCACCACCAGATTGTCCTACCAATGCAATGGATTGTCCTTTCTTAAGTTTTAAATTAATGTTTTTTAATACCTTATCTTTTGTATACCCAAAGCTTGCATTTTTAAATTCTATAGCATTTTTAAAGGCTTTAATAGCGGTCGGATTTGCTTTTTCTTTCACTTCAATTTCGGCCTCTAAAATGTCTGTTATACGCTCTGCAGATGCAGATCCTCTTTGAATACTATAGTATCCTTCGGAGAGCGATTTTATGGGTGGTAGTATTTGAGAAAAAATTACGATAAAGCCAATAAAAGCTTGAGGACTTAAGATGTCCATGCCTGGATTTTCTTGACTCTCAAAAATTAAATTACCTCCGTACCAAATAACTACAACCATTACCATTGTACTTAAAAATTCGCTCATAGGAGAAGCTAAATCTCTTCTTCTAAGTATACTCGACATGATGTTTTGGTGTTTTTCTAACTCCTCTTCAAACTTCCGATTAATCTGTTTTTCTGCATTAAAAGCTTTTATCACTTTAAGTCCAAAAATATTTTCTTCAATAGCTGATAAAATCCGTGCAATTTGAATTTGTCCTTTTTGAGATTTTTTCTTCAAACTTTTTCCAATATTTCCAATGATAAAGCCAGCTATTGGAAAAAGAAAGAAAACAACCAAGGTTAATTTTGTACTCATGGCAAGCAAAAAAATAACTGAGGCAATTATGTTAACAGGATCTCTTACAATTAAGCTAAGTGTACTCATCATGGAAATTTCGACCTGATTTACATCTGTGGTCATTCGCGACATTAAATCGCCTTTTCTTTTTTCTGAAAAATAGGAAACAGAAAGCATAGATATCTTTGTGTGTAAGGCTCTTCTAATATCTCTAGAAATTCCAGTTCTTATAGGAACCAAAGTGTATTGAGCTAAATATCGACTTAAATTTTTAAGAAAAAAAGCTAAAACGATACCAACACAGATATAAGCGAGTGCTTTAGATGGACCTATTTTTTCTATAGAAGAACTGAGCCAATAGGATAGGTAGTCTTTACTATAATCTAATATATTGCCCAGTTCAAATTCTCCGCTTGGTTTAAGTGCCATTTTTGCTTGGGTGTCGAATAAAATACCCAACATTGGTATGACTAGGGTAAAGGAGAACAAGCCAAATATTACAGACATAATATTTAGTAAAGCATTTAGTATAGCCATACGTTTGTATGGATATGCAAACTTTAATATTTTGTAAAAGTGGTTCATTCAGTAAATCTATTTATTTGATTTCCTCATTAATACTTGCAAATATACTATACAATTTCACATAATTAAATCTTATCCATTAATCTATGTGAATGGTTTGCTAAGTGTGTATTACCAATTTGATTCCTTATCTTTGCCGCATGGAAAGTACAAGACAGAAAAAAGTAGCTCGTCAAATACAGAAAGACGTAGCAAAAATATTAATGCTCAAGACGAGTTCTATAGCTCCAGGAGCTATTATATCGGTTTCTTTGGTTCGGATGAGTCCAGATTTGTCTTATGCAAAAGTTTATTTAAGTGCATTTCCATTAAAGGATAAAGATGGTTTTCTGAAGGCGGTAGGTATGCAAAGTTCTGAAATCAGAAACGAACTAGGTAAACTTGTTCGTCATCAATTAAGAATTGTTCCTGAATTGTCATTTTTTATCGACGATTCTGTAGATTATGCCGAAAATATTGACCGTCTTTTAAAAGGCGAAGACTCTAATTCTAAAGACTAATTTTGAATGTTGCTCTTTACATAGCGCGTCGCTATTTATTTTCTTCTAAGAGCAAAAATGCTGTAAATAGTATTACAGCAATTTCTGTGTTGGGTGTTGCCATAGGTACTTTAGCTCTTGTGGTAGTGCTTTCGGTTTTTAATGGTTTCGAGAGCCTTATAAAATCTATGTACCAAGAGGTTAATCCAGACTTTGTGGTTCGATCTACTACTTCTAAGAGTTTTTCTTTAGATACAGCAGATTTTGACGAGCTCAAAACCTTGGCTGCATGGGATGGAATAGCTCAAGTATATCAAGAAAAAGTTTTGTTACGTGTAGATGATAAAGAGCAAATTGCTCTGCTAAAAGGAATTAGCTTATGGCCAAAGGATTCTGTGCTTTCTATAGAATCTCATGTTTTTAAAGGGAAAAGCTTTAGAGATTACTCAGATGGCAACCGGGCAATTGTAGGTCAGTCTTTGGCTTATTCCTTGTCTACTTCTGTAAATGAAGTTTTAAAGGTTTTTGTACCCAATCAAAATGCAGGTACCAATTCAATTTCCGAGCAGCCATTTAAGGAGCGTCAGTTTTTGCTTTCAGGTATTTTTTCTGTACAGGCCGAGTACGATGCTTCTTATGTACTTACTGATCTTAGTTCAGTTCAAACTTTTCTCGATAAGTCTGACCAGTTTACTAGCTTAGACTTCACAATTAACGATCGATATGATTTAGAAGAGGTTCAGCAAAAATTAAATACTTTTTTTGAAGCCGGTTTTGAAGTCAAAAACCGTTTTGAGCAACAAGCG
>Ga0257120_1001471_pt1 | contig 15440 bp, 11 predicted proteins | sample SI106_10metaG_FD_190153 | JGI IMG/M metagenome (GOLD analysis project Ga0257120, IMG submission 190153) | Marine microbial communities from Saanich Inlet, British Columbia, Canada - SI106_10 | ecosystem: Environmental > Aquatic > Marine > Inlet | place: Canada: British Columbia | collected... | reverse complement strand
AATATATTCATTGCAGGAATGTGTTGACATCAACCGATGTGTTGTCGAATAACCATGATTTTACGAACAAAAGAATCGCAATTGTCGGTGCGAGTCATTCTGCTTGGTCTGTGGTGTGGACTTTGTTGCAAGATTACAGAAAACCTTTTGTTTCGATAGATATTTATTCTCGCGATAAAACCCGAGTATTCTTCCGTTCAACAACCGCAGCTACTTTGGAAAATTACGAGTATAACGACGACGATATTTGCTCTGAAACAAATCAAATCCATCGTTTTGGCGGGCTCCGAGGCGATAGCAAACAAGTTTGGCGAAATCATCGCAACGGGTTGCATCCGAACATAAATCATTTCATAGCAAAGTCAATCCCAGAGGATTTGTCAAGCAATTATGACTATGTTATTATTGCATACAACTATAAAAGAAGAGGAATACCTGGCGGTGAAAATTGTCTAAATTTTGGTTTTATGTCAAATATACCGCTGGAAACAGGCGAGAAAAGCTTTAAGGGGTCAAAAGATGGCATATGGCTATATTCGAATGATTTAGCAAAAATAATTTCAAAAAAGATAATGAACAAAGTTTAAAGACAAATTCTTTTAGATATATAAACAGAACAAAGTTTTTCAAAGTTTTTAATTATTTTTTTTTATAACAACAAAAGTAGTATTCGTCGTCGTATAACGCCTCACTCTCCTTGAAACCTTCTGGAAAGTCGTTTATATCATGTAACAAATGTGTCGTTGTCCCCTTGATCACGTGTTTTGTTCTTTTACCTTGAGCCGTATGTCTTATATTTCCAATATAAATCCCTTTGCGAGCGATTCGTTCCATTTCCGCAACAGCTTTGGCAGTATATTCTTTATCTTTGAAATATGCGAAAACGCCGATACAGATGACATGATCAAACGTATTATCCGCAAACGGCAGATCGGCAGCATCTGCAACACAGACGGCGTTGTTTAATATTTGCAGGTGTTTCAATATAAGTGACTGGGAGGGATCAACCCCGACGTAGCTATTTTCGATATGCTGCGCCAGATACCCTGCACCGCATCCCACTTCCAATACTTCGTCGCCTGGTTCAATAGCAAGCTGTTTTTTTATAGTTTTCCACGCTTTTGCGGGGTCAAACCCCGTGCCCTCGTAGCCGTTCAAAAGCTGCAAATCATTCGATTCTATTAACCCTTTCTTTTGCCATATTTCGTTCCATTCTGTCAGAATAGATGTTGAAGACACACCCGTAACATATGGAACTGTGTGAAATATCCCCATCTGGCGAGGAATTTCAAAGCATTCGCTCTGTTTGAATTCGTCTTCGCGATTGGCGAACGCATGGTAGACGAAATCAATTTCATGGTCTTCTATAAATTCACGGGTGATTATCAATGGCGTAACGAGACATCCATCAACATTTTTATCTTTTGAGACGAGTTCCAAACGTATGCGTTGATTCATTGCAGGTTTTCTTTTGTATTCTGTGCATTCGTCGTCGGAAATAATACCCACTATCAGGTGCACGTCATCGTACAAATGTTTGACTCTATCAAAGTGCTCGCGATGTCCTTTATGGACGTAATCGAAAACGCCGTCAATAAAAATACGTACCATGTTGATAGAACAAAACGAAATGTATTTATAGAACATTGTACGTTAATATCGTGGATTTTCTAATCGTCCCAAAAACAAATATTTCACATATAACAGTATAAAGCCGTATCTCCAAAAAATATAATTTATACAAATGCAAAAGAACGAAGAAAATAATGATAAAACAGAAAAACAAATAGATGCGATAAATAAACAAATCGAAACGCAGATGCATTTTGCATATAACGATACCATCAGAGTTGCTCTGGACAATTGCGATTATGAATTCATTGGTAAACTGTATGCCGAAATTCGCGATAGCCTGTGCAATTTCGTAAAAAAGGACGGTAAAACGTACCTTAAAATAGTTTCAGATTTCGACGTTGATTTTCTGAAAGAGCTAATGAAAAACAAACAATTGTCAAACGACCATTTGCACGGTGTTGTCCACATGACTTTCGGGTGGTTGGCGAAAATGCAAGCGCCTTTCCGTGATACAGAAACAGAAGCTGCCAAGCAACGCGTTCTAAAAGGATTCGATGCCGAAGACATTGTTCCCTCATATATAAATGAGGTACACAAATGTTTGAATTTTATCGAACATGATATCCAAGAGCTTGTTGAAAATAGAGACCACCCAGTTGTGAAAACGATGCTGCAAAGAGGATTGGAATGTAAAGGAATCAAAAAATAACTGTATTACGTGTCCAGTTTCCTTTTTTTTTGTGGGCTATTTAAATTTGCCATGTTCCTTTTCCTTTTCAAATCGACGAATTGATTGAAATTTGGTATGATTTGAAAATTCAAATCAAACGGAATCTTATCGGACCTTCTCTGCTTAACCCATTCTTTTCCATTAGCCTTTACGGTTGAAAAACAATCCAGCGCTTTTTGAAAATATTCCAATTCAGTGAGGCCCGTACATGAACCATGTCTTTCCCATTCTATTTTCCAAAAATGCTCGTCTGTCCCCCGCGAACTGTGCCAATTAGCGTGCAACTCGGGTAAAAGAGCACTTAAACGTTTTATGTCAAACTCATGCCCACCATTTGGACAATAATCCCAGTTATCAACGCCTTTTTCGAGCCATAGTCCGTGTATAGAATATGGGAATTCCTTATTTGTGGCAGGCAATAACGCTAAGTAATAAAACTTCATTTCAACAAAAATCATTTCATTATATACCTTTATTTCCTTCAAAAAAATCTTAACGGTTTTGGGAAATATCTGAGATATTAAATATTCTGTTTTTCCTTGCTATTTTGCAGTACGGCTCTTAACAAATAAACAACACTCCTCAAGTCAAACTTTTTATTACAATATATATCAAAATTTCAAGTAAGTGGACAAAAGTGGCTCTAAATCACGATTTGACCTGTTTTTTGCAATCTACTCCACAGTAGGAACTTTTATAGACAATGTTCAAGAATTAACTTTTTTCTTTTTTTTTATTTCTTTTCTAGCAGGTATATACAATGTTTTCTACACCAACTTCAGAACATGTCAAACATGCGCTTGGACCTAAAGGAGAGGTACCAACGTATTCATTCACCATTACTTTCAGTCAGGTGGTTGAGAATGGAATAGGAATGGAAAAGATAGGTGAAATTGCCGAAAAAGGATTTGAGACAAAAGAATTGGAAGATGCAAAAGGAAAATTTGAATTGAAAGGAGCTTCTGTCGAGCTTAAGAACTTGAACGATTCGTTACCTGAAGGAATTGGGCCTTTTGACGATGCTTCCGTACTCATTGTTCACCAAGCAGCTGAAAAATGTTTCGATGTTGATCCATCAAAAATTCGTAAAGAATTGATTGAATGTACTTGGGACGAACAAAAATTAATGAGAGGCTCCGTAAAGAATAGTCTTGCTCGTCGAAACATGTGCATTGCAGAAGTTGGACAAGTCGCAGACATTATCAATGGCAAAGGGACTGTCATTGCGTGGTCAGATCTACCCGAACTGACTAAAGTTCGGGCTGGTCTTGCTGAATATTTGGGGTGTAAAGCTTCTGAATTAAATGCTGAAGGTAACTTTTATCATCACCCTACAGCTGGCATTGGCTTCCATGGCGACGGAGAACGTCGTATTGTAGTCGCTATGAGATTTGGTCTCCCTTTGCGTCTTCATTATCAGGCCTACCATCGTTCAGAGCCTATAGGTGAACGTATTTCGATTGATAATTTAGTCGAAGGAGATCTGTACGTAATGGGAAATAAGTCGACAGGAAATGATTGGAAGAAAAGTTCCATTGTTACTTGGCGTCATGCAGCTGAACGTTTCCATTCAAAACGTCCGAAGTATGTTAAGTCGCTTGATACGCTCAAAGAGCAACGATTAAAGAAGAAACGTAAGAGTGACGCCGCCAATGAAGTTAAAAAGCGGGCCAAGGTCCTCGGCTCCGCCAAAAAATAAACTATTAGGCCCAAACATAATCAAATAATAATTGGGCCTTGGCCCTCGGCTCCGCCAAAAAAATGAAATAAGTAAATTTGTATAACTTTATTTTTCTTGTATCCGTTAGGAATATTCAGCCAAAATCCAGTACATTGTAGAATAATTTCGCCATAATAATAAACAATTACATTTGTGATGGACAGAAAGACTGTCTTTAAGGCAGTCTTGGGCGTTGCTTTCGTATACAGTATGGTGTATATCTCTCGTTGGAAACAAAGACGCGACTTGCACACAGTCGAGGAGAAAGTGTTGTTGCTCCAGCAAGAAATTCAGCTACTGCAGTCAGAGCGACGAGCGCATGTCGAGACGCCGAACATTAATACTGCGTGTTGCTGCGATATATCAAACGCAGTTCGCATCAATAAGCAAGTGAAGGCATTACTTAAAAAATGTGGTGGAGTGGACACTCTTCAAGCTGGTGGATATGGACCGTTATTGAAGAAATGGCAACGTCTCAGGCACATTCGCAATAATCTTGTGCACAACCATAAAAAGACCACACTTAAAAGAAACAAACGAAACGAACAGATAGCTCTTGCAAAGTCTATGGTGACCGAGCTTCAAAGAATCTCTAAAGCTTTAGAGAATTGAGAATGACAAAAATAAAAACAGTCAAAGAATCTCTAAAGCTTATAATTTTTTTCTCAAAATATTCTGTTTTTTCTAGGATAGCTGGTTTCGACCATTGTCCACATTTATTTTTTATTACAGAATGCTTTTTGGGTTCCCCTTCACATGCGGCCCATCGCTTGCGGCGATTGCTCAGGGTTTGTTCTTTTCACTTTTTCCTTGTGACTGAATTTCTCAATTACAATTAAAGTTGCTGTTTCTTGATTTTCGCGAGTCATTGTGTAGAACGTTCTTCTGTAAAACCACATCGAATCGTCGCCATACTCTATTTCGCTATCATCAACTTGTTGGTCTTCTTGGACACTTAAGGAAAATTTATAACCACCTTTAACAATTGCTTGCTTGATTGGCAAAGAAATATTCATTGAAACATCAAATCCACCTTGTTTCCATTTGTTGCACTCTTGTTGGAACTGAACAACTGCTTTTTGAAACTTCAAGATACTCGAGCGTTTGGCATGCATGGCCAAGACAGCTTCTTTTTGATAGTCACGCGCAATGTGTTCGTTACCTGTACCATCTACGAATTTTACATGAGTGTCTACAACACTGTAGGGGGCATGCAAAAACGATGGTTCTTGTGCTTTGTGTTGTGTGTACTTGTGTTGTGTGTACATATTGTCTCAATAATAAATCATGGATTATATACATTTATACTATTGAATTTCACTTTTGGGCGAAAGAACATCTTCCCAAAATATTCTGTTTTTTCTTGCTATTTTGCAGTACGACTCTTAACAAATAAACAACCCAATTCCAAGCCAAACTTAATATTACAATATATATCAAAATTTCAAGTAAGTGGACAAAAGTGGCTCTAAATCACGATTGGACCTGTTTTTTGCAATCTACTCCCCATTAGGAACTTTTATAGATAATGTTCAAGAATTAACTTTTTTTATTTTTTTTTTCTCGCAGGCTCTACAATGAATTATGAAATTAATAAAAAATCAAATGTCAAAAACATGATTAATGGTTTTGTTTCTTCAAGAAATGCATCTTCAGCACTCGTGATTGACGCAGAGACTCTTTTAACTTCAACCGCGCTATACGAGAGTGGTATGAAAAAACAAAATATTACGGTTCTTAATAACAACCCAAGTATTGTCGCTTATGCAAGAAGTATTGGATTCAATGCCGTTTGTGGTATTACTACCCACGTACTTTCCAAAATTGGGGGAAAATTCGACATAATCTACTGGGATTATTGTGGGTTTCCACAGGCTCGTTCCGACGGGTTTAATCCAGCAGTTGACTTGGTTTGGGGAGCGGAACATTTGACGAAAAAAGGTATTATGCTTGCAACGTTCTGTAGAAGAGCCACCGATTGTGTAGAAAATGCAGAAAACATGATCCCTCATGCCGTTTTGCACGCCAAAACTTACGTATACCACGAAACATGTGCAATGATGTTGATGATTATGGTAAGAAAAAACCCACGCCAAACCAGGGACAAATTCAACGAATTAACAGTTGCCACTCGTTTGGCAAACAAGAAAAAAATTGAAAAGGAAACACCAATCGCTCCTACCGCCTCGGCATTCGAAACGGGTGACATTGTCTTCTCTGAATGGGAAGAAGGATGGCTTGCTGGTGAAATTATCGAAAAAAAAGGATCCAAGTATGATATTTATTTCGAAGAAAGTAATGAAATATCATTGCTAAGAGGCGATTTATTATACAAGCCAGTGAAAGTCTCAAAAAAACGGAAATTGGACGAAGGCGACATTGTCTTTTCACAATGGGACAACAAATGGTTAGCGGGTGAGGTTATTGAAAACAACGGTTCGAAATTGGATATTTTTTTTGAAGACAGCAACTCAATTGCATTGATGAAACGTACACAGCTTTACATACCATCACCCAAAAAACTCCGTACAAAATAAATGATAACCTGTAATATAATAATCAATAAATACATTTTGTATAACTTTAGAAAATGTTATTCAACATTGACATTAAATCACTTTCTTCTTCTTTGGCTTCAACAAAGCTTTTTTTGCCTTCCAGCGTTCTGTCTTGGCGACTATCTGTTACGGAATCGAGCAATAACAGTTTTTTGCAAATATTGGGAAAAATATAATTATCCAGCGTATCCGTTCCAAGCAGATAATTTATTTCACACTTATTTTCCTGACCAATACGATGGATCCGATCTTCAGCCTGGCAAAGCATACCCGGTACAAAAGTTATCTCGCCGAAAACGCATTCTGATACACGTGTCAATGTTATTCCCGCTCCAGCAGCACCAATTGAAAGTATGGCAATGCGGATATTCGTGTCTGTTTGAAATGTTTCGACATACTCAGTGCGTTTATGTGACGGTGTAGAGCCGTCAATTCTGATATATCCGAGGTTTAAATTTTTCACCGCTTCTTCAACTGCATTCAACACGTTCATGTGGTATGCAAAAAAGATAAAACTACGCCCTTTTGCCAGGGCATCAACCACCCAATTGACCACGGCTTTGATTTTTGCTTCTGCAGTTAACAAATACAAAAGAGATATGACCGTTTTGCGCTCGAAAATCATTTCTCTTTGCTCTTCGCTGCCCGTAGGCATCTTATAAATCCGTTCATTTAATTTTTTCCATCTTTTGAATTCTTTTTCAACTGCACCCAATTCAGAATTTTTAATTTCCAACCAAATTGAATTTCGAATTTTGGCGGGAAGCTGAGACAATACATCTCGTTTTAGACGTCTTACCATGAAGCCCTTGCGCAATAACCAGGCCAGCTCCTTTTCGTTAGAGCTGCCGCGATCATCGTATCCAAACGATGTTTGTTTCCCATTGCAATATCTGGCAGCAAATGAGGTGTAATTTTTAATGTAAGCTGGTCTCAGCATCAGTAATTGACTGAATAGCTCGATGGGTCGGTTTAAAGCGGGCGTTCCTGTAATCAGTAAGGCAGCTTTCGCCGATTTGACGAGTGGCGTCAAAGCTTTTGTACGCAAAGCCTTTCTTGATTTAACATAATGTGATTCGTCACAAACAACGACATTGAACACGCAAGGTTTGATTGCTAAAGCCTTCAACATCGAATAGGAAACAATGCAGATCTTTTCAGTCAGAACATCCTTGCCTTTCTTAGCAATCTGCGAATCGAGGTCAAGCCATTCCTTCACGCTGTGTTGCCAATGATAACGCAAATAGGATGGGCAAACTACCAAAACGCGAATGCTATCGGCATTTGTATTGATGTGATAGCTAATAAAAGCTAAAGCTTGGAATGTTTTACCCAAACCCATGTCATCCCCAAGCAAACAACGCGAACCATATTGATCGATAATTTGTTCAACACCTTCTTGTTGATAAAGAAATAAGGTATTCCACAATTTGGGAGCAATCTTCAAATGATCAAATATATTTGGATGATTTTTTTTACGAACCCGTTGAACATAAGACGGAATCTCGCTCAATGTATATTTCTGATTATTGTTAATTAGTGAAGTTAATGTCAAAACATCCGTGTTCATAATATTAAAGTTTTTGAGTTTGGCATTCGAATGAATTGCTTTTTTAATTACACGAAGATCGTCATTTTTCACTTTAGATGTTTTCACCTGAATTTCGTTATCAGAAGCAACGGATAGCTGAAAATTTGCTTTTGGTTTATTTTTTCGGCCGAATCTGGACATTTCAGTTTTTGTTATTTGTGGACTGTAGACCATTATATGCAAAAAAAATGAGAATTCGTTACGGATATAGGAAATGGTATTAGTGTAATTTTAGCCAACCTGTGAGTGAGCGAGCGAATTTCTTCAACTATTTTGTCCAAAATAAAAATGTTCAAATTCCTATAATTTTCTAACATTCGAGTCAGATCTTACCCGATTAATCGGGTAAGATTTTGTTAGAATGTTAGAAAATTATAGGAATTGGCTGAAAAAAAATCTCGAATTAACCACTGTCAATATTTTTTTTTTATTTTTGCGTTTTGAGTATATAATGAATCAAACCAGATGTATCAACCCATGTATTCGTCTTCATACCAATCTATTTTCAGAGTGCATTCTCTACACGAAGCTCTAACTACGGATTTAGAGAAAATTTCGGAAGTCGACCTTTTTCTATTCTTGTTGGATACGTACGACGTGCTTTTAGACGATAGTTCACTCGTCGCTGACAGCGACGATAGTTATACGGAATTAATAACAAAACTGGAGAAATTCTGTTTTCTAAATTTCGAGAAATTACTATCAAGTATCCCTGGTCAAATGCGAGGTTTCCCATTGGGCACGTTCGTGTATATTGTCATCTCTCTTACCAGGTCATTGACCAAAACGAGCACAGTCATATCTGGCCCTACACGAACCTGGATGCGCGAGAATTGTGTAAGAAGCCATTCTTCGTACGATATAAGTGATTTTACAGTTTCTGATTTATTGGACGCACTCGATATCTTGGAATTAAATTGGAATAGATTCGATGTCTTGACCTCTGAATTATTGAATTATATAAACCTGCTTGAAGCAAGGGCCAGCTATTTTATAAGTAATTTCCAATCCGGGAATGAATTAAACATAGCAAAACACAGGAGACGATACGACGACGAAGGTAGATACCAAATTTCCTCGGCTCATATATTCGAACTGTATGTACGTTTTATATCGATGAAACGATCGTTTGCGCAATATACCATGTTCAACACAGTGCCTGCACCACAACAATTGCCCCAAAATCGATGGGACGTCTTCATAGACCAAGAAAACCGACATCTATCGATTCGTAAATTCCGAGACGTCGTTTCGGACAGCGTATGGGACAATTTGGTAAGGATATCAGACATGTACAGGGCAAGTTATGCCGTCAGAGGTTCCAAAGTCAGTGCATATCAAGCAATAGCAGTAAACAGGCCTCTCAATGTACTCGATAAGTTGTCATCGTTTATTTCGTATGGCAACCCTGACGAATTGCACGCAAACTTACATGTAGTAGAAGCCTTGAATCTGAATCTCATTCACGCTTATTTTATGAGCACTTTTTCAATCTCATTTCTAAATTATTTCTTTTGCTCGGAAGAAAAAAGTTGGAATCACAGAGATCATTTGAAATCAGCGACAGTGCCACTCATTTTAGAACGGCGTAAACGATATGACGTTTTATATCGAGGTGTGGTTCATTTAACATCAAAAGGGAGCATTTCAGACGCGTTTATCTATTGGTTACTATTGGTTCGTCGAGATTTTAAAGGTATTCTGTACGGAAGTATGGATTTCAACAAACTCTGTAGTTTCGTGTTAGATAATACCGAGCTTATTGAAGAACAAGATGTAGAGGAGAGAGCTCATAAAAGACAGAAAATAAATGAATATAAATTTGAATAATTCTGTATGATTTAAGTGTTATATTGTCAAGCCGTCGGCGGCCATCCTAGTCCAAAAATCCTATAACTGTTACGAAATTTTGGATATTTTATGGTACTAAATACAATAACAAAAAAAATATTCAAATATGTTAATACAAATGAAATCCAAAAAAATGAAAACACAACGTTCCGAAAAAATGTCGAAAAAATACCAAAAGAAAACGCATTTGGAACACATTCTTCTAAGATCAGAGACATACATTGGCAGTGTCAACGCGATTACTGAAGAGAAGTGGGTTATAAATGGCAATAATAAGATGGAAAATCGGGAAATTACTTACGTGCCAGGTCTTTTGAAGATATTTGACGAGATCCTTGTCAATGCGTCTGACAATAAACAGCGCGACCCTTCAATGAAATCAATCAAAGTCTCTATTAGCAATGACACTATCACTGTTGAAAACGATGGGATGGGAATCCCTGTTGTGTTGCACGAAACAGAGCACATCTACATCCCACAAATGATCATGGGTTCGTTATTATCTGGTGATAATTATGATGATGACGATGAAAGAGTTGTTGGCGGCCGCAATGGATACGGTGCAAAGCTTGCCAACATTTTCAGCACGACTTTTCAAATCGAAACAGTCGACTCCAAATCTGGCAAATTCTATTCGCAAACGTGGGAAAAGAATATGAAAACTGTACACCCACCGAAAATCAAAGCTTCTGGCAAAAAGAAAGATTATACTCGTGTTATATTCACTCCTGATTTTGCTAAATTCGGCTTGATTTCAATTACTGATGATATTATGGCTTTGTTCAAGAAACGTACCTTCGATATGGCTGGAACGTCTCCAAGCGATGTCAACGTCTACTTTAACGGCGATAAAATACCAGTCAAAACCTTCAAACAATATTGTCAGCAGTATATTCCAGAAGATGTCAAGTTGGTCCATGAAAAAATCAATGATCGCTGGGAAGTATGTATCGCTGTCTCGAATGACCAACAAGGTCGATCTGTCTCCTTTTGCAATGGTATCTCCACCTCTAAAGGCGGGACTCACGTCAATTATTTGCTCGATGACGTTAGTAAAATTGTGGCGTCTCATCGAAGTCTGGCAGAGTTGAATGTCCGGCCTTCACAAATTAAATCATCTGTATTCGTTTTTGTGAATGCCATGATCGTTAATCCATCTTTTGATAGTCAAACAAAAGAAACATTGACTACTCGTTCCAATAGCTTTGGACCACCACAATTCAAACCCAAATTATCAGCCAAAACAGCACAGGCTATTCTGAAACGTTCTGGAATTGTAGATGAAGTGTTATTTTACGCAAAAGCGAAGTCCCAACGATTACTGCAAAGAAAAACTGCTTCTCGAAAAACTTCCAAAATCACCGGTATTCCTAAACTGGACGATGCCAAGAGAGCAGGCACTTCACGTTCAGCCGAGTGCACCTTGATTCTGACCGAGGGTGATTCTGCCAAGTCATTGGCAATCGCCGGGTTATCTGTGATTGGTCGTGATAATTTTGGTGTATTTCCATTGAAAGGTAAATTACGTAATGTTCGTGACGCCTCGAACGCCTCCATTCTTCAAAATGTGGAAGTTCAGAACATTATGAAGATAATGGGTTTGAACATTGGAAATTTATACGAAGATGTTTCGAGATTACGCTACGGTTCCATTATGATCATGACAGATCAAGATCATGACGGGAGCCATATCAAAGGTCTCATTATCAATTTTCTGCATCATTTCTGGCCTTCGTTGCTGGCATTACCTAATTTTTTGCAGGTGTTTATTACACCAATCGTGAAATGTACCAAAGGGAACCAGGTTATGAAATTTTATACGACGCCAGAGTACGACACTTTTGTTAACTCTGTCAATATTAAACAATGGAAAGTGAAATATTATAAAGGTTTGGGTACTTCCAATGCAAAAGAGGCCAAGGAATATTTCTCTAATTTGGAAAGAAATCGCTTGCACTTTGAAGAGATCGATGCTGACGGCGGTCAGTTGATTGATCTTTGTTTCAGCAAAGCAAGAGTCGAAGACAGAAAGAATTGGATCATGAGTTATTCAACTGGTACATTTATTGATTTTACCCATAAAAGAATGACCTACGACGATTTTATCAATAAAGAATTGGTGATCATGGCAGTTGCGAGTAACCTGCGAGGTATTCCTAATGTTATCGATGGCTTGAAACCGAGTCAGCGTAAAATTCTGTTCTCTTGTCTGAAAAGAAATCTAAAAGACGAGATCAAAGTTGCGCAACTTAGTGGTTATGTTTCGGAGCACGCCGCCTATCACCATGGCGAAATGTCTCTTAATGGCTGCATTATTAATATGGCCCAAGATTTTGTTGGTAGCAATAACATCAATCTTCTTAAACCGAATGGACAATTTGGTTCACGGTTACTTGGTGGCAAAGATGCGGCATCTCCACGTTACGTTTTTACCAAATTGTCAGAATTGACCAGTTTGATATACCACCCTGACGATGCAACGCTTTACACGCCATTAGAAGACGATGGGATGGTAATTGAACCGTATCATTATACACCAATCATTCCCATGGTATTAGTAAACGGTGCTGTAGGTATCGGGACTGGTTGGAGCACGAGTATACCGAGCCATAATCCTCTTGACATTATTAAAAATATTGAACATATGTTAGATGGAATCGGTGTCAATTCATTGGTTCCATGGTATCGTGGTTTTACTGGTACGGTTGAGTCGGTGGGAAGTGACTTTCTTATGCATGGGGCATTTAACTGGAAATCAAACACGTGTTTGCACATTACTGAATTACCTGTAGGCGTATGGACAAGCGGCTATAAAGAGTTCTTGGAAAAGGCCAGCGCAGGAGAAGCGAAAGGCTTCAAAAAGGGTATGGTTACAAGAATTATCAGTAATTACACTGATACTTTGGTCGATTTCAACGTACATTGCTCACAGGATTTCGCCACCATTTTGCGAGCGGATCCATCGAAAATTTTGAAACTCTTTAAACTTGATAAGAAAATCCAAATGTCAAATATGCATGCATTTACATCGGAAGGAAAAATCAAAAAATATACAAATGCTTCTGAAATCATTGACGATTTTTTTCCAGTGCGTATGCGGTTATATCAGAAAAGAAAAGCAGCAATGCTGCTTGGATATCAGCAAGAATTAACAAAAGCCAATCAAACTGTTAAATTTCTCAAATTAGTACTGGATAATACATTTATTTTCAAAGGAAAAAACAAAACCCAATTAAAGGCCCAATTGGAATCTTTCCAATTGGATAATGCCGAATTTTTATTGCAACTTCCAATATTCAATTTAACCGATGAAAAAATGGCAGCGCTGTTGGCTAAAAAGTCAGATTTAGAAGCATCTATTCATAACTTGCGAAAATGCAGCGTTCAGAGTCTATGGAAAAATGATTTGAAAAATTTGCGAGAAGCACTGCAAACGCAACCTAAAGAGGTTACACGTAAAAAATCTTCAAAAAGAAAACAATAAAATAAATAAATAAAACAATACTTTTTTCCTATATCCGTAACGAATATTCTGATTTTTGTTACTAATTGTATATTTATTAACATATACAAATGGAAACGCAAAGTTTCCTGAAAACGGACACGGCACTTCTTACGAAAAGGTTACCGTTTGAAACAAACGGTTTGGGTTCGTTTGAACCCTATTCGATGTGGACGGCACCGACTATGGTAGTTACGGGTGTCCTTCGTCAGGGCTCGATGCATTCGCCAGGATTGACACTGACAGCATTTAATGATGCTGTTATTCCAGCCAATTCGAATCTTGTATTCCCAACGGAGGTTACTATCAGTGTTCCATTTGGTCATTTCGGTAAAATCGAAGCCGTTGATTCCCTTCTACAAAAACACATTGTACCTTTCTCGCAGATTTTAGAAAGTGATTATGATGAAAAAATTAAAGTTTGTCTACGAAACTACTCGGATGTGGAATTTGTCGTCAAAAAAAATGATGCTATTTCACAAATCATTTTTCAGAGATACGTTACACCCAGAATTTTACATACACTAAAATAAAACATACCTGTTCTTTTTTTTGAGAAACTTGACTATAAATAAAGAGCATCAATATACAAAATAATTATGTCGCTTTTGAGAAAATCAGAAACAAAACAGATGGAGATGGACAAAGTTTCCACGCCTCCCAAAGTTTCCACGCCTCCCAAATATTTGCAATCAAATCACAGCAGTAAGGGAGTGCGTTCAACCTCCTATATTCATCGGACTTTTGTGGACGCAGAACCCAAAAAAGGGGTTCTGCTGACAGAAGAGCAAAAAGCTAAGAGAAAGGCATCAAGGGAAAAGAACAAAAAGGAAAAGGAAGAAAAACAAAAGAAAGAGAAAGAAGATCGTGCTGCCAAAATAGAACAGGGGAAGAAATCACGCAACAATCGTGCCAAATCTCGATCTGCCAAACGAGAGAAAATAAAAGATGAGAATGATCTTGGACCTCTCGATCAAATTATCACGATGGATGGCGATACAATACCAGAAGACAACTCGGGAGCTTGGACAGAGAAAAAAAAGGATATGTTGATTCAATCTCTCCTCGATATTTCCCCGGATAAACAGTTGGCATGGAATGAGTTTCAGACAAAAACGCAGGGAATGTTCAAACAAAACCAAAACATTACGCCAAGTCAGGTCTACAGAGAATACAAGGAAGAATACCATGATCAGTCCAAGTCTTCGGGCGAAACCAAGGAAACACCGACAGTACCGACAACGCCAACGCAAAATGCCTTGCCATTTATTATCGATTATATTATTGCAGATAGAACAGGAAAAGATGGCATCAAAGAATATGACGTCAAATGGAAGGATTTTTCAATGAAGGAAAATTCGTGGGAACCTGAGGATGCGCTGATTGAGGACGGTCATAGCGAAAACATTAATCTTTATTATTTGAAAAGGTATCTTAATGAATTTTACCGTCTCGCGGTCACAAAACAAGGTAATGCCAGTGCTCAATTGAAAAATATAGCAAGTAATATGCGTCCAGGCAATGTAAAAAAATTGTTGCAAAAAATTATAAAAATTATTAAGGAGATCAAAAATCTTGGGGAAGTCGAAGCAAGGGGCATGGCCATATCTAAAAAAGTAGATAAAAACACTGACGGTGTTCTAAGTCATAGTGAAATCCAAAATTATATGAAAAAAGATAAAGAAATAAAAGAATTAATGGATGTTGGAAAGGGTATAAATGAGAACCTGACAGAAAATATAAACTGGAAAAAATTATGGTTGGAATTAGGTGAAAATAAAAATAAAAAAATTACCGTAGCTGCATTCGCAATGAAATATTTGACGGAGACGATTGAAGAAGCTTTCCGTAAAGAGGTCGACCTTAATGATATTGAAATAGCAGAGACGTTTAGAATGGCCGTTGGATGGTTT
>Ga0257120_1001468_pt1 | contig 15451 bp, 11 predicted proteins | sample SI106_10metaG_FD_190153 | JGI IMG/M metagenome (GOLD analysis project Ga0257120, IMG submission 190153) | Marine microbial communities from Saanich Inlet, British Columbia, Canada - SI106_10 | ecosystem: Environmental > Aquatic > Marine > Inlet | place: Canada: British Columbia | collected... | reverse complement strand
TCATGAAGCAGGTGACTATGATTTGTATGGAACACCTGTTAAGCCGAATTTATAAAATAGTTCACAAAACGAGACAAAAGTTAAAAAGCAGGATTCGATGTATTAATATCGAATCCTGCTTTTTTTTATATTTAGAAAATTTCCAAAGTTTAAATGGCACTTATAATATCATATTTTGTGATGATATGATGTGCGCCATTTTCTAAGTCGACCAAAACAGCCTGATTGTCTTTGTTGATCAATTTCGAGACTTCTTCCAATTTGGTATTTAATTTTACAATTGGATATTTTTTTCCCATTACTTCTTTGATTGGACGATCTCCAATATTTTTATCAGCCATAAAATGGTGTAAGAGTAAAGATTCGTCTATTGATCCCACAAATCCATGAACATCCGTTACAGGAATTTGAGATATTTTAAAATCACGCATTCGTTCTATAGCATGCGATACTAGCTCTTCTGTTTGGACTACCACCATTGGGTTTGCTGAATGATTTTTAACCAGATCAGCAGCTGTTTTTACTTCCTCTTCCAAAAAACCTCTTTCCCGCATCCAACTGTCATTATACATTTTACCAACATATCTGCTTCCGTGATCGTGAAATAACACTACTACGACATCGTCTTTTGTAAAATGTTCTTTTAATTGTAAAACTCCTTTAATTGCAGCACCTGCAGAGTTTCCTAAGAACATTCCTTCCAACTTCGATAATTTTTGAGTGTATATAGCCGCATCTTTATCGGTTACTTTTGTAAAACCGTCAATGACACCAAAATTCACATTTTTAGGCAAAATATCTTCACCAATTCCTTCAGTAATATATGGGTATATTTCATTTTCATCAAAGATTCCAGTTTCATGGTATTTTTTAAATATAGAACCATAGGTATCGACTCCCCAAATTTTAATATTCGGATTTTTCATTTTCAAGTAGCTACCAACACCAGAGATGGTTCCTCCCGTACCTACACCTACTACAAAATGGGTTACTTTTCCGTTGGTTTGTTCCCAGATTTCTGGCCCCGTACTTAAAAAGTGCGCCTTGCAATTGCTCGGGTTATCGTACTGGTTGACATACCAAGAATTAGGAGTTTCTTCTCCCAATCGTTTCGAAACTGAATAATAAGACCTTGGGTCTTTGGGATCAACATTTGTTGGGCATACCACTACTTCTGCACCGACCGCTCTTAAAATATCTATCTTTTCTTTGGATTGTTTGTCTGCCATTACAAAAATACATTTGTATCCTTTTACTATGGCAGCCAGTGCTAAGCCCATTCCGGTATTTCCAGAAGTCCCTTCAATAATGGTTCCTCCCGGTTGTAAACGTCCGTCTGCTTCTGCATCCGTAATCATTTGCAAAGCCATTCTATCTTTTACAGAATTTCCTGGGTTAAATGTTTCGTATTTTGAAAGTACCAAACATGGCAATTCTTTGGTAAGTACATTCAGTTTAACCAAAGGAGTGTTCCCAATTGTTTCTAATATATTTTCAGCGTAGTTCATGTCGTTATTTTACAAGTACAAAGGTAATTTCTTTTTGAGCGTTCTACAAGTATCACGCTCTTCATTCTATTTTTTTATAAGGTCTCCAATTCAATTTAAGCAAATTTGATTGACTTCGCAGGATTGATTTTTGTGATGATAAACGAGGGGATGATCAACATCAAAAAGCACATTACTAGGGTGCCAATATTGAGGAGTAGTATCGTTGAAATGCTGATGTGTATTGGAACTTCACTTACATAATAGGTTTCTGGATTTAAGCTGATGATTCCTGAGTATTTTTGAAACATTAAAAGTGCCAAACCGATACTATTTCCCCAGAGTAGTCCTTTTAGAACCAAATACGATGCGTTGTATAAAAACACTTTTCGGATGGCCCAATTATTGCTCCCTAGGGCTTTTAAGATTCCAATCATTTGCACCCGTTCTAGTATTAAAACCAATAATGCGGTAATCATATTGATGCTGGCAACTAAAATCATAATAGCAATGATAAACCATACATTGTTGTCAAATAACTTGATCCATTCAAAGACCGTGGGGTAGCTTTCTACAATTGTTTTGCTATTCAGTTTTGCTCCAATTTGGCGGTATATTTGATCTCCTTTTTGGTCAAGTTCATCAAAGTTGTCTAGCAACACTTCAAAGCCCCCTATTTGATTTTTATTCCATTTATTCAATCGTTGAACTTCACGAATATCACCAATCATGATGCTTTTGTCAAATTGTGCAAAGCCTGTATTGTAGATTCCTACCAGGGTGTACTTTCTATTGGCGGGTAATGTATTTGCTGTGTTTTTGATATAGGTTGATAAAATGGTGTCGTTGAGTTTTAATTGCAATCGATCTACAATGGTTTTGGAGAGTAAAACCTCTTTGGTTCTCGATAAATTCAGGTTTGGTACCCGACCTGCAAGCAGATATTCGTCAAAAAAAGACCAATCGTAATCTGTAGAAACGCCCTTAAAAACAATGCCTTCAAAATCATTTTTAGTTCTTAATATTCCAGCTTTTGAGGCAAAAATTTGTATATTTTTTATGCCCGAAATCCCTTCAAATTTTGGGTAGAAATCTTGATTTTTATCAATAGAGACTACAGAAACCTCAGAATTATTGTTGTCGTAATTTACAATTTGTACATGTCCATTGAAACCTGCTATTTTCTCTCTGATTTTTAATTGTAATCCATTCGCGGTTGCGATCGCAACGAGCATAATAATCACTCCCAATGCAATTGCAGTGATTGCAATTTTTATTATTGGAGATGATATACTATTTTTATACTCTTTGCCAGCAATGATGCGTTTGGCGATAAATAACTCGTAATTCAAATTAATGATCAATTTTAAACCTTTCAAAAGTACATATTTATTCTTGTTTTTAGTCTTCATTTTTCAGCTGATTTCATGTGCACAAGAGCCAAAACTAAAGTTGTCACAGCAAATAAACAACGATGATATTGTAAAAACGGGTGCAGAACAAACCGAATTATATCTTCATTTGCTTAAAGGTAAGAAGGTTGCTGTTGTTGGAAATCAAACCTCGGTGATAGCGAAGAGAAGATTCGGGAGTGCTGCGAGTGACTTTGTGCATTTAGTAGACAGTCTTCTATCGTTAGACATTCAAATACAAAAGGTTTTTGCTCCAGAACATGGTTTTCGTGGAAAAGCAGACGCTGGAGAAGTTGTCAAAGATGGCGTTGATAGTAAAACGGGTTTGCCCATTGTCTCGTTGTATGGAAAACAAAAAAAACCCTCATCCAAACAATTGGAAGGGATTGATGTAGTTATTTTTGATATTCAAGATGTAGGTGCACGTTTTTACACCTATATTTCTACCTTGCATTATGTCATGGAAGCTTGTGCAGAACTGGGGATTTCTCTTCTTATTTTGGATAGGCCAAATCCGAACGGACATTATATTGATGGTCCTGTGCTAGAAATGGAATATACCAGTTTTGTAGGGATGCACAAAGTACCTGTGGTGTATGGATTGACCATTGGAGAATACGGACAGATGATCAATGGTGAAAAATGGCTCCTCAACGGAATTCAGTGTGATTTAAAAGTGATTCCTTTAGGAAATTACACCCACCAAACAGCATATCGATTGCCTGTAAAACCATCGCCAAATTTGCCCAATGCTGAAAGTATCAATTTGTATCCGAGTTTGTGTTTTTTTGAAGGAACCAATGTTTCTGCGGGTCGTGGAACAGAACTACAGTTCCAAATTTATGGGTCTCCGTTTTTAAACAAAAGTTTTTTTAGTTTTACACCTCAACCTAATGAAGGAGCGAAGGATCCGAAATTTAAAAATACAATTTGTTATGGAGAAGATTTAAGAGGGACGAAGCAGCTTTCTCAACTGGATCTTTCCTATTTGTTGAAAGCGTATCAGCAAGATTATTCTCAAGATTTTTTCAATTCTTTTTTCACCAAATTAGCGGGTACAACCAAGCTGCAACAGCAAATAGAACAAGGATTGAATGAACGTGAAATCAGAAAAACCTGGGAAAAGGATTTAGCTGTTTTTAAGGTGATAAGAAGTAAGTATTTGATTTATAAATAGTTTTTAATATCTCAATTGCTTCGATATGAAGATTGAAAACTATACGTGCTCAATACCGGTAGGTTTCCTATATCCTTGAAACGGTTGCTTTAGCAATTCTTTGAGAGAGGAGTTTTTAGTTTCATCAGGAAAGGTATCGACACCATAAATGATTTTATCACGATCTAACTCTAGGTAAGTGCCAAAAATACGATCCCAAATAGAAAAAATATTTCCATAGTTGGCATCGGTATAAGGTAGCATATGATGATGATGTACCTTGTGCATATCTGGAGAAACGATGCAATAGCTTAAAATTTTATTCACTCTAGGCGACATTTTGATATTCGCATGCGTAAACTGTGTTGAAATCAAAGAAATGGATTGATAGAGCATTACAATTCCAATAGGAGTTCCTACGATAAATACTCCCAACAGGGTAAATGTAAAACGAATGACACTCTCTATCGGATGATGTCTGTTTGCAGTTGTGGTGTCTACCTTATGGTCAGAATGATGCACTAAGTGTACCATCCATAAAGGTTTTACTTTGTGCTCAACAAAATGGGCTAAGTAAGCGCCAAAGAAATCTAAAAAAAGAACTCCTAAAACAACAAATAACCACAGCGGTATTTCTGGAAGCCAATGGATGATTCCGAATTGATTTGTTTGGACCCAATCGGCAGTTTGTAGTAATAAAAAAGCCAACGTAAAATTGATGAGAATCGTTGTACTTGTAAAAAATAAATTAGGACCTGCGTGTTTCCACTTCCTGTAATTAAATTTAAACAAAGGGATTCCGCTTTCTAAAAGCCAGAAAAAAGTAATTCCGCCTATTAAAATAAGACTTCTATGTATTGAAGGGATGGATTCGAAATACTGTAAGATGGTTTCCAAATGAGTTTTATTTTTTACTAAAATAGCAAAAAAAGATCAATTAGCAATTTTAAAAAATAACAAGCTCCCCAATCAAGAACAATCTTTAGTACATGTTTTTAGGGAAACTTTTAAATACCTACTATTGGAGTCTGTATTATCTACGAACTTTTTTGTTAGGCTCAAAGGGATAATGCTTTTTCAAGGCCTCTACAATATTGTACGTAGCTGGACAAATTGCCGTATTCGAAATGGTCAAGTCGGTGATTTGAATGAATTTCCTTCTGTTTGTATGAGGGTATTCTGAACAAGCTTTTGGGCGAACATCGTAAATAGAACAAGTGTTGTCACTCTCATCCAAAAAGGAACAAGGAGCCGTTTTTAAGACCATAAAATCGTCTGCATCTCTTTCTAAATATTTCGATTGAAAGTCGAAAACTTTCATTTTCAAATGCTTAGAAATGCGTTTTGTGTCTGTGTCAGAAAAAATTGGCGAAGTAGTTTTACAACAGTTCCCACATTGTAAACAGTCTGTTTTTGCAAACTCTTTGTCATGCAATTCTTGCATTACATAATCTAAATCCTTAGGAGTTCTCTTTCGTAAGTTGACAAAATATTTTTTGTTTTCTTTGGCCGTTTGTTCGGCTAATTTCGGGAGTTCTTCTAATCGTTTTTGCATGTAAAATAGGTTTTGAATCTCCGCTACACAACCTAAATATCAGATTGAGTAGTGGAAGTCCAATTATTCTGTAAAAATACAATTATTATCGACCAAAATTCATTCAAAAAAACAAATAAAAATGTTTAATTTTGCATTTCAATTTTCAGCATTTAATGAATATTCAACACACCATAGAAACCAAAGTTAAAGAAGGTTTTTTAGCACTTTATGCCATCGAAATTCCTTCTGTAGAGTTTCAAGCAACCCGAAAAGAATTTGAAGGAGATATTACCGTCGTTGTTTTTCCGATGCTGCGCTACAAAAAAGCGAACCCAATTCAGATTGGTGAAGATTTAGGGAAATACATTGTAGCTCATGTTCCAGAAATTACCACTTACAATGTGGTAAAAGGGTTTCTGAATTTGGTGATTGAAGATGCTTTTTATAGTACTTTCTTCAATTCGATTTATACCGATTCCACTTTTGGAGTTGTTGCTGCGAATGAGCAGGATGATGCCGTTTTGGTTGAATACTCTTCACCCAATACCAATAAGCCTTTGCATTTGGGTCATGTTCGAAATAACTTATTAGGGTTTTCGGTTGCAGAGATTCTTAAGGCATCAGGAAGAAAAGTATACAAAACTCAAATTATTAATGATCGTGGAATTCATATCTGTAAATCGATGTTGGCTTGGCAGAAATATGGAAACGGAGAAACTCCAACCTCAACAGGCATAAAAGGAGATAAATTGGTTGGAAATTATTATGTGAAATTCGATCAGGAATATAAGAAAGAAATAAGTGCTTTAGTTGCTGCAGGAAGTTCGGAGGAGGATGCTAAAAAACATGCACCTTTAATTGTTGAAGCACAAGAGATGTTGCTGAAATGGGAAGCTGGAGATTCGCAAGTAGTATCCCTGTGGAAAGAAATGAATTCATGGGTGTACAGTGGTTTTGATGTTACCTACAAAAATTTAGGGGTAGATTTCGATACCTTGTATTATGAAAGCAATACCTACTTGTTAGGAAAAGATAGTATCGAAGAAGGGTTGAAATCGGGTGTTTTCTATCAAAAAGAAGACGGTTCTGTCTGGTGCGATTTAAGCTCAGACGGTTTGGACGAAAAATTGGTTTTACGTTCCGACGGAACGGCGGTTTATATGACCCAAGATATTGGTACTGCCATACAACGATCAAAAGATTTACCTGATGTAGGTGGAATGGTGTACACAGTTGGAAATGAGCAAGATTACCACTTTAAAGTACTGTTCTTGATTTTAAAAAAATTAGGCTATTCTTGGTCTAAAAACTTATTTCATTTAAGTTACGGAATGGTCGATTTGCCAGAAGGAAAAATGAAGTCAAGAGAAGGTACCGTGGTAGATGCAGATGATTTGATGTCTGAAATGACTCAGACCGCTAAAGAAATTTCTGAAGAATTGGGGAAGCTGGAAGGCTACTCAGAGCAAGATAAAAACGAATTGTATAAGATTATTGGTTTGGGTGCGTTAAAATATTTTATTTTAAAAGTAGATCCTAAAAAGCGAATTTTATTCGACCCTAAATCATCGGTAGATTTCCAAGGAAATACAGGACCATTTATCCAGTACACCTATGCAAGAATACAGTCCATTATTCGAAAAGCGAATTTTGATTTTTCGATGCCTGTAGTGATCGAATTGCACGAAAAAGAAAAGGAACTGTTAAAGCAATTGGAGTTATTTCCTGAAACTATTCAGCAAGCAGCAGCCAATTATTCGCCAGCAATTATTGCAAATTACACCTATGATTTGGTCAAAGAATTCAATTCTTTTTATCAAAATGTATCTATTTTAGGCGAAGACAATCAAGAGAAAAAAATATTTAGAGTACAGTTGTCCGCAAAAGTTGCAGACACTATAAAACAAGCCTTTTTGTTATTGGGAATTCAAGTACCAGAAAGAATGTAGAAAGATTTAAACAGGTACAGCAATCAGTTGGCAATAAATACAAAAGTTAGTAAATTAGCACGCGTTAGGGATTGAAGTGGCATCCTTTTTTGAGGAAGGAAAAAAAGATAGAACGGAAAGCCCGTTTGAACGCCCAAAAATAAAACAAACACAATTATGAAATACGACATCATTATTATTGGAAGTGGTCCTGGAGGATACGTAACAGGAATCAGAGCTTCACAATTGGGCTTTAAAGTTGCCATTGTAGAAGTAGAATCTTTAGGAGGAATTTGCTTAAACTGGGGATGTATTCCTACAAAAGCGCTGTTAAAGTCTGCTCAGGTATATGATTATTTAAAACATGTTGATCAATATGGTTTAAAGGCTGAAGCTATCGACAAAGATTTTGAAGCGGTAATCAAGAGAAGTCGTGGTGTTGCAGAAGGAATGAGCAAAGGGGTTGCTTTCTTAATGAAGAAAAATAAAATCGATATTATCAACGGTTTTGGAAAAATAAAAACAGGAAAAAAAGTAGATGTAACTGCGACTGATGGAACGGTAACAGAATACAGTGCCGATTCAATAATTATTGCAACAGGTGCTCGCTCTCGTGAGTTGCCAAACTTACCACAAGACGGTGTCAAAGTAATTGGATATCGTAAGGCAATGACTTTGCCTAGTCAACCAAAATCGATGATTGTAGTAGGATCTGGAGCAATTGGAGTAGAGTTTGCGCATTTTTATAATGCAATGGGTACCGAGGTAACGATTGTAGAATATATGCCTACTATTGTACCTGTTGAAGACATCGATGTCTCAAAACACTTTGAGCGTTCTATTACAAAAGCGGGAATCAAAGTGATGACAAATGCCTCTGTTGAATCGGTAGATACTTCTGGTGAAGGGGTTGTTGCAACGGTAAAAACAAAGAAAGGCGAAGTTACACTCTCTGCAGATATCGTATTGTCTGCTGTTGGAATAAAATCGAACATTGAAAACATTGGATTGGAAGATGTGGGAATTATTGTTGACCGAGATAAAATCTTGGTAAATGATTTTTATCAAACCAATATTCCAGGATATTATGCGATTGGAGATGTAGTTCCAGGACAAGCATTGGCCCACGTTGCCTCTGCTGAAGGAATTACCTGTGTTGAAAAATTGGCAGGCTTGCATACCGAACCGATTGATTACGGAAACGTACCAGGCTGTACCTATGCAACTCCAGAAATTGCCTCTGTGGGAATGACGGAAGCAAAAGCCAAAGAAGCAGGCTATGAATTGAGAGTAGGGAAATTTCCATTTTCTGCCTCTGGAAAAGCAACTGCTGCTGGAACTACAGACGGATTTGTAAAAGTAATTTTTGATGCAAAATATGGTGAATGGCTAGGCTGTCACATGATTGGTGCAGGAGTTACCGATATGATTGCTGAAGCAGTGTTGGGGCGCAAGCTAGAAACCACAGGACATGAGGTTTTAAAAACCATTCACCCACATCCTACCATGAGTGAAGCGGTTATGGAAGCTGTTGCAGATGCTTATGATGAAGTGATTCATTTGTAGTCTTGAAGTATTTTATTAAGGCAACAATTTTATAAATAAAATTAATAAACCGAAGCTTATTGTTTCGGTTTTTTTTGGCATTATTTTTGATAAAATTATTTTAATATTAATTATTAAAATAATCTTATGAAAAAAGTATCAATCAAAAAAAATGTATTAGGTGTGTTCTTTTTAATGTCTTTAATGACGACTGTCACCGCACAAGAAAATGAACATCAAAGAGAAGTAGGTATTGCATTTAGTGATTTAAATAGTTTTGAACTTATTTATAAATCTGGGAATGCAGCTTCCTTGTGGCGTTATAATCTTTTGACGACAAATTTCTTTAAAGCAGAATCCAGTCCTTTGGAATCTAATAATAGTATAACAAATATTTCTTTAGGTGCCAGTATTGGAAAAGAGTATCGGGAATTAATTACTAAAAAATTAGAGTATCGTTTTGGGGTAGATGCTGGATTAGGCTTTCAATATTCAAAGTATAGGAGTGGTGTGAATTCGAATGAATCAATAAATAAAACGATCACCTATACTCCTAATATTAATGCAATTTTAGGAGTTAATTATCTTTTTAATGAGCATTTAGCTCTAGGAGTTGAAATTCTTCCTGGTGTGAGTTATGGATTTGGAGTTGCAGAGTCTACAAATAATGGAAATACTTAAAATGAAGATATCGAGTTTTGGGCATTTGGTTTTCAAAATAATGACGCAAGGCTATCTCTATCCTATCGATTTTAGTTGAAAAAAGTCAAAGAAAAAAATACCTACAAAATACCCTCAAAAGGCATCTTGCTCTTTGAGGGTGTTTATTTACAATAAATTTAAGTTAAAATTTCCAACAAACAATTCGGGTAACTTTATTTCCTTGGTGCATTGGGATTACTTTAAAGTCTGTTGCCCCCAATTTTGTAGAAGACTTTTTCATGCTGTCTACATTTTCTTTTTTAGATACCAAACTGGTAAACCAGGTGCTTTTGTTTTTAAATAAAGAGCTTTCGTACAAATAGTTGTGTAAAAAAGCTTTTTCGCCACCCACATACCACAATTCGTTGTTGTTTCCTGCAAAATTTCGGACACTACTATTTCCTAGATTTCTGTTTTTTCTTCTATTGGCACCTCTGGCTTCTTCTGCCGATTTATAAAAAGGAGGATTGCACATCACTGCAGAAAAGGAATCGTCCTCTTCTAAAATTCCTTTTAAAATTTGATTTTCATCAAATTGCTGACGCAATTTAATCTTGGCATCCAAATCATTGTCGTCAACAATATCTTGAGCAGTATCTAAAGAGTTCAAATCGATATCTACGGCAACAAATTCCCAATTGTATTCTGCTACGCCTAATAAAGGGTAGATGCAAGTGGCGCCTGTTCCAATATCCAATATTTTACAATTTTCTTCCGGAGCTAGTAAATCGGCCAAATGATGTATATAGTCCAAACGCCCGGGAATGGGTGGACATAAATTTTCATCAGGAAAGTTCCAAAGAGAAATCGATTCATAGGTAAAAAGTAGGGCTTTGTTCAGCTCTTTAACCGCGGTTGGATTTGCAAAATCGATGCTGATACTCCCGAATTTGTTCTCAAAAACAAAGGCTTTTAAGGCAGGATTTTGCGCAATTAAGTCCTCAAAATCATAGGAAGTATTGAATTTGTTTTTGGGGTGTAGTCCTTTGTCTTTCATAATTGATTGTATCATTTCTTGGAAGCGTGTAATTTTTATCTAAATATCACTGTTAGTAGTTTTTGGATCGTCTTTCTCCTAGCAAAGACGAGTAAATAGTCTTATAACTCTATCAGTGTAAATGTTAAATCTAAGGGTTGTAAGGCAGCTTTTAGCGCCTGTAAAAATTCAGGACCATAGGTTAAATAGTATTCAGAAAAATTTCGCTGACGCTCTTCCAAACTTTGGTTGGGCAACAATTGATTTTGCAGCTCGGTAATCCGATCTACCCAATCCTTTTGACGTCTTTTTTCTGCTTTTAGGAATCTTTTTTGAAGATTTTTGAGACCTTTTAATTGCTTTTTTTCTTGTGCATTTACAGCACCTATAAAAGAGCGGTCTGTTTTTTCTGCAATTTGTTTTAATTCATAAAATTGATTTTTTAAGAATTCAATTTTATTTTCAAAATTCACATCAATTTCAGTGTTCTCAATTACTTTTTTAGAGATCAATTCCTCTTGTTTTAAAAAGAGTTCTTGGTGAGAAATTTGTAGGGCATCTAATTTTTGTTGTTGTTTTGTTGAAATCACTTGTACCGAATTTCGTAATAAAAGAATCGGAAAAGGAATTTTAACATGTTCAAAATAGGCTTTGAGTTCTAGCCAATAGGCAATTTCTCCTCCACCTCCAACATAGCAAAGGTTCGGCAAAACAACTTCTTGATACAGGGGGCGCATGATAACATTTGGAGAAAATGCCAAAGGGTTTTGATCAACCTCTTTAAGAATTTCTTCTTTGGTAAAACGAAGCGATGTATTGTTCACTCTATACATTTCGTTTTCAAAAATAATGCGTTCACGACTTTCTTCATTCAAATAAAATAGGTTGATCTCTCTCGGATTCACTTGAATATTATAGGATTTCTCCAAGTCCAAAATAGTCTTAGAAACAGCATTGAAGGAGGTTTGGTGTTGGAGTTCATCTTTTACGATTGGAGCAAACAATTGCTTCAACATTAGATCGTCTCCATCAACAACGATGAGCCCGTACTCTTTAAAGAGTTCATTGGAAATATGTCGAGTGGCATCGGCCAAGTTTTGGTGCGCTAAATATCCTTCTGAAAATAGTTTTTTTAGTTTAAGGGCATTTTTTGAATTTTCTAAATGATTTGAAAACTCTTGAAAAACTTCTGACAAACCTGTTGTTGTAAAACGTCCAACAGCACCACCATCTTTACGGTTCCATTTTACTTTTTTACCTTGAAAATGAAAGTAATTAATTTCTTCAAAATCGTGGTCTTCAGTTGCCATCCAATAGACAGGAACAATGTTTTTGTCGGGAAATTCATGCGACAATTGTTCTGCTAAATTGATTGTTGAAAATATTTTATAAAGGAAATACAAAGGGCCTGAAAACAAGTTGAGTTGATGTCCTGTAGTTACCGTAAAGGTATTGGCTTGTTTGATGATCTCTATGTGTTCTTTTGTTTTTTCTGAAATGTCAAAACCTTGGTATTGTTTCTTTAAACATTCTGATAAAAGGATTCTTGAGGTTGGACTAAAAGAAGTTTCTTTTTCTTTCAACTGCTTTCGAAATCCTTCCAAGTTAGGGGAATGATGATAAAAAGGCTGTATACTTTCTTTCTGTGCTAGATAATCTAGCATGGTTTTAGAGAAAAAACCTGTTTTCTCAAAAGGAAGTTGTGCAATTTTCATAGGGACGTTTTGAGAATATTTTTTAGACAACAATGCGGTGCAATTAGGTAATTCATAGTGTCTTTTAATTTTTGTTAAAAATACAAATTTTTGATGGTTAGACGAATGAATTTTCATTCTAAGGTATAAATAAGTAGGAATTCATATTGAAGTTAAAAATTTAAAAAAATATATTCCTTACTTTTGAAAAACAAATACCTCCTTACATGAAATTGCAATTTGTATTGTTTCTAACGTTGTTCTCTTTTGGAACTGTTTTCTCGCAAAATATCGCTTCTCCTTCCGATTTTTTAGGCTATGATCTGGGTACTCGTTTTACGAGGCATCACAACGTTGTTGATTATTTTAAGTACGTGAGTACTACACTCTCTAACGTACAATTGGAACAGTATGGAGAGACGAATGAGCATCGTCCATTGTATTTAAGTTATATTTCTTCTGAAGAAAATATTAGAAATTTAGAAACGATTCGAAACAACAACCTTTCTCAAACAGGAATTGTTAATGGAAGTGCTACAAGTTCTATTGCGATTATTTGGCTGAGTTATAATGTACACGGTAATGAAGCCTCTAGTACAGAAGCTGCAATGCAAACTTTATATGAGTTGGTTACGGATCAAAAAGAGTGGTTAAAAAACACCATTGTTATTATGGATCCTTGTCTCAATCCAGACGGACGAGATCGTTATGTCAACTGGTTTCAACAAGTAAAAAGTACTCCGTATGCGACAGATCAAAATGCAAAAGAACATACAGAACCTTGGCCTTCTGGAAGGTCCAATCATTATTTATTCGATTTAAATAGAGATTGGGCTTGGGCAACACAAGTTGAATCCGAACAAAGAATTGCAATTTATAATCGATGGATGCCGCACATTCATGTTGATTTTCATGAGCAAGGGATTAATAATCCGTATTATTTTGCTCCTGCGGCAGCTCCTTTTCATGAAGTGATCTCCGATTGGCAAAGAGATTTTCAAATTCAAATAGGAAAAAATCATGCTAAATATTTCGACAAAGAAGGCTGGTTGTATTTTACAAGAGAGAGTTTTGATTTGTTATATCCTAGTTATGGAGATACTTATCCTACCTATATGGGAGCTATTGGAATGACTTATGAGCAAGCAGGTCATGGGCGTGCAGGATTAGGAATTCAGACCGATGAAGGAGAGGTATTGACCTTACAGGACAGAATTTTACATCACACTACTACTGGTTTGTCTACGGTTGAAATTTCTTCAAAAAATGCAGAAAAGTTGAATGTTGAGTTTAAAAAATTCTTTGACAATTCTAAGTTGACTTATAAAAGTTATGTTGTAAAAAATGAAAACAACGATAAGATGCGCCGCTTTAAAAAGTTATTGGATTTGCATGAGATACGGTACGAATCGGCCAATAATTCAACGGTAAAAGGATACCGATACAATAGTCAGAATGAAGGAAAATTACAAGTCAATACCTCTGATGTAGTAATTCATACTTCTCAGCCCAAAGGTAAAATGGTAAAGGTTTTGTTAGAGCCGAAAGCCAAATTAACCGATTCGTTGACTTATGATATTACCGCCTGGTCTTTGCCGTATGCACATGGTTTTGAAGCGATTGCCTCTCACTCAAAAGTAAGTTCATCTGTAATTGCTACAAGTTATTTTAATGAGAATACCCCCAATACAAAGGCCTATGCATACATTTCTAAATGGAACAGTATGGACGATGCTGTTTTTTTAAGTGCATTGCTTAAAAATGGATTTGTACCTCGATTTAGTGAAAAAGCCTTCACTATTGAAGGGAAGTCTTTTGATCGGGGAGCTCTTATTATATTGAGAAATGACAATCGCAAGGAAGATTTTGATCAAAAATTGGTAGCACTTGCCAATAAATGTCAACGAAGTTTGACAACGGTAACTACAGGTTTTTCAGATTCAGGAACCGATTTTGGTTCCTATTCGGTAAAACCTATTCGCAAACAAAAAATTGCGGTACTCTCTGGAAAAGCAACATCATCATTGAGTTTTGGAGAAGTCTGGCACTTTTTTGAAACACAATTACAGTATCCAATTACGAATATTAATTCTGAAAACTTCAATGATGTCGACCTTCATCAATACGGTGTCCTTGTTGTACCAAGTGGTTTTTATGGTTCAGTTTTTAATGAGGAAACGCTCGATGATTTAAAAAAATGGGTCCGTTCTGGAGGAACATTAATTGCCTTAGGAAATGCTTTACAGAGTTTTGAAAGCCAAGAGGATTTTTCTTTAAAATTAAAAAAAGAAGATGATCAAGAGAAAGACGATAATTTGATTCCTTATGCCGAAAGAGAGCGAAAAAGTATTGCGGATCTCATTACAGGAAGTATTTTTAAAGCCATCATAGACAACACGCATCCTCTGGGATTTGGCTATCAAAACTCCTATTTTTCTTTGAAGCTGAGCGGAACCTCTTATGATTATTTGGATGAAGGTGTAAATGTTGGATACTTTGATGAAAACACAAAAAATGTTTCAGGATATGCGGGTAGTAAAGCGGTTCAAAATGTCCCGAAGTCCTTGTTTCTGGGTGAGGAATCAATGGGAAAAGGAAGCATTGTGTATATGGTGGACAATCCCTTGTTTCGATCTTTTTGGGAAAATGGAAAGTTGTTTATGGCAAATGCAGTGTTCTTCTTGAATTCAAACACTTTAGAGTAAAAAAATGATGGATAAAAAAAACCATCTCAATAAGAGATGGTTTTTTTATCAACTAACTAATTCAAATAACTTACGAACTTAAAAACGTTTATTATTAATTTACAAATCACTATTACCAATTATTGTGCCAAAGTGTATTTTTTGATAATTATTATATAAAAAAACGATACTCATTTGAGTATAGTTTTCAATTTTTGCATGGGGTAACATTGAGTATCCGTAAGTAAACTATATCGCGTGTTTATGTGCTTTGTAGGATGAGCGGACTAAAGGTCCACTTTCTACATACATAAAGCCCATTTCTAAGCC
>Ga0257120_1001466_pt1 | contig 15469 bp, 14 predicted proteins | sample SI106_10metaG_FD_190153 | JGI IMG/M metagenome (GOLD analysis project Ga0257120, IMG submission 190153) | Marine microbial communities from Saanich Inlet, British Columbia, Canada - SI106_10 | ecosystem: Environmental > Aquatic > Marine > Inlet | place: Canada: British Columbia | collected... | reverse complement strand
AAGTGTGCCAATTATTATTTCCATACTGTCTATTATGTATTTTGTTTTTAAAATCGAGGAGCCCTTCTGAAATAAGAAAAACGATTCAATAAAGATATTATTCCATTTTGCTTAATTCAAATAAATTTGAAAAATCTAGCTGAGAAATTGATAGTGTTACGTTGCAGAAACTAAGACAAGCATAAATAGCATGAGGAGGTAGATGCCTTGTGTGCTTTTAAGAACACGCAGGTCTCTTTCAAGCACCTCGGACTTTGAATATGTAACTAATATGCTCTGAATTGAAAATACAATACCTGACATTAGAATAGCTTGTATAATGCGTGTGGAATTCTGACTGATTTCAAAAAGATTTGGATACAATTTAAGCTTTAATTCCACGAGGTATAATATGAAAACCAAACCTCCAGTAATACCAAACCTTTGGCCTATCTTAATATTCGTTTTATTGAGAGATAGGCCTCTAAAGATTAATACCCCTATGAGAAGTGATGAATATGCGAAATAAGAACCATAAAGAAGATGATTCGGTTGTGGCCAATGCATTATCTTGAAAAGCGCCATGATGAGCGTAACAGAAAACAATAAGGGCAATAGGGCATAGAACCAAGTCTGCGATTTTAAAGCAGAAAAAGCAAGTAATAATGCTAAACCAGACATTGAAATAATCGTTATTATATCTGCTCCCGGCCAATGCATCATTTTAAACAACAAACCTAATATGTATGCAGCGCCTGCACCTAATGCACATTTATAGGTGAGGGATAATGAATTCGTCTTTTTTCCAATATAAAGATCGACAACTGACAGCATGATTCCTGAAACTAGAGCGATAACAAGTAATACACCGGCTCCAGGATAATGCGCAAATTTAAAAATCAGTCCCGTTAGAAAAACAATCCCTACCAAAACCTGAATGGTACTTTTAATCATAATTTAATTTTAGGTATGTTGTGTTTATAATGGAGTTCAATCACTTACGTTACGTAAGATACAAAAAACAAAACTTAACCAACAAAAGCGTCACCGACAAGGTGCACGGAAATCTCCTCAATATAATTCGAATCGAGAAATAACAACACAGAGAGTTCCATGGTATTTTGTTTGGGGTCAAATTGGTACCACCTAATAGACCAAGGACGATCCTTTACTTCATGACAATAAACGGCGCCAGGGTAGCGCCATTTAATATAATTCTCAGTGATACTTTGAAGTGCAATTTTTGATGGTCTTCGGAATATTACCTGTTTTGGTACTTGCGTGTTCTTATTTTTGCCAAATAGTGGCAGAAGTATTGATTTCATTATTCCTTTATTTGATTAAAATAAAGTTTAGCCGATTCTCCATATTTTTTTCTGGTGTAAGGTTCTCCAAATTGTATTTGAATCGTATTACCCTCGGTCCATGAACGTGCCCAAATCGGATAGTTTTTTTCAGAAACATCCCATACATTATGAATATTTTGTAATCTGTTATTGATTTTGATTTTACTTAGAGTAATTTGTCCCTTAGGGATATTTTCGATTTTCTCATATGTACTGTAGTGTTCTATAAAACCGAAGTTTCTTTTTGCTAATACCATTTCCTTTCCTGGGAATGCAAGCTTTCCAAGTGAGACACTTTCTTTGTCTTGATGACTGTAAATGCACATTTCAAGATAACTATGTAAAACAGAGTCAATCATTACGGTTTCATGTGTGTTTTTAATACTTAGGGTATAGGTGCCTTTTGACCAGTTGATGCTATTTCTTACACTCACAAAATCACCCTCATACCCACTACTCTCACATCTACCGTTAGGTGCCATTTTCATAGCAATTGGATCTCGAATTCCCCATCTCGAAAAGATTCCGATTCTACCTAAGCTTGAAAAGGTACTTTCATCAATATTGTGATATCGAGAAGGATAGCCACCCCCCATGGTTTGAACACCACCATAGAATCCTACACCATTAATTTCTCCACAAAATGGGGCAATGTAGAAGAAGGCGCTATCGTTAATGTCCTTCTTTACGGTAAGGTCTACAGAGAATTTCTCAAATGGCATATCATCTCTGAACTCATAGTCAACATCCAGTAAATGCCAAGGTGGTGCAACTATAAAGTCACCTAAAAACAAATCGTTTTCAAAATAACCTGTTCGGAGAGTTCCTTCTTCTAAAAACTCTGTTCCAATTCCTTTCTTTTGATTTTTGTAAACTTGTCCGAAATAGTGGGTCTTGCCATTCCTTTCGAGAACTTGAAAGGATCGTGGTTCTTCAATAGTATTGTCAGTGTCAATGTTTTCTTGCCCATAAGTCATAAGGCTTAACAATATTAATGCGAGGGTTATAATTGCGTTTTTCATGCGTTTGCGTTTAAAGGTTTAACCAATTCAATTTTTACAATATCGTTTATAAATATTTCGAGATCTGTTCTTTTTCCAAGGAGATAATTTGACGATTCGAGAATAACTTTTTTAGGAATACTCAACAAGGTTTTACTCGATACCGCCATTTGAAATACATGTCTTGCGTCTCCATTAATCCAATTCACAGATTTAATTTTGTTACGTGTATTGAATCCAATTAAAAATTGATCTTTTAGTCCAGAAACATCAAACACAGTTTGTATATTTTCGTGTTGCACGGCAAATAGGATAGGGGATTGGTCGTATTCTAGATGCTCCTTTAATTTGACAATCGGGTCATTCAATAGCACGAGCTTTGGGCTCAGTAATACGACTTCATGCTTTTTACTTTCGGTATCCAAGATGAGCTGAGCTAAGATTTGCTTACCAAGCTTTTGAATTGGCAGGATGTTCATCGCCACGAGTGCAGATTTGAATTCCTTTTTTAGATGAAACCCACGCATGTGCATAATGGCGCCGGGATTTAGACCACGGCGATACATTTCGGCACGTAGGGCGATGTGGAATTCACCTCTCGAGGATACCCAGCCATTGTGGCCAAGGTCATTGTTGTACGCTTTTACAAGCGAGAGGTCAGAGTAGGTTCTGAGCCTTTCTTTAAATTGATTTGACATAATGAAATGTTTTAAAAGGTTAAACAATTCATCATCAAGAGAAATAAAATGGGATTCGCTGTTTGTTTTTAGGTGCAAGCCTCTCATCTTTTTTCCACCGTGCCCTGCGAAGGATCGGTTGGCATCCGTGACTTTCACGGAACTCTTAATGATTTCTACTACACTAACGCAAGAAGTCAGAAAAGATTACAGTTTTCATGTAATAATTTTAAATATTCTTGAATAACACCTTTGGTCTTGAGGTACTGCTTTGACCGTGAATTCGCATTTTCATTGAGGTATAAAGATCGATTTACCTCGAGCATAATTGATTGAACATTTTTGTTTTTTTTATAATGCGCGAGTGGTACAATTGCACCTCTGTAAGGCCAGTCGAGTCCGACTGAAAAACCTTTTTTATTGAAAAATGTCTTAGATAGTTTAATAAGTTCTTTAGGCGTGTGAAAGGCGTCGGTTCCAATATTAAAATCAGGTCTATCAGGGTTTTGATCAAGGTCTCTATAAAATGGTTTGTTGCGAAAAGAATGGCAATCTAAAATAGTTGCCTTGCCGAATTTTTTCAACTGCTGCTCCACAGTTTTATTTAGCTTCTCGTGATGCGGCCAATAATAGTTTTGTAATATATAGTTTCGCACCTCTTGATTTACAATCCTTAGCGTTTTGCCATTGTCACTTTTTTCATATAAAGCGCCCATGCCAAATTTCGCCATTATTTCTTGAGAGTCCTCAGAGAACCTTTCTACATCGCAGAATACACGAGAAAAACGAGCGGTTATAGTGCAGGCATTTTCAAACGAAAATAAATCATCGGTATGCCAATCTGTTAATTTCAGCACCTCTTGTGTTAATGTCTTTTGGTCGACAATGTATTTTGTCAAATCAGGTATGTATTCAGAAGCATGTGGTATATGTAATATTAGTTTATTCACGATGAATAGTTTTAAAGGTTAAATAATTTATCATCAAGAGAAATATAAATGGGATTCGCGGTTTGTTTTTAGGTGCGAGCCTCTCATTGTTTTTCCACCGTACCCTGCGAAGGATCGGTTGGCATCCGTAGATAAAACGGAACTCTTAATGATTTTAATGCATTTAACTTAAAAACTTTTAAAAAATTACACTGCGATCTAACAATATATAAAAACAGGGTATGAACATCTATTCGAAAAACCTGTTTAAAACTCAATAAAGCATTTGCCGTTCAAATGTTTAGAACTGCTAACTTTGTGATATATACAGAAGTGAATGACTAAGAAATCAGTAAAAGGCTTTTCAAAGCTTTCTAAAGAGGCTAAAATCGAGTGGATTGCTAATGAGTACCTTGACGGAGACGAAGAATGCGTTGGGCTCCTTAAAAGCTATTGGCACAATGATGCCAAGGTGCAGAAAATCCACGATGAATTTATTGAGAATACAATCTCTAATTTTTATGTTCCTTTTGGGATTGCCCCCAACTTTTTAATCAACGACGAGATCTTTTGTGTGCCAATGGCCATTGAAGAAAGCTCTGTTGTCGCAGCAGCTGCTAAGAACGCAACGTTTTGGATGAACAGAGGAGGTTTTAAAGCCGAAGTAATTTCTACCACGAAAGTGGGGCATGTGCATTTTGCCTGGTACGGCGAATATGAGACACTTGTCAGCTTTTTTGAATCCATCAAGCACAAGTTTATTGAACAAACCAATGACCTCACCGAAAACATGCGGAGGCGTGGAGGAGGTATACTCGATATACAGCTCGTCAACAAGACGGATGATGAACCAAACTACTATCAGCTTATGGCGAAGTTTGAAACCTGTGAAGCCATGGGTGCCAACTTCATTAATAGTATCCTGGAGGAATTTTCAAAAATCTTACAAGCGGAAATCGAAAACAGCGATCTACCTGAGGCGGATAAAAAAGTGATGGTCATCATGTGTATCTTGAGTAACTATACACCGGAATGTTTGGTGCGCGCTGAAGTTACTTGCCCCATCGAAAGCCTTACAGAGGGAACAGATCTTTCTCCTGAGGAATTTGCCAAAAAGTTTGAGCAAGCAATTCATGTGGCCAAGATTGAACCTTATAGAGCAACTACGCACAACAAAGGAATTTTCAATGGTATCGATGCCGTTGTGATTGCGACTGGAAATGATTTTAGAGCCATTGAGGCTTGTGGACACACTTATGCAGCGAAAGATGGGAGCTACAGCAGCTTAACACATGTGGATATTACGGATGGAAACTTTCGTTTCTGGATTGAGGTACCTATGGCTCTCGGAACTATTGGTGGTTTGACGGCCTTGCATCCAATGGTAAAGTTTGCACATCAATTGCTTGGTAAACCGAACGCGGCACAGCTCATGAAAATCATCGCGTGCGTTGGCTTGGCGCAGAATTTTGGTGCAGTACGCTCCTTAGTAACAACGGGTATCCAAAAAGGACATATGAAGATGCATTTACTGAACATCATCAACCAATTGGGTGGAACAGCAGAAGAGCGTAAAGTCATAAAAGACCATTTTGCAGACAAAGTGGTTTCTCATAAAGCCGTGGTAGATTATTTCTGTGCTTTGCGCGGTATTACCCAAGAAGAGCTGCAAAACCAAAACAAGTGAAAACCTTTCGAGCAAACGGAAAGCTTTTATTAAGTGGCGAATACACCATTCTTGATGGTAGCTTATCAATAGCGCTTCCGACCAAGAGAGGTCAGGTCTTGCACTACAAAGAAGTCGACCATGATATTCTACATTGGCGAAGTCTCGATATAAAAGGTGAAACTTGGTTTGAAGCACATTTCAAAGGAGATGAATTAACAATTGTAGACAGCTACGATGACCGAATAGCGGAAACACTTAAAGAAATATTATTGGCTGCAGCAGGGCTCTCGAATACGGCAAATAGACTTAAGGGCGAGGTAACGACGGCTTTGGAGTTTCCAACGGACTGGGGACTGGGTTCTAGCTCAACTTTGCTGTGTTGTGTGGCACAATGTTTTAGTATTGATCCCATGCAATTGCATTTCAAGGTGAGCAACGGAAGCGGATATGATGTTGCTTGTGGTATGACAGATTCGGCGATCACTTATCAACTTAGTGATGGTTTGGCACAAGTCAATCAAATACAATGGAAACCCGCCTTTAGCGCTTCTCTGTTTTTTGTATACCTGAACACCAAACAAAAGAGTAGTAGTGAGGTCAATAAATACCAAGACAGAAAATCTAGTATTGACTTGGTTGTAATTGTTGAGGAGATCTCAGCCTTAACCCGAACAATGATGAATACAACCTCGCTTGATGTTTTTAATGAAGCAATTGTCAAACATGAAGAAATAATGAGTGCAGTATTAGGTTATCCAACCGCAAAGCAGCTATACTTTTCTGATTATAAAGGCGCTGTTAAGTCCCTAGGCGCTTGGGGCGGAGATTTTATCCTTGCGACAGGAGGTACTCAAGACCGCGTGTATTTCGCGGACAAAGGGTTTTCTGTGATCCATGAATTCGAGTCTTTAATTCTGTAGTGCAAAGATTTCATAAAAGCCTTGTTGATAATTATTTCGCAACCATTTTTACACACCTTTCTTAAACCTTACATTTAAAAAATGATTCAAGAAGAATATACCGCAGAAGCCAACCTATCCGTCCCTGAATCAGGCACGGTGGCTTGGGAAAGCCCTTCAAACATTGCGCTAGTGAAGTATTGGGGAAAAAAACCTGTGCAGCTTCCTGCCAACGCTTCTATTAGCTTCACCCTCAAGAATTGCTACACGGCAACCAAGCTGTCTTTTTCAAAAGCAGATAAACGCAGTGTTCAAGTCTTTGTTGGTGGCCAAGAGCAACCTTCCTTCTTAAAAAAGATTGAGACCTTCTTCCATCGTATTGAAGGCTATTGTCCGTATGTTAATAATTACGCATTCAAAATTGAAACTGAAAACACATTCCCACACAGCAGCGGGATAGCCTCTTCGGCTTCAGGTTTTAGTGCTTTGGCATTGTGTGTATTGAGTATTGAGCGAAATGCAGCAGGACTTTCTGATGCTGACTTTTATAAGAAAGCTTCTTTTTTGAGCCGTCTAGGCTCAGGAAGTGCATGTCGCTCAGTTTATGGCCCAATGGGTGTGTGGGGTGCGCATGACGATTATATTGGCAGTAGCAATCAATTTGCCGTGCCTTATGATGATGTACATGATGTTTTTAAAACGTATCAGGACACAATATTATTGGTAGATAAAGGAGAGAAGAAGGTGAGTTCAACCCTTGGGCATGACCTCATGAATTACCATCCCTTTGCCGATAATCGATTTTATCAAGCAAAGAATCATATGATTGATTTACAGAAAATCCTCAAAAATGGGAACATTTTGGACTTTAATCGGTTAGTAGAAAAGGAAGCCTTAACGCTTCATGCCATGATGATGACTTCAGATCCGTATTTCATGTTATTTAAGCCTAATACTCTGAGCATAATTCATAAGGTCTGGCAAAAACGAGAATCACATAATATTCCCTTTACAATAACATTAGATGCCGGAGCAAACGTACACTTACTTTATCCCGCTGAATATAAACAAGTTGCCTTAAATTTCATCAAGGACGAATTAATTGCTTACTGTCAAAATGAGCAGTATATTTGTGATGAAGTTGGAAACGGGCCGCTACTAAAAATGGAGCACTATGCTTAAAGAATCTTTGTATTACAGTAAAATTCTTCTTTTTGGAGAATATGGAATTATTCATGATTCTATGGGCTTATCTATTCCCTATAATGATTATAACGGAAAATTGCTCTTTACGAAAAAACCTAATGAAGACGCATTGGACTCTAATAAAAAATTAGAGAAATTCTTGATTCATCTCGAGGGTCTTAAGGCAAGCAACAACCTTCCTTGTAGTTTAAATTTGGATCAGTTTCGTTCAGATTTAGAACAAGGTATGCATTTTGACTCAAGTATTCCGCAAGGTTTCGGTGTCGGCAGTTCAGGTGCTATCGTCGCCGCTATTTACGATAACTACTGCAGGGACAAAATCGCATCGAATGCAAATATGAGTAATTCGCAGTTCATTGATCTTAAAAAGACATTTGGTAGCCTAGAGTCATTCTATCATGGCAAGAGCTCTGGCTTAGATCCGTTAATATGTTACTTAAACCTTCCTGTATTGATCAAATCAAAAGAAGAAGTGGGTACGGTTGGTTTGCCAGATACGACAAAGGGTAAAGGTGCTATTTTTTTAATGAACACAGGGTCGACCGGAAAAACTCAACCTCTTGTACAACATTTCATGGAGCGTTGTAAGGAAGAAGGATTCCGTAAAATGTTAAAAGGACAATTTAAGAAATACAATGACGCATGTATTGATGCATTTTTGAATAAAAAGTCAAAACCATTATTGCGTAACATGAAAGGTTTATCCTCCATTCTTCTGGAGCATTTTAAACCAATGATCCCAAAGGTTTATCATAATTTATGGCAGGAAGGGATTGATTCAAACGCGTACTATCTAAAGCTTTGTGGTTCTGGTGGTGGTGGTTTCATTCTTGGCTTCACGGAAGACCTTGAAAAAGCGCAATCCAAACTTGAAGGGTATCCATTAAATGTCATCCACAGATTTTAATACAACGCAGCCTACTTTTAAGACAAAAAGGGAACGCTTTTTAGTTAAAGCCATTGCCATGATGTCTCTTGTACGCTGGTACAATATCCTTGTATTAACCTTAGCTTTGTTTCTCAGCGCTATTTTCATGCTCAATGGAGGGGTTGATAAGATTGAGGTAATAAGCGATATATACCTTCATATCAATATCTTATCTATTGCTTCACTTGTTATGGCGGGCTATATTATAAATGGTTTTTATGACTTTGAAAAGGACATGATTAACCACCCAGGCCAAACAATTTTTGGACGTGTAGTTAGCAAGTCCTTTTGCTTCAATAGTTATTTATTCCTTCTCATACTTGGACTCGCTTTATCATCCCTGTCTGGTTGGAAAGTTTTCTTTTTTAATGCGTCTTTTTCATTTGGCTTATGGTTTTACTCTCATAAGCTCCGTAAAAAGCCACTAACGGGAGAACTTGGGGCTACCATTCTTACCGTTTCACCATTTGCTAGCATAAGCCTGTACTATATGATTATCAACCTTACGATAGGATTATTTGTCGGATATATAGCCGCTCTAACTTTAACACGTGAGGTTGTCAAACGAATGGTTTCACTGAAAGGTGATCTTATTGTCGGTGAAAAAAGCATCCCCATTATTTTCGGTATTAGAAAATGTAAATATATAATCCTATCTTTTATGATAGCCTCGATGGTTATGATTATAGTGTTGTTTCCTCAAATAATAAATCGTGATATTGCCTATTATTTTGGAGGTAGTTTTGTGATGATTTTTAGTTCTACATTTATCCTTAGAGCATCTAAAACACCGACTCAATTCAATCTTATCAATAATATTTACAAGGGTGTAATTGTATTAGCCATTGCTTCTATTGTTTTTTATTAACAACCCGTTTCTTCATGCGAGTATATCATCCCGTAAGGTGACATTCTGATTGATATTGATTCCTCACCAGGAGAATCGCCCGTTGGATCTGTTATACTCCAATGAAAGTATGTTCCATCAGTTTCAAAATAAACACCTTCTTTCTTATTACTACCATATTTAGCGAACATCTTTAACACATAAAGTTGAAAATTTGAAGGGCTAATATATGGGATAAGAAAAGATTGTTCATAGGACACCTTGCCTCCAAAATAGGTGTAACAAATAATACCATTATCAAATACCGTGATGCCAGTTTCAGCCTCTGAATAATCACCAGGGGAAACAAACCGGTTACTTGATATTGGATGTCCTTGCGCTATTAACTTCTCAACGGTAAATGGTCGCATTTTATTCAGGTAATGTTCGAGAACATAACCTGTTGTTTTACCAAACTTTATTTTAATAAATGGACTCTGAAAAACAATGAGTGGTTTTCGGAGAAGTGTGTCGTTGAAACAGCGATTATTTTCAGAATAAGTATCAAGCCTTTCAAGAATTGCAACCTCGCCTCCTTCAGGAACTACTCCTATTACATTTGACAATATTTTTGGCTCCTTTCTTATTTTTACTCCATCAAACTTCCACCCAAAAACAATATCGCCTTCACGATAATCATGGTGACCACATTCTATTCCTGATTGTGCCTTTAATAACAAGGTGAAGAGTAGAGTGACTATAAGCAAAAGGAGTTTCATATTTTGGTTATTTAATAAAAATAAAACAATAGTAATACCAAGGTAGCCTAAATTCAAAGAATACTATCCGTATCGGTAAACAAAAGCATTTATATTCATCCCCGCACCAACGCTAGCAAATAACAAAATATCACCTTGAGTAATTCTATGTCCATCTAGATTTTCTTTTACAATCAAATCAAAGAGCGTTGGAACCGTAGCAACTGAACTATTACCCAATTTATGAATACTCATCGGCATAATTCCTTCTGGAGCTTTAATCCCATATTGTCTGTAAAAACGATGAATAATGGCTTCATCCATTTTTTCATTTGCTTGATGAATTAGTATTTTCTTAACTTGATCTATGGATACACCACTACTATCAAGTGCTGACTTCATTGCTTTAGGTACATTCGTTAATGCAAATTCGTAGATTTTACGGCCATGCATTTTTATGTAATTGGTCTTTGATTCTTTTTTTGGGTGGTAAGTTGGTCCATAGAACAAATAGTGCGCCTCATTGCGAGTATAACTTTGGGCAGCTGTACTTAAGATCCCTACATTAGGATCAGTTGCCTTTTCAAGGATACAAGCCGCCGCTCCATCAGAATAAATCATTGAATCTCTATCATTCGGATCAACAACCCTAGATAGTGTCTCTGAACCTATTATTAAAACTTTCTTGGCAAGCCCAGCTTTTATAAAAGCATCTGCATGAATAATAGCTTGAACCCATCCAGGACATCCAAAAATTAAATCGTAAGCAACACAGTTAGGATTGTTAATCTTTAAATTGTGTTTAACGCGAGAAGCCAAACTTGGAAGAGAATCACATTGATTAGAAGAAGCGCTTACATCACCGAAATTTTGAGCAAGTATTATATAGTCTAAGGTTTCAGGATCAATACCAGCATCAGCAATAGCCATTGCTGCCGCCTCTGTTGCAATACCACTGTTCTCTAGATCGTCTGAAACATATCTCCTTTCAGAAATCCCTGTTATCGCTTTGAATTTGTCAATAATAACATCGTTACCATAGGGTAGTGGAGATTTATTTTCGTCATAGAAATCCGCAGCACTAAAATCAGCGTTTGTCTTTTTTATTTTTGGTATATAGCTCCCTGAACCAGTAATGTAATTGTACATAATATTATAGTAGTTTTTTCGTCAAAAAGAACGTTAACGTCATTATTACACTAAGGTATAAAAATAAAGAAAGGGAATTCGCTTGATACCAAATAAATCCAGTTTACCAATCACCAACTTTAGATAAGCTAAGAACAACAATTTCACTACCATCTTTTAAGAGGTAGATGCGATTTACAAACTGAACAACAATCTTGTCAGAATAACCTCCAAGACTGCCATCAACTGCTTCATTCACTGTTATTTTAAACATATCATTACCAAGAGATGCATTGATAGAATATGAAATATCCTGCTCGTGTCCACCTGGGAATGTAATATTGGCATTTAAGCATCCTCTTAAGCTTGTTCGGTCGAGATAGATAACAGCCTGAGAATTATCTCCATTCAGTTCTGTTTTTAGTTGAGCAATACAACCGGGAGAAACAGGTGTGCCTTTAACATAAAACTGATTTTGTTGAATGGTATAGTTTAAACCGATATTCTTAAAAAGATCTTTTTCCTTTAACATACTTAACTCTTCATCATTAAAATTAAGTTCATTTTGAATGAGGTCAAACTCTTGTAAAACTGAGGCTTCATCCATTGTAAAACCATCATTATTTATGATATAGTTTTTTATTGTCGCCTTAATAGATTCAAGTTCATCTGTAAAGAGGTTATAATTATCTATAAAATCATTTATCCTAGTCACAAGAGCATGTTGCTCGCCATTACCTAAATTATTAGAACCTGGACAAGCGCAACACTCAACCGTTTGAAAACTTGGTGACTCATTTTCTACGACACCCCAAGTATCCGTTATAATCTTTAAGGCGATATCATCTTGGGGATCTTGAGTTTTCAAGGCAGCATCAATTAAAGGCTGAAAATTAGGGCTTACATAAAACATGGTACACTCTGCGGCACAACTAAAAACAAAACCAGGCAAATCCAATGAGCTCATAATTTTAATTGCCTCGTGCATTTCATTTTCGAAGGATTCATAATCATCAGTTTCATCTAATTGAATTCCATAAGTCAGTACTTCTGAGAGATCACGAAGTTCGTAAAAGAGTAGTTCCGTATCAAAAGCAGTAGATGTATTTTCTAATTCTTTGTAGAATTGTTGCATCCTCAATCTAAGAATGGTGTCTCCCGCATAATAATCATCAATCCATTCTAGATTTACATCTTGATTTCGTAAAACTTCCTGAGCATTGGTAGGGCCTGAAAACAAGACAAAAAACAGAACAAACATTACATATTTCATATACTCCAATTCATGTATTATTAAAATTACTAGCAATAGTCATTCCAAAAATAGTTAAACGTAATTTAATTAAATAAACTATATTTCTTTGAAATGAAACCAGATTAAAAATTGTGATGAAGACTTACTTGAAGTTGATTCTTACCTTGGCTATTTGTTGTTTGATTCATAAGGCCTATTTGAACTCTAAGGCCGTTTTTAATCAAATAACCAATTGCTACGTAAGCCCTATTTCTATCAAATAATTCAACAGTAGTTGTGTTACCAACCTCTCTTTGTCCATTAATGAATATTTCATTGTAGAGGGCGAGGTATACAGTCTTTTTTTCTAAGGTCTTTTTATTTAAGGGGACATTGATAAATAAATTATAGCGATATCGGGTACGCAAGTCCTGATTTTCGACAAGACGTTGCTCATAACGAAATCTATGATTCGTATAGATACGATTTCCAAACTTCACAGGATAAAGCGCTTCCTGATATATTCGGTGTTCTCCAGAAGATGCAACGCTCGAACCTATAGTTCCCGAAGTAATATTTCCATAACCCAAAGTGAATTTAATTTGGGTGTTTTTTGGTTTAAAAGTTATTCCGCTGCGGATTAGCAGTTGCTCTAAGTCTCCACCAAAATTCCAATTACGATATTGAACATCTCCTTGTACTCCCCATTGACCGTCCTTAAAAGTTTTATTATAGAAATACATATACCAAGCCCCAATTTGATCAACTGATTCTTGAGCTTTCAGTGTTTTAGTGAAAAAGAATGATAATAGAATTAAGGTGTAAATGAAGTGTTTTTTCATGGCTATTTATTTGTTGTAAACAACATTGAAAGCAGAGTAATGTTTAGTCTATTGCATTGATTTCAAAAATAATAATTAACGCCTACTATCCCAAAGACTTCTGAGCTGAATTGATTTAATGATTGCATCAATATCTGAAAATGAGTCTAGCTGAACGGAAACAGTTTTTTGACCATTAATAGGTAGATCGAAAAAGTTTTCTGAAAAATTAACTACGCTATCACAAGTTATGTGAACACCCCTTGCATAATTTTCACTTTTAACGGTTATGTAAAGAACATTGTTTTTATCACATTTTGCATCAAACCTCATTATAGGATTGGGGAGTAGAAGTTTCTTGAAGGGTTTGAAATAGATGTATTTCGAAGCGCAAATCCCTTCATGATTTGATAAAGAAAGTTGAAGATAGGTGTGCAGTTGATCTTCATCTGTAGGAAGGCCATTTCTGGGAATGGTTAAAACCACCTTTGATTCATTTGGTTCAAGATCTATTTGTTGATTCCAGTTTAAGATATTCTCGATATCCTTAAACTCTGATAATGTAACAAGTAAATCCCCTTGAAATGGAGTAGTCAAATCAGAAACCACACTTATTTGTAAATTGCTATCAACAAATTCATAGCTTACTATTACTGGGGCAAAGCTTTCTTTGACCTTGTAGTGCAGTGCTTTCCATTTACCATAATAATCTATACTTGACCAAGAAGCACCTGGCCAACAATCATTCAGCTGCCAGTACAAAGAACCCATACATTTATCTTTATTTCTTCTGTGTGCTTCAATTCCAGCTTGTACACCATCCGCTTGTAACAGTTGACTCATATATAATAGCTCTTCAAAACCAATAGGATCACGATAGTTACGATTCATATAGTCGGCAATAGTAGCATTTCCAATACTCGAACGTTGATGCGATTTCATAACTTCCGAATACATATTGCGGTCTTCTTTTGAAGCATATTTTTTGAAACTTGCATATTCAGGAAAAGATTGAAAGCCATATTCACTCATGAAGCTTGAAATCGTAGTATTGAAACTATCAAAAGGTTCCTTTCCCCACCATACACCCCAGTAGTGAGTATCCCCATGTGTATATTCTTCGGGGAGACCTTCTGATGCACTAGGAGAGGATGCCCAATAATTTATACCTCGATGGTATTCTGAAACTACTTCAGGCAAAATATGATGAAAGAGGGTGTCATAGTGTTGCCAAATCTCATTAGCAATTTCAGGAGATTGCTCGTCGATAGTTGTTTGTTCCCATCCCCAGCGCTTCCAGGCCGCCAGTACCTCATTGTTTCCACACCATAAAGCCAAAGAGGGATGATGACTTAATCGTTTGACATTACTAATAGCCTCTTGCTTAACATTTTCTAGGAAGTCCGCATCGCCAGGATACATGGCGCAAGCAAACATAAAATCCTGCCATACCATAAGGCCCAATGAATCACAGACTTCATAAAACCGATTGTTCTCGTATACGCCACCGCCCCAAACTCGAATCATATTCATGTTAGCATCAACTGCAGATTGAAGAATCCGTTCGTAATCCTTGGAACTTACTCTCGGCAAGAAGAGATCCTGAGGAATGTAGTTGACGCCTTTGGAAAAAGTAGGGACGCCATTCACTTTAAAATAAAAGTTGGGTTGGCTGAGTTTACTGTCTGCTATAAGCTCAATACTTCGTATTCCAATATTCTGATTTACAGTACTAATAACTCCTTTTCGCTGTATTGTTACTTTTATATTGTACAAGGTCTGTTTGCCTTGGCCATTAGGCCACCAGAGCTCAGGTCGATCAATTTTAATGGGAAGCTTGAATTCTTGCTTTCCCTTGTGTAAGCGAAGCTTTGAGCTTGATGAAGGTTCTCCGTTAAGCTGTAGCTCGAGGATTGTATTTGCATTCTCAATACTCGATTCAATTTCTATTTGAGCCATTACAGAGGCCACATCGCCATTCAGCTGTTGACTAAGCAAGAGTTCACTGATTCTAAAGTCATCCCAGCTCATTAGTTTGATGGGTCTCCAGATTCCTGAGGTAACCAAC